>Ga0326597_10001855_pt1 | contig 32641 bp, 31 predicted proteins | sample RVTome_12_FD_203789 | JGI IMG/M metagenome (GOLD analysis project Ga0326597, IMG submission 203789) | Soil microbial communities from uranium-contaminated site in the Upper Colorado River Basin, Wyoming, United States - RVT100D185 | ecosystem: Environmental > Terrestrial > Soil > Contaminated >...
TGAGGGAGTGAGGGAGTGAGGGAGTGAGGGAGTGAGGGAGTGAGGGAGTGAGGGAGTGAGGGAGTGAGGGAGTGAGGGAGTGAGGGAGTGAGGGAGTGAGGGAGTGAGGGAGTGAGGGAGTGAGGGAAGGAGGCACGGATGTCGTCAGCGAGCGTGAGTCTGCACGAAACGGGGGAGAATCTCTCGCCGGAACTTGTCGACCGTCACCGCGCGATTGTGTCGATCATGGAGGAGTTGGAGGCGGTGGACTGGTACGACCAGCGCGCTGCCGCCGCGACCGATCCGGAGCTGCGCGAGATCATCGCGCATAATCGTGACGAGGAAAAAGAGCATGCCATGATGCTGCTCGAATGGCTGCGCCGGAGGGATGCGACTTTTCGGGAAGTCGTCGGAACCTATCTGAACAGCGAAGGCTCGATCGTTCGTGCCGAGGAAGAGGCCACCGGCGCGGATAACGGCGCGGTCGATGCAGGCGGAGAACCGCTGTCCGACGGCTCGCTCGGTATCGGCAGTCTGCGCGGGGAGGGCTGAGTCATGAACAATCTTCTGCGGGAACTCGCGCCAATTTCCTCGGCGGCATGGGAGCAGATCGAGGCGGAGGCGAAGCGTACCCTCAAGGTCACGCTGGCGGCGCGCAAGGTCGTCGATTTCTCCGGTCCGCTTGGCTGGGAAACCAGCGCGGTAGGGCTGGGCCGGGTCGAAAAGCTGCGGCGCACGCCGGACGACGGTATCGAAGCGCGCCTACGCAGCTCACAGCCGCTGGTGGAACTGCGGGTTCCTTTCGCCCTGTCGCGCGACGAACTGGATTCCATCGGCCGCGGCGCGCGCGACTCCGACCTGGCATCGCTGCAGGAGGCGGCCCGCAGGATCGCCATGGCGGAGGACGGCGCCGTATTCCACGGCTACGCCGCCGGCGGCATCAGGGGCATGTGCGAGGCCGGTGCCGCGTCGGCCCTCACCATTCCCGGTGACTACGAAAACTATCCCGCTGTGGTCGCCACGGCAGTCAGCCATTTGCGGCAGACCGGCGTCGCCGGGCCCTACGCCATCGCGCTCGGTCCGCGCTGCTATACCGGTCTCACGCGCACGCTGACCCGTAGCGGGCACCTGGTGATCGATTTCGTGCGCCGTATGCTGGACGGGCCCATCGTCTGGGCGCCTGCGGTGGATGGTGCGGCGGTGGTGAGCTTGCGTGGCGGGGATTTCGAGCTGGTGGCCGGACAGGATTTCTCCATCGGCTATCTCGATCACACGGCCACGGAAGTACGCCTCTATCTTCAGGAAAGCTTCACCTTCCGCGCACTGTCGCCGGAAGCGGTGGTGCCGCTGGTCTACGAAGCCAAGGGGCGCCGGAAATGATGTCGCACTGAGCGCGGACGGCCGCCGGTCACGGTCGGCGGCCGCGGCATCACAGATCGAGGATGAGCGTCTCGCCCGGCTGGGCGCGCGAGATGCACACCTGGATTTTCCTGTTCTCCGCCTTTTCAACTTCGGTCAGCACTTCGTCGCGATGATCGGCCTTGCCGCCCAGCAAGTCGATGACGCAGTTGCCGCACCAGCCTTCCTCGCAGGTGTAGATCACATTGATGCCGTGTTCGCTGAGCACCTCTAGGATGGACTTGTCGGGCGGCACTGTCAGCCGCTCGCCCGTACTCTTCAGAACGATCTCGAACGCCTCGTTCGGGCGTCCGGCAATCTCGGCCTTCTCCGCCTCGGTGCGTGCGCTGGAGAACAGTTCGTAGTGTACCGATCCCTCCGGCCAGTGCCGGGCGGATTCGCGGGTGGCGTTGATCAGCCCGGAGGGGCCGCAAACGTAAAGATGCGTGCCCTCCGCGGGGTTGGCCAGTACCCGGTCCAGCTTGATGCCTTTCGAGACGTCCCCACCGTCATGGATGAAGGTCGCGTGGTCGCCGAACACTTGCCTTACCTCGTCCAGGAAGGCCGTCGTCTCGGGCGATCTCGTGCAGTAGTAGAGGTGGAAATCGGCGCCGATGCGGCGCAGCCGGTAGCCCATCGCGAGGATCGGGGTAATGCCGATACCGCCGGCGATGAGCAGATGGTGCTTCGCGTTCTCGGCCAGCGGGAAGTTGTTGGACGGCGGCGTGGCCGTCAGCACGTCGCCGGCCTCCACCTTGTCATGCATCCACTGCGATCCGCCGCCGCCGTGAGGTTCGCGCAGGATGGCGGTGACGTAGCGTCCGAGATCCTCGGGATCGCCCGCCAGAGAATAAGAGCGGCGCAGCCCGTTGCCCGTATCGATATCGATATGCGCCCCGGCCTCGAACGGCGGCAGGGCGCCGTCGCGGGCGACCAGTTCGAACAGCTTTATGTCGGGGGTCAGCTGGCGAATGGCGCTGACCTCGAGAGTAATGTGAACCATCGGGCGACCGCTTCAGCTATTTCCGTAAACCGGCACCGGAATGCCATGTCTGATCCAGCGCAGATATAGCATGGAAAGATCGATTGTCACCCGCTGAGGGAGGCTGCCCGGTCGCGTTCGGGCCCGTGCAGGCCCCGCGCTAATCCCCGTCCTCGATCTGTACGATATGGTTGGTGGCGATGTAGTCGAAGGCGTAATCAAGCTCGCCCGGCGATTCCGCATGAACTGTGAACAGGGACTGGCCACGCCGGACCCGGGAGCCGACGGCGGCGTGCAACTCGATACCGGCGGCCGGATCATCCGGCGCCCCGGCCAGCTTCGCCACCCGCGCGATGCGCCGGTTGTCGATGGCGACGATGCGGCCGCCACGCGGCGCCGGTACCGGACGGGTGTAGGGGGCCGTGGGCGGCTCGCGCAGCCCGCCCTGGGCGTCGCAGATGGCCTGGAACTTTCGCCAGGCGCGGCCGTCCGCCAGTACTGCCTCGGCCAGCGCCATGCCTCCGCCCTCGGGCGACACGCCAGCGAGTTCGAGGATGGCGGCCGCCAGCGCCAGCGAGCGGGCGCGTAGATCGGCCAACCCGCCGTCGTCGCCCTGGAGCACGGCCAGCACGTCGCGCGCCTCCAGCGCCGGGCCGATGCCGCGTCCCACCGGCTGGGTGCCGTCGCTGCGCAGGACCCGAACCTCGATCCCGAACGCCCTGGAGGTGTAGAACAACAGGGTCTCCAGCCGCTCGGCGGCGTGCGGTCCGCGCACCTTGGCCGTGGGGCCCACCGGCAGGTCGAGCACCAAGTGGGTCGATCCGGCCGCCACTTTTTTCGACAACACTGACGCGACGAGCTGGCCTTCGCTGTCGATGTCCAGCGCGCGCTCTACCCGAATGAAGATATCGTCCGCCGGGGCGAGGCGGACCGCACCGCCCCAGACGATACAGGCGCCCTCGCGCTCCACCACACGGCGCATGGTGGCGAGGTCGAGCGCGATAGGAGCCAGGGTCTCCATCACGTCAGCGGTACCGGCGGGCGAGGTGATAGCCCGCGACGAGGTCTTGGGCATGGTCAGTCCGCAGGCCGCAACGATGGGTACCACGATCGGCGTGGTGCGGTTGCCGGGCAATCCGCCGACGCAGTGCTTGTCGACCACTGGGCTACGGTCCCATTGCAGCCGTTCGCCGGTTTCCACCATGGCCGCCGTCAGCGACAGGATCTCCTCGTCGTCGAGGTTGTTGCCCGAACAGGCGGAAACGAAGGCGGCGAGGTGGATATCGGAATAGCGCTCCGCCACCACGTCGTCGAGTACCGCGCGCATGGACGGTGCATCCAGCCGGTTGCCATAGAGCTTGGCGCGCACGTGGCCGAGGGACTCTACCGGCGACGGATGGCTTACCGTTACTTCGTCGCCCTCGCGCACGCCGAGCCGCTGCCAGGCGTTTTCCGACAGGCTGGCCTCGCCGTTGGCGATGATATTTGTGGTTACCTGATTCAGCGTAGCGATGAGTGATCTGCCGTTGAAGTGGACCAGAACGCGGGAATGGGCGGCGAATCCTTCCGATCGGCAGATGGCGCAGTCGCGGCGCATGAAAAGCGTCGCCTCCTGCCGGGTGTCGATGCCGAGCCGGCGCAGCCGGACGCCGTGGGCGCCGTCGGCCGGGCTCATGGTAGCGTTACCGTATCGCGGTATTCGGGGATGGACACGTTGGACCAGCCGAGCCGTTCCTCGATCTTCAGACGCATGGCGTCGGCGGCCTCGGGCTCGCCGTGCACCACGAACGTGGCAGCGGGCGGTGTCTCGAAATACCCGAGCCAGGCGAGAATTTCCTCGAAATCCGCGTGTGCGGACAGCATGTCCAGATTGTCCACCTCGGCACGTACGGGGACGTAGCTGCCATGGATCTTGATCTCCTGCGCCCCGGCAATCATGGCGGCGCCGCGCGTGCCGCCCGCCTGGAATCCGGCGAACAGGATGGAGTTGCGCGGGTTGGGAGCGACGACCTTGAGGTGGTGCACCACCCGGCCGCCGGTCGCCATGCCGCTGGCGGAGATGATCACCTTGGGCACGTGGTTGGTGTCGAGCGATTTGGATTCCTCGACACTCTGGACATAGCGGGCCACGTTGCAGGCGGCGCGCGCCTGGGACGCGCTCAACCGATGGTCGCGAGGGTGTTTGCAGAAAATCTCGCTGGCATCGATGGCCATGGGGCTGTCGAGATAGACGGGTAGATCGGGGATGCGCTTCGCTTGCTTCAGCCGGTACAGGTGATGCAGCAGCGTCTGGGTACGACCGACCGCGAAGGCGGGGATCAGCACCGTGCCGCCGCGCGCCGCGGTCCGGTCGATGACCTCGGCCAGTGCGTCCTCGGGGTCGCGCTGCTCGTGTCGCCGGTTGCCGTAGGTGGATTCCACCACCAGCGTATCGGCCGAGCGCACGGGCTCCGGATCCACCATGATGGAACTGTTGGGCCGACCGAGATCGCCGCTGAACAGTACCGTGCGCCCCTCGGCTGTGAATCGCGCCATGGCCGCGCCAAGGATGTGCCCGGCATAGAGGAAACGCAGTACCAACCCGCCACCGAGATCCGTATCCCGCTCGAACGGAACCAGATGGAACCGGGTCAGCGCCTCGGCGGCATCCTTCTGGGTGTAGAGAGGGAGGGCGGGCTTGTGTTTGGAAAAGCCGTAGCGGTTGGCGAACTCCGCCTCGCGCTCGAACAGATGGCCGCAATCGGGCAGCAACACCCCGCACAGATCGGCCGTCGCCTCGGTACACAACACTCGCCCGGCGAAGCCGTTCTTCACCAACAGGGGCAGATAGCCGGAATGGTCGATATGGGCATGGGTGAGGACCACCGTGTCGATGCGGGCTGGTTCCACCGGCGGGGGTGACCAGTTGCGCAGGCGCAGCGGCTTGAAGCCCTGGAACAGGCCGCAATCTATGAGGATGCGCTTTCCCACCGCCTCGAACAGGAATTTGGACCCGGTGACGGTACCCACTCCGCCGAGAAAGGTGATCTGCATACGGCACTCGCCTCCGTCTCACGATTTGGTGGCCAAGGGACTGAATTCCAAGAGCCCCTTCGGCAAATCGGAATGGCCCGTTGTCATCGGCCGCGACCGCGGCTAGCTTCCAGCCAGCAACCACTGGTGTCTTCATGCTTCCGCCGGGATCACTGCCTGTCCGAACCGCAACAGGCTCCCAAACCATCATCAGCCAGGAAGAAGGCTGTGCGCTCGCCAGCGTCGGGCTCGCTGGCTGGGGCCGCGCTGCGCCCTGACGTGATGCCGGATACGACACCGAACTCCGAACTTGCCGTAGTGAAGGGCAGGGCGGTCCTGTTCTCGGAAATGACGCCGCGCGGCGGCGACGAGGACACCTTCAACGATTTCGAGGACAGTCACCATACGCCCGGCCACCTCCATCGGGTACCCGGCGTCATCTCGGCCATGCGCTACAGGTCGCGCGTCGGGCCGCACTACCTGACCGTCTATGAGCTTGAATCCCCGGCCACGCTGAAAAGCGAGGCATACCGGAACGGCATGTTCACGCCTGACGAACCGGGCCACCGCATGCCGCAATCTGTTTCCGGCTTTACCTGCTATCTCGGCGAGGAAACGTTCTGGCGCGTTCGCGACGACAGCCCGCTGATGCCGCTGGACGCGCCCGTGATCTGGTGTGTGTTTCTGAGCGTGCCGCTGGAAGGGATCGACAGTTTCGCCCGCTGGTTCGACGGAGAGTACGCCCCACGCCTGCTCGAGGACCCCGGCTGGCTCATGGTGCGGCGCTTCGACACCGTCGAGTACGACCCGGAACCCTACAGCCAGATGATGCTGCATTACCTGACCGACGAGGCGGTGCGGGAGTGCCCGGCGCGCGCCGGGGCCGAGACCTCGGACGCGTTCCGGGACCTGGCGGCACAACGCTGGTATCAGCCTCATGGCGTCGTCTATCATCGCCGCCGGCAGCGGTTTCTCAAGAATACCTGATGCGGACCGGCCGATTTTCGAGCAGAGGGAGAGGCAGATGACCAAGACCAACGATGCGCTTTACGAGACCGGCCTCAAGATCCGCCGCGACGTGCTGGGCGCACAATGGGTGGACCCGCAGCTGGAAAAGGCCAAGAGCGACCCTTTCACGGCTGCCATCCAGGACATGGTGACCGAATATTGCTGGGGTTACGGCTGGGGCCAGGGATGCCTCGACCGCAAAACGCGCAGCATGCTCAACCTCGCCATCCTCACTGCGCTGGGCAAGATGACCGAACTCAAGGCCCATGTGCGGGGGGCACTGCACAACGGCTGTACGGAAGAGGAGATCAAGGACGTCCTCGTCCACGCCACCATCTACTGCGGCATTCCCGCCGGGGTCGACGCCTTTCGCCACGCCAAGGAAGCGCTCGACGCTACCAAGGCGCCGAAGAAATAGGACTCGGCACATAAAGGAAAAACAGGGCGCTGATGGGATCTCTTCAGCGCCCTGCCGGAGCGGAACGGGCTATTGCACGGGCGTGATCTTGGTGCCGCCCCTCATCTCCACCTTGGCCTTGGCGCGCAGCTCGCCGATGATGCCCTTGTAGGCCTTCTCGCTCATCGCCTGGCGCAGTTCGTCGGCCACTTCCTGGAACGGACGGCTGCCGGCGACCCGGCGTTCCTCGACCTTGATGATGTGCCAGCCGAACTGGGTCTGCACCGGGTCGCTGGTCATTTCGCCTGCCTTGAGCGCGAATGCGGCCTCAGAAAAGGCCGGAACCATCTGCTCGCGGGCAAAAAATCCCAGATCGCCGCCGCTGCGCGCCGACGGACCGGTGGATTTCGTCTTCGCCACCTCGGCGAAGTCGGCACCGCCCCTGATCTCGGCGATTACAGACACCGCGCTTTCACGGGTCTTGAGGAGAATATGGCGCGCGCGCACCTCTTCCTTCTTTGGCTCGAGCGCGATCTTCTTCTGGTACTCATCGCGCACGGCACCTTCGCTGACCTGCCCCCGGATGCGCTCTTCCATATATGTCTGGTTGATTACGCCATCAACGAGCACGGCGATCTGGCGTTTGACCTCCGCCCGCTCCGCGATTCCGGCCTTGCGCGCAGCTTCGGCTATCAGCTTCTGATCCACGTAACGCTCGATGAGCTGGGGCAGGATGGCCTCCATCGGGATTTGCTGAAACTGCGGCGGCAGGCTGTGGTAGAAGATCACGATCTCCGACCGCTTGATCTCGGTGCCGTTGACCACCGCAACGACGGAGTCGACGGGCGCGGGCACGACAGGAGCGACTTGGGCAGAGACCGGCTGTGGCAGGGCAAGGGCAGCAATGACCAGAGCGCAGCTGAATGTTGCGCGTTTCATAAGGTACTCCATACGGGAAAAGAGGAACGTTGGCGGGATTCTGGCAGAGTTAAGCGGAGAATCCAACATTGGCGGCTCCAGATCACCGGATCTTGTGCGCCATACCCTTACCGGTTTCAGGCGAGGCTCCGGTTCAGCCGGCGCAGTCCGAACTCCCATCCCATCAACAGGAGAAAGAGGAATATTCCGGCCAGTTCCAGCCATCCGGCGCCGTCAAAGGCCTCGGCCGGGACCAGAAGCGCAATTCCGGCAAAGAGATAGGCAAAGCGGACCCATCCGTTCATCGGACGGAACAAATAGCCGAGGATGCCGCCCGTCGTCAGCCAAACACCGGCCACCGCCGTTATGATCGCGATGATCACATTGAGCGGATGGCCCTGCATGATCAGGTTGGGTGACATTATGAACATCACCGGCACGATCAACGCGGTCCAGCCGATCCGGACCGACGTCACAGCCGTTTCCATGGGCTTGGAGCCGGCGAGATTGGCCGCGACGAAAGCAGCGACCGCGACCGGTGGCGTAATCAGCGAAACGATGCCGAAGTAGAAGACGTACATGTGCGCGGCCATGGGGTTGAGGCCCAGCTTGATCAGCGGCGGCGCGGCGATGGCCGCGACCAGGAGATAGATGGCGGTAGTCGGCATGCCCATGCCGAGAACAATGCAGATGAGAGCCGTCAGGAACAGCAGCCCGGGCAGGTTTCCCTCGCCGAACTGGACCAGAACGATGGTCAGGCCATTGCCGAGTCCGGTCACTTCCATTACGCCGATGATGATCCCGGCCATGGCGCCGATTATGACGATATCGACCGCGTTCTCGCCGGTGCTGCGAACGCAGCCAAGAACCTCGCGCACTGTAATTCGGTGCCCCTTGTGCCCGAATATCCAGCTCACGCCGACCACTGCAATCGCCGACCACAAGGCGGCTTCCTCGGGCGCGCGGTTCATCCAGAACAGAGCGTAGATAAGCAGCGCGAACGGGACGACGAAGAACCAGCCTTCCCGGAGGACACGCAGCATCGGCGGGATCAGTTCTTCCGGGACGGGCGCGATATTCTTCCGCGCGGCCTCGAGATCTGCATAGATGAACACGGCGAAATAATAGAGCAGGGCGGGGATAATCGCGGCGACCACCACTTCGGCGTATCCCACCTGCAGCAGTTCGGCCATCAGGAAGGCCGCGGCTCCCATGATCGGCGGCATGATCTGCCCGCCGGTGGAGGCGACAGCCTCGAACGCGCCGGCCACCTTGGGCTGGTATCCGGCCTGCTTCATCAGCGGGATGGTGATCACGCCGGTGGAGGCGACATTGGAGACGGCGGTGCCGGAAATGGAGCCGAACAGTCCGGACGCGACGACGGCAATCTTGGCCGAACCGCCGCGCGACCGCCCCATCAGCGCCGTGGCGATGTCGGTGAACCACTCCGATCCGCCGGACTTGAGCAGGAGCTGGCCGAAGAAGATATAGGCGACGACGATGGTGCCGACGATCTTGAGCGGCAGGCTGACGATTGCCACATTGTCGACGGCGAGGTAGGCGAACAGGCTGTCGAAAGCCTGAACCCGCGCCTGGAGTTTTCCTGGAATGATGTCGCCGACCAGCGCGTAAAGGATGAAGACGAACAGAATGATCGTCAGGCTCGGTCCACCGGTACGGCGCAGGGCCTCGATGGTGAGGGGAACGAGAACGATGCCCAGGATGAAGGCTTCCTGCCGGCGGTCAAAGAACTCATCGGCAAGCACCGGATAGCGCCAGGCGAGATAGGATCCGGCACAAAACGCAAGCACCGCGAACACCAGGTCGTACCAGGGCACGCGGGTGCGGGGCATACCCGTCCGGAAGGGAACCTTGAGAAACACCGTGGTAATAGCCAGCCCGAGGATGGCGTGCAGGGCCTGCTCGGTGAAAAGCGGGAACCCGGCCTTGAGCGGGAGCTCTGCGGAAAAGGCGATGGCGATCAGGGCGAGCAGAACGCCGAGCGTCGCAATGATCCGCCGCCAGTACGCCGGAAGCTGCGACCCAGCGCCCGCACTCGAGCTTTCGGGATTGCGGAATTCGGGAGTTTTAGCCAAGGTTTGTTCGGTCCGGCGTTATGGTTCATCGGGCGGTGAGGGGGGATCAACCGGGGTGAGGTCCAGCGACGACACCCCGGCTGCTCTCCCCGGTAGCCTCGCAATCGGCGCTCAGCGCTTCCAGGCGCCTGCCTTTTTGTAGAAGGCTTCGGCGCCGGGGTGATAGGCAAGGTTCTGATCCTTGCTCATACCCTTGGCCGTGAAGGTCTTCCACAACGGGCTGGCCGCTTTGAGATTGGCTTCATTCTCGTAAAGCGCCTTGACGACCTTGCCCACCACATCCGAACTCACCGCCTTGCTGGTGAACAGCAAGAAGTCGTAACCCAGGGTCGTCGTCGGGCCCTTGATCGCCGGGAAGCTCTTGGACGGCTGCATCTTGACGTAATAGGTGCCCTTGAGAATGTTCAGCGTCTTTTTCGGGCCCGGACCCGACGTGTCCATGTCCAGGAACCGAACGCCGCTAGGCACGCGCGCGTTCATCTCGCGGGTCGGCGCCGCACCCGCCCCCGTAATTACGACGTCGACCTTGCCCTGCTTGAGAAGATCCCAGCTTTGCCGCAGTGCGATGGCGGGCACTTCCGTAACGTCCTTCAGCGTCAGCCCACCATTGGCCAGCATACCGTCCATAAAGACATAGAAGAGCGGCGCGCCCTTGAAGCCGCTCGGTACCCGCTTGCCCTTCAGATCGGCAATCTTCTTGATGTCGGAATCGTTGCGCACCAGCAGCCCGTTGCGGAACGCCATCAGCGTCGCCGCGAGACGCAGGTCCTTGTAGTCCTTGCCCGCCGACAGGCCGGTGCCGTGGAACGCCATGGTCGTCTGTACGACGTTGGCGATGCCGAACTGAAGTTCGCCGGCGTTGACCACCGGAATATACTTCTGCGTGCCGGCCATGGCCTGGGTGCGCAACTGCACGCCACCGGAATGGCTGGAAACGATCTTGGAGATGGTTGCCGCCATCTGGCCAACCGCCGTGCCCATGGTGGAGCCGATGCCAACGCTCTGCGCCACGGCTGCACTCGCGCTCAACGCGATGCCGGTTCCGGCGACAAGAAAAATCTTCAATTTCATCTGCCTCTCCTGCTCTGTTGTCCGGCCGGCGGACCGACCCGTTCATCGTTTACGGATGGTGGAGGTCCAAACGACTACCACACAGCGTGTGCCATCACCGGGCCCGTTCTCAGCGCTTCCAGATTCCGACCTTCTTGTAATACGCCTCAGCGCCAGGGTGATAGGGCATCCCCTGATCTTTCGCCATTTTTTGCGACGAATGGCTGCTCCACAAGGGGCTGCTCGCTTTCAATTCCTTCTCGTTTTCGTACATCGCCTGCGCGACCTTGGCCACCTCGTCCGCCGGCACGCCCTTGTGCGCCCACAGCATGTAGTCGAATGCGATCGTGTAAACGGGCTCCAGCACGCCGGTAAACGGCTTGGCCGGGTTAACCAGCGTCAGATAGGTCTTCGGGGCGTGCTTGAGAATGCGTGCCCTGCCTGCCGGCGACGCATCGAACGACACGTAGCGCACACCGCCCTTGATCTTTGCATTCATGTCCTTGATCGCGGCCGCACCCACCGCGGCGCTGACCACGTCTATCTTGCCCTGCTTCAGGGCGTCCCAGTGCTGGCGCAGCCCGATCTGCGGCACCTTCTGCACGTCGTCCCAGCCCAGCCCACCATTGGCGAGATACGCCGTCATCAGATGCTGGAACAGTGGGGCGGCCTGGAACCCGAAGGGAATGCGTTTGCCCTTCAGGTCGGAGATCTTGCGAATTTCCGAGTTGCCCGCAACGATGGCTCCGACGCGAAACGTCATCATGGTGGCGACCAGACGAAGGTTGTCGTATTTCTTGCCTTCCGAAAGGCCTGTTCCCGTATAGGCCATCCAGGTCTGCATCATGTTGGCGATGCCGAACTGAAGATCCCCGGCGTTGACCACAGGAATGTACTTCTGCGTTCCGCCCATCACCTGGGTACGCATCTGAAGGCCGCCAGCATGGCTGGAAACGACCTTCGATATCACTGCAGCAACCTGGGCGGTCGCTCCGCCCTTGGTGGTGCCGATCCCGACTGCCTGTCCTGCAGCGGTGCCACTGATCACGGTCAGTACCAGCGCCAGGGAGCCAATCCTGAAGTTTTTCACGCCGCGCTCCTCTGTCATGGAAAAACCAGTTTTCATATTATTATCATGGATATTCCGGTCCCGTATAGCAGGACTATAACGAATGCCCAGGCGGCATTGAAGGGCCTTCGGTTCATGGATTCCGGAATTTGCCGATATCCTCCGCGGTCCGCTTGTTGCCCCGGCGAGGCGTGGCATAATGCGCGCGCCGCAGGCACCGGCGTCTGCGATTCAATTTGGAAGGGGACGGGGACCGATGAAGGTTCTGAGTTTTCGCTGGCAGGGCAGGAACAGCTACGGTGTGGTATCGGGCGACGGCGTGGTCGACGTCGGCAAGCGTCTGGGCAGCAAATACGCCGACCTGAAGGCCGTGCTGGCCGCCGGCGCGCTGGATGAGGTGCGTCTTACCGCCGACGGGCAGGATGTCGATTCGGCGCTGGATGCCATCGAGTTCTTGCCGACGATCACCAATCCCGACAAGCTGCTGATGGTCGGACTCAACTACAAGGCGCATCGCGAGGAAGCGGGCCGCGCGGAAACCGAACATCCCACCATTTTCGCTCGCTACGCGGACAGTCAGGTGGGCCACAACCAGCCCATCATTCGCCCGAAGGAGTCCGACAAGCTCGATTACGAAGGCGAGATGGCGGTTATCATCGGCAAGGCGGGCCGGCGCATCGCCAAGGCCGACGCGCTGGATTACGTTGCCGGATACAGCTGCTACAACGACGGATCGGTACGCGACTTCCAGCGTCACACCACCCAGTGGCATCCGGGCAAGAACTTCGTCGCCACCGGCGGGTTCGGCCCGTGGATGGTGACCGCCGACGAGATACCCGATCCGCAGGCGCTGACCTTGGAGACCCGCCTCAACGGTCAGGTCATGCAGCATACCACGCTGGACCTGATGATCTTCACGGTGGTGGAACTGATCGCGTACTGCTCCACTTTCTGCAACCTGGTACCCGGCGACGTGATCGTGTCGGGCACGCCCGGCGGCGTCGGCTACCCACGCAAGCCGCCGGTGTTCATGAAACCGGGTGATACGGTGGAGATCGACATCTCGGGCATCGGCGTGCTGAAAAACGGCATCGCCGACGGTTAGGCGCCCTTACGCGGTGGCGGCGAAGCGATCGCCGAGGCGTTCGAACAGGACGTAGCTGCCGCGGAACCACGCTTCCGCGGCAAGCTTGTCGCGCCACTCCGTGGTCCGCGCGGCTTCAAGTTGGGGCGACTTCAGTGCGTCCAGACTGGCGATGTAATGCAGCGCCAGATGGGTCCACGGCTGCGGTTCCGATTCATAGACCTCGAAGCGCCGCACCATCAGCCAGTCCTTGCACCTGAGAAGCATGGCGACATGCTCCTCCTCGTACCAGCGATTGAATTCGTCCACCCGCTCGTCCGGTACACTAAAGAAGACGGCATAGAGAAACGGCGCATCGATCGCCTCTTCACCGACATCGTCGCGCCGGCGCTGGCTGATCTCGTTACCCAGGTAGCGCGAGTAGCCCTGCACATTGGCCAGCATCCACTTGCTCTTGGCGTTGGGCTGGTTCTTGACCTTCAAATAGGCAGGAGTGTCGAAGACGTCCGGGCCGGTAAGTTCGAAGATCGACAGGTAGTTAGGGCGCTCTGCGTCGCGGTACCGCTGGGCGCTGACAAAACCGGGAACCGCCAATCGGGTGGGTATAAGGTGGGTATCGTACCAGTGATTGAAGTCATCCTCCCAGTCGAGGTCAGGCGACATTTCCGAGAACAAAACCGTCGCGCCCTTCAAGGCTTTTCCTCCGTTTCTCCGGTGTGCCGCCGGCGCCTTCCTAGCCAGCGGAGAAGTAATGTCAGAAAAATTTATTAATTATTGCATCAAGTAACGCCAACGGGAAGAGGCAGCAAAAAAATCCCTTTCACCGCGCATTCCGGGTTCCGACGTTGACAGCGAGCGATATCGATTTTATTCCGTATCGTACATGACGTCCACAGGGTGGACGCAAAGCCATCAAGACCGGACGAACCGGTATCGGGAGGAACGTATTGACGAGCGACGGCGTCAAGAGCATTCGCGCGGTCGAACGGGCGGCCGACGTGCTGCTTTGCCTCGCGCATCATGGCGGACCGGTCGGGATCACCGAGCTTCAGAATGCGCTGGCACTTAGCCGTCCCACCCTCTACCGACTGCTCGCCGCGCTGGAGCGAAAGGCGCTGGTGCGCTCGTTCGGCGATCCCCAGCGCTTTGCGCTGGATTACGGAGTCGGAAAGATTGCCGGCACCTGGCTTGGCAGCAATGACGTGGTGGTCGCTGCCCAGCCGCACCTGACGGCATTGTGGCAAGAAACCGACGAGACAGTGGCCCTTTGCCTGGTCGCCGACGTCCGAAGCAAGATATGCGTGCAGGAGTTGCGCAGCCGCCAGGCTCTCGTCTTCACACGCGGCACCGGATTCACCGAACCGCTGAGCAAAGGCTCGTCCGGCAAGGCGATCCTCGCCTTTATGGCGGCGGACGAGATCGAGCGCGTACTGGCGGCGGAGCCGGATACCATGACGCAGGCGGCACTGGGGCGGGACCTGGAGCGAATTTGCCGTGACGGCTACGCGCGGTCCACGGGCGAAATCATCTCCGGTGCCTGCGCCATGGCGGCGCCGGTGTTCGACGGTTCCCGCCGGGTATGCGCATCGGTATCGGTCTTTGGCCCGGCCGCCCGGCTGACGGGCGCCCATCATGAGGACTGCCTTCGGCGGCTGCGCAAGGCGGCCGACCGGATTTCGGCGGCCATCGGCTACCGTGCCGGCGCTGCCGCCGAGTAATACCGGAGAAAGAGGAATGGAAGGGACAGTCATCGACAACCGATTTTCCGCCATGGTGGACGACCGGCCGCAGGACCGCGTGTTCCGTGTCGACCGCTCCGTCTACACGGATCCCGATGTGTTCGGGGCCGAGATGGAACGCATTTACGAGAACGGCTGGGTGTTCCTGTGCCATGAAAGCCAGGCGAAGGAGCCGGGCGCCTATTTCGCCACCGAGATCGGCCGCCAGCCCGTCTTCGTCAGCCGCCAGAAGGACGGTGGCCTCAAGGGTTTCATCAACGCCTGCGCCCATCGCGGCGCGCTGCTCACCCCCTGGAAACAGGGCAAGGCGACCGTACTGACCTGCCGTTTCCACGGTTGGTCATTCGGCTGCGATGGCCGCTGCATCAGAATCAAGAATGAAGCCACCGGCTTTCCGCAGAAGGATTTCGATCGCTCACGCTTCGATCTCACGCCGGTGCCGCGGGTGGAGAGCTATCGCGGTTTCGTCTTCGGCAGCCTGAACGCGGAGGTGCCGCGGATCACCGATTACCTGGGCGCGGCAGCCAAATGGATCGACCTGATTGTCGAGCAGTCACCCGGCGGACTGGAGGTGGTGCCCGGCTCCAGTACCTATACCATCTACGGCAACTGGAAGATGCAGGTGGAGAATGCAGTGGACGGCTATCACGTCTCCACCGTCCATCGGGTATTTGCCGCCACCGTGCGCAACCGGGAGGAGCGCGACGGCATCAGTGGCGGTATGGGCATGACCGAGGGTGGCCGTATCGCCGGCCAGGTGCCGTCGGGGGCCTATGACCTCGGCAACGGCCATATGTCCATTTGGGCCACCCACACCACGCCCGAGGTGCGGCCCATATACCTGCAGAAGGAGCGGCTGGAGCACGAACTGCCGGCCGAGGACGTGAAATGGATCCTGACCCGCGGGCGAAACCTGGCGGTCTTTCCCAACGTGATGATCATGGACAACCCGTCGACCCAGATCCGCGTCGTGAAGCCGGTCGCGCCCGACCGGGCCGAGGTGACGGTCTACTGCATCGCGCCGGTGGGCGAACCCGCGGCAGCGCGCGCCGCGCGGCTGCGCAAGTTCGAGGATTTCTATCTGACGTTCGGCATGGCCACGTCCGACGACATGGCCGCGCTGGAGGATTCCTACGAGGGCAGCAGGGCGCGGCTGAACCGCTGGAACGATATCTCCAACGGCATGGCCACCATGATCGAGGGGCCCGACGAGGATGCGAAGCGCCTGGGTTTCACGCCCGCATCGAGCAACATCGACTGGCAGGCCGAGACTCTCTATCTCGGCTTCTACCGCCGCTGGCGACAGATGATGACGGCATCGGTCGCCAGAGATGACCAGCGGTAAGGACAAAGAAGGACGGACGATGGAAAAGGACAACGGGTTAAGGCAGGAAGTCGCCGAACTGATCTACCGCGAGGCGACGCTGCTGGACCGCCGCCGGTGGGACGACTGGATCGACCTCTATACCGCGGACGCGGTGTACTGGGTGCCGGCGTGGAAGAACGAGGAAGAGACCACGGACGATCCGGAAACCCAGCTCAACATGATCTACCTGCGCAACCGGGGTGGAATGGAGGACCGTATCTTCCGCATCGAATCGAGGGATTCCTACGCTTCGGTGCCGCTTGACCGCACGGTACACGTGGTCGGCAACGTGCTGGTGGAAAACGCGGCGGGCGACAGGATCGAAGCCTGGGCGAACTGCGTCGTTCACGTCTACAGCACCAAAAGCGGGCCGACCACGCGAGCCAGCCTCTACGACTACACCTTGCGCCGCGTAAACGGGGCGCTCAGGATCGCGCGCAAGAAGATCACCTTTATCGACGATCGGCTGCAGGGCGCCGTCGATATCTATCACCTGTAACCATCGATCGGGCGGCGCGACGACGCGGCGGAGAGGCAGCATGCTGGCGGTCTGCAAGACGGAACCCGGGCGCGGCGGCATCGCCGTGTGCGAGCGCGAACCGCGCGATCCGGGTCCCGGCGAGGTCCGCATCAAGGTGGCCGCGGCCGGCGTCTGCGGCACCGACATGCAGATCTATTACTGGGCGCCACGCATGGCGCGGCGGATGACGCTGCCGCGCATTCTCGGCCACGAGGTAGGCGGGGTGGTGGAGGCGGTCGGGAGCGGCGTCACGGCACCGCGCATCGGCGATCACGTCAGTTTGGAAAGCCACATCTTCTGCGGCACCTGTCGCCAGTGTCGCCTGGGCAACGCCCATCTCTGCGTCGATACGATCTACCCCGGCATCGACATCGACGGCGCCTTTGCCGAATACCTGACTGTTCCCGCGCACATCGCGTGGGTGAACCCGCCCGACCTGTCGTTCGAGATCGCCGCCATGATGGAACCGTTCGGCATTGCTGTGCACGCCGCCATGGCGGGCGGCGGGGTGGCCGGGCGCACCGTTCTGGTCAACGGCTGCGGGCCAATCGGGCTGATGACGGTTGCGGCAGCCCGCGCGCTGGGTGCGGCGCGCATCCTGGCCTGTGACATTAACCCGCTGCGCCTCGCCATGGCTGCGAAGATGGGAGCCGATCTGACCGTGAACCCGACCAGGGCGGATGTCGTGAAGACCGCCAGCACCGATACAGGCGGTGACGGCGTCGACGTCGCCATCGAGTTCTCGGGGTCGGAAGACGGATTCAACGCCTGCTTCGAGGCGTTGGGCAAGGGCGGCGATTTCCGCCTGGTGGGTGCGCCGCCGGCCGCCATTCCGGTGGACTTTACCCGCTGGCTGCTCAAATGCCCGGCCATGCAGAACATTCACGGCCGCCGTATCTGGGACACCTGGCAACATGCCAGCGCATTGGTCGCACACGGTGCGGTGGATCTGCGTCCCATCCTAAGCCATGCGTTACCTATCAAGGATGCCCCGCGCGCCTTCGAACTGATCGTGGCGGGCGAGGCCGTCAAGCCCATGATAATCCCCTGACACGAAAGGACCCGCAAGTTACGTGAGCAAGCACGATCTCACCATCGTCTTCGAGGACGGGCGCAGCGTGCGCGTCAGCGCCAGCGAGGAAGACACCGTTTATTTCGCCTGTCTCAAGAACCGTATCCGTATCCTGACCGACTGCCTGGAAGGGGCCTGCGCCACCTGCAAGGCCCACTGCGTCGAGGGCGAGTACCGCCTCGACGACTACGTGGACGAGGCGCTGACCGCCGAGGAAGCCGCGGCCCGCCAGGTTCTCACCTGCCAGATGCACGCGCTGAGCGACTGCGTGATCGAGTTCCCTTATGAATCAAGGTTGGCGATGAAGGGTGAGCCGAAAAGCTGGCCGTGTACGGTGGCGTCGGTTGAGATGGTCTCGTCCAGCGTCTGCCGTCTGGTGCTGGCGCCCGACCGCGGGGCGCAGGATATCGGCTTCATTCCCGGCCAGTACGTGCGTCTGGGCGTGCCGGGGAGCGGGGAGAGCCGCGACTATTCCTTCGCCAGCCCGCCCCAGGTCACCGACCGCTTCACCTTCTACATCAAGGTACTGGCATCCGGCGCAATGAGCGATTATGTGCGCGACCGCGCCAGACCGGGCGATGCTGTCGTCATGACCGGCCCATTTGGCCGCTTTTACCTGCGTACGCCGGTGCGCCCCGTTCTGATGGTGGCCGGCGGCACCGGGTTGGCGCCCATGCTGTCGATGCTGGACCACATGGTCCACACGGGCGCGACGGCGCAGCCCGTCCGCCTGCTGGTGGGCGCTAACCGGCCCGACGAGATTTTCTGCACCGATCAGGTTGCCGGCTATGTGGAAAAAGGCCTCAAACTTGACGCCGAGTACGCGGTGGTGGAGCCCGGGCCGGGTTGGGACGGGGAGACCGGCCATGTCACCGGACTGCTACGGGATGAGGTGGTGGAAGCGGAACCCGACATCTATCTCTGCGGGCCGCCGCCCATGATTGAGGCTGCCCAGGACTGGCTTTCTGCCCACGGGACAGATCCCGTACGAGTGCACAGCGAGAAATTCCTTTCAGGCTGAAAAATTACTATGCAAAACAGTGATTCGGCAACGAGTTACAAGATAAACCTCTCTTTCAGACAAAATTCGTATTTTTTCACAGCGAACCATTGACAGGCGCGTAATTTTACATAGATTGCTAACAGTACCAAATTGGTCCTGTTTCGCAGTCAGGGGTATTTTTCTTGATCCGGCTCAGTCGCCTCGCCGATTACGGCATTGTCCTGATGACCCAACTCGCGGTTCGTCCCGGGGTGCTGGTCACGGCGCCGGATATTGCGCTGGTGAGCGGGATCCCGGTTCCGACGGCAAGCAAGATCCTCAAGATGATGGCCCAAACGGGGCTGCTGGACTCCCAGCGCGGAACCAAGGGGGGCTATGCTCTGGTGCGTCCACCCGAGGAAATCCCGGTGCTCGACATTATTCGCGCTGTAGACGGCCCGGTCGGGCTGACCGACTGTTCGGTGGAGGAAGAGGGCGGCTGCGACCTTGAGGCGCTGTGCCCGACCCGGACCAACTGGCGCAAGATTAACGACGCGGTGCTCACGGCGCTCGAAGGCATCACCCTCGCCGACATGACGCCGCCCGATATTTCATTCCTGCCCGACGGGCTGCCCATGGCCGAAAAGGCCGTGGCCGCCGGCGAATAACGCAGGGGACCTTATGGCAAGCCGCATCGACACCGACGACGCCGTGCGCTCGGCCACCAACCGCGAGTACAAGTACGGGTTCGTCACCGACATCGACTCCGACCTCGCGCCCAAGGGGCTGAACGCGGATACAGTCCGCTTCATCTCGGCGAAAAAGCACGAGCCGGAGTGGCTGCTCGAATGGCGGCTGGCGGCGTACAGCCACTGGCAGACCATGAACGAGCCCAACTGGGCAATGGTGCACTATCCGCCCATCGACTACCAGGACGCCTATTACTACGCCGCGCCAAAGAAGGCCGAAGACGGACCGAAGAGCCTCGACGAGGTCGACCCCAAGCTGCTGGAAACCTACGAGAAGCTGGGCATCCCGCTGCACGAGCGCGCCATCCTGGCCGGCGTCGCCGTGGACGCGGTGTTCGACAGCGTTTCGGTGGCCACCACCTTCAAGGACAAGCTGGAGGAGGTGGGCGTCATCTTCTGCTCCATCAGCGACGCGGTACAGCACCATTCCGAACTGGTGCGCAAGTACCTCGGCAGCGTGGTGCCGCCGCACGATAATTTTTACGCCACGCTCAACTCGGCCGTGTTCAGCGACGGTACGTTCGTCTACGTGCCCAAAGGCGTGCGCTGCCCCATGGAGTTGAGCACCTATTTCCGCATCAACGCCGCAAAGACCGGTCAGTTCGAGCGCACTCTGATCATTGCCGATGAGGGATCCTACGTCAGCTACCTGGAAGGCTGCACCGCGCCCATGCGCGACGAGAACCAACTGCATGCCGCGGTGGTGGAACTGATCGCCCACGACGACGCCGAGATCAAGTACTCGACGGTGCAGAACTGGTATCCGGGCGACGCCGAGGGCAAGGGCGGTATCTACAACTTCGTCACCAAGCGCGGCGCCTGCCGTGGGCGCAACTCCAAGATCTCGTGGACCCAGGTGGAGACGGGCTCGGCCATCACCTGGAAGTATCCGAGCTGCATTCTGGAGGGCGACAATTCGGTGGGCGAGTTCTATTCGGTGGCCCTTACCAACAACCGCCAGCAGGCGGACACCGGCACCAAGATGATCCATATCGGCCGCAACACGTCGAGCACCATCATCTCGAAGGGAATCTCGGCCGGCCGCGGACAGAACACCTATCGCGGGTTGGTCAAGGTGCTCGGCTCGGCCGAGGGCGCGCGCAACTACACCCAGTGCGACTCGCTGCTGATCGGCAATCGTTGCGGCGCCCACACCGTCCCCTACATAGAGGTCGCCAACCCATCCGCCCAGGTGGAGCATGAGGCGACCACCTCCAAGATCAGCGATGACCAGATGTTCTATTGCCTGCAACGCGGGTTGACGCCCGAGGATGCGGTGTCGCTGATCGTCAACGGTTATTGCAAGGAAGTGCTCAAGGAACTGCCCATGGAGTTCGCCGTCGAGGCGCAGAAGCTGCTCGCCGTGAGCCTCGAAGGCAGCGTGGGCTGAAGGAGTATCCGGTGTCCGAACCTCTGCTCATCATTCGCAACCTGCACGCCAGCGTCGACGGCAAGGAGATCCTGCGCGGCCTCGACCTCGCGATCGACAAGGGCGAAATCCACGCCATCATGGGGCCCAACGGCTCGGGCAAAAGCACGCTTTCCTATGTGCTGGCCGGCCGTGGCGGTTACCAGGTGACGGACGGGGAGGTGATCTTCAAGGGGCGCGACCTGCTGGCGCTGGCACCGGAGGAACGCGCGGCTGCCGGCATCTTTCTCGCTTTCCAGTATCCGGTGGAGATCCCCGGCGTGTCCACCATGACCTTCCTGCGCACGGCGATGAACTCGGTGCGCCGCCAGCGCGGCGAAAAGGAAATCGGGGCCGTCGCCTTCCTCAAACTGGCGCGCGAGAAGGCCAAGGCGCTGGAGATGGACGACAAGCTGCTGCTGCGCCCCGTCAACGTCGGCTTTTCGGGCGGCGAGAAGAAACGCAACGAAGTGATGCAGATGACCATGCTGGAGCCCGACTTCGCTGTGCTCGACGAGACTGATTCGGGCCTCGATATCGACGCGCTCAAGATCGTCGCCCAGGGAGTAAACGCGCTGCGCAGTCCCCAACGCTCGGCCCTGGTCATCACCCATTACCAGCGGCTGCTGGGCTACATCGTGCCCGACCGGGTGCACGTGCTGGCCGAGGGACGCATCGTTGCGTCCGGCGACAAGAATTTGGCGCTGGAACTGGAAGAGAAGGGCTATGCCATGCTCGGTCTCAAGGATGCGGCAGCCTGAGCGGCGGGGAGTAGAGAGCGTGGTTCAGTTGAAGTCCGTAACCGCTCCGGCGACCGGAGGCTGGATAGCCCGGTACGAAGCCGCGCGCGGCGCGCTGGCCGGGGTTGGCCTCGACTGGCTGGATGATCTGCGCGCGCGCGGTCTGCGCCGGTTTGCCGAAACCGGATTTCCCACCACCCGGGTCGAGGCGTGGAAATACACTGACTTGCGCCGTCTGGCGCGGAACGAGTTCCAGCCCGTTCCTGAAATGCCGGTCGCACCGGAGCGTGAAACCCTTGCGCCGCTGCTGCTGAACGGGGCGCCTGTGGCGGTGTTTGTCGACGGTCGGTTCGCGCCGACCCTGTCCGCGCTCGACAGTCTGCCCGCCGGCGTCCGCCTGGATTCCCTTGCCGCGGCACTGGCCGACGATCCGGCAGCGCTGGAACCCCATCTCGGGCGTATCGCGCCGCCGGAGGAACCGGGCGGGCTGGTGGCGCTCAATACCGCGTTCATGGCCGATGGCGCAGTACTGCGCATCGACCGCGGGGCTGCGGCCGGCGTAATCCAGGTGCTGCATCTTGCGGGCGGCAGCCACGCCGTCCATCCGCGGCTTCTGGTAGTTGCCGGCGAGGACAGCGCTGTCACGCTAGTGGAGAACTTCGCCGGGCTGGGACCGGCAGCGGGCTTCACCAACGCGGTGACCGAAATCGATGCCGGCGCGGCGGCGCGCATCCGCCATGTACGGCTGCAGCAGGAAAACTCCGCGTCGTGGCACGTCGGACTGACCCGCCTGCGTCTGGCACGCGACGCCACCTATGGCGGTTTCGTTGTTTCCTCCGGCGGCCGGCTGGCCCGTACCGAGATCCGCGTCCGTATCGATGGCAAGGGGGCCCGTTGTGCACTTGACGGCATCACGCTGGTGCGCGGCCGCCAGCACGCCGACATCACGACCGATTTCGAGCACGCCAGCGGTTACGCCGAAAGCCGGCAGAGCTTCAAGGCGGTTCTGGACGACCAGTCGCGTAGCGTGTTCCAGGGACGCATCCTGGTGGCGCCGGACGCCCAGCGGACCGACGCGCATCTGATTAACCGTAACCTTCTACTGTCGCGCCGCGCCCAAGCGGACAGCAAACCGGAACTCATCATCCACGCCGATGACGTGAAATGCAGCCACGGCGCCACGGTCGGCGACCTCGATCGCGACGCACTGTTCTACCTGCGCACGCGCGGCATCGATGAGATCATGGCGCGCGGTCTGCTGATCGAGGCGTTCGTGCGCGAACTGATCGATGGCGTACCCGACGAGGTGCCGCGGACGCTGGTGGAGCGCACTCTGGCGGACTGGCTTTCCGGCCTCGGCCGGACGAAGGAGGCTGCATGAGCCCGGCAACAGACATGCGTATAGCGGAGACCGCAACTGTCGACGGTTACGATATCGACCGCATTCGCGCCGATTTTCCCATTCTGTCGGAAACGCCTTATGGCAAGCGGCTGGTCTATCTCGACAGTGCCGCCAGCGCGCAGAAGCCGCACGCGGTGATCGAGTCCATCCGCCACACCTACGAGGCGGAGTATGCCAACGTCCATCGCGGCGTGCACTACATGAGCCAGCGCACCACCGACGCCATGGAAAAGGCGCGCGAGGCGGTGCGCGCGTTTCTCAACGCCGGTGACACGCGCGAGATCATCTTCGTGCGTGGTGCCACGGAAGGAATCAACCTGGTGGCGTCGGCCTGGGGTCGGACGAACCTCAAGGCCGGAGACGAGATCATCCTGTCGGCTATGGAGCACCATTCCAACATCGTGCCCTGGCAGATGATCGCCGAGCAGACGGGTGCGCGGTTGCGGGTTGTGCCCATCAGCGACGCGGGCGAACTGGACATGAACGCCTACGGAACGCTGTTCTCGCCGCGCACGAAGATCGTGGCCATGACGCATGTGTCCAATGCGCTCGGTAGCGTGGTCGCCATCGACGAGATCATCCGCATCGCCCACGGGCACGGTGTGCCGGTGCTGGTCGACGGCTGCCAGGCGGCGCCGCATCTTGCCGTCGACGTGCGGGCCCTGGATGCCGATTTCTATGTCTTCTCCGGGCACAAGCTCTACGGGCCGAGCGGCATCGGCGTGCTGTACGGCAAGTCTGCGCTGCTCGAGACCATGCCGCCGTACCAGGGCGGCGGCGAGATGATCGACAGCGTCACGTTCGAAAAGACGACCTATGCCGACCTGCCATTCAAGTTCGAGGCCGGCACGCCACATATTGCCGGCGCCATTGCGCTGGGCGCGGCAGTGAACTATCTCAACGCTCTCGGGCTGAGCCGAATCCGCGCCTACGAGGACGGGCTGCTCGCCTATGCGACCGAGAGACTGGGCGCTATTAACAGCCTGCGGTTGATCGGCACGGCGCGGGACAAGACGGCGATCCTGTCCTTCGTGCTGGACGGAGTGCATCCGCACGACATTGGCACCATCCTTGACCGCGAAGGGGTTGCGGTGCGCACCGGCCACCACTGCGCCCAGCCGGTAATGGACCGCTTCGACGTACCGGCGACGGTGCGCGCCTCGTTCGGCCTCTACAACACCCGCGAGGAAGTGGACGCGCTCGCCGTTGCGCTTACCCGCGTGCAGGAGATCTTCGGCGCATGAGCGATCTGGCCGACCTCTACCAGGATGTCATTCTGGAGCACAGCCGCCATCCGCGGAACTTCGGCAAGCCGGAGTCCGCGGGCCGTCAGGCCAGGGGCAACAACCCGCTGTGCGGTGACCGGGTGGCGGTCTTCCTGACGCTCGACGGCGACCGGATCAGCGACGTTCACTTCGAGGCCAAGGGTTGCGCCATTTCGGTGGCGTCCGCCTCGATGATGACGGAGATGGTGCGCGGCAAGACGGTGGACGAGGCAAAGGTCCTGTTCGACCGCTTCCAGGCCCTTGTAACAGGCAAGGCGACGTCCGGCTGGAACGGGCTCGAAGAGCTGGAGGCGCTTTCCGGGGTCAAGGAATTCCCAACCCGGATCAAATGCGCGACCCTGCCCTGGCATACGCTGATAGCGGCCATGGCCGGGTCACAGGATGAAGTGAAAACGGAATAGGGAACCATGACAGGGCTCCTGAAGCGACTGATGGACCGGGCAGGCAGTGAACGCAGCGATGCGGCGAACGGCGACGCATCTGAAGCGACGCCGCTCCCGGCGGAGACGCCAGAGCCGATGGCTGGCGGGGCCGTGGCGACGGAATTGAGCGCGCCGCGGCGGCAAATCGATCCCAGCCTGGTGGAGGCCGAGGTGATCGACGCCCTTTGCACCGTCTACGACCCGGAGATTCCGGTTAACATTTACGAATTGGGTCTTATCTATGATCTGGACGTGTCGCCGGACGGTACGGTGAAGATCGATATGACCCTGACCTCGCCGGCCTGTCCGGTCGCCGGCTCGCTTCCGGGTGAGGTGGAAGCGAAGGTGCGCGAGGTAAGCGGGGTCGAGGACGTGTCGGTCGAACTCGTCTGGGATCCGCCGTGGACGCCCGATCGGATGACCGAGGCGGCGCGGCTCGAACTGGGCTTCATGTGAGGCAGTCGTGAATACGATGACGGTTCAGGAACGCAGAGGCAGGGAGCGCCCGCCGGTCCTCAAGGTGACGGACGCGGCTGCGACGCAGATTCAACGGTTGATTGAAAAGCACGGCGGCGGTGCGATCGGGATCCGTGTCGGCGTGCGCAACGGCGGCTGCTCGGGCATGTCCTACACCATGGATTTCGCCACCGGCCGCAATCCCGGCGACGAGGAGCTCGAAATCGGCGGCGTCACCGTGCTTGTGGATCCCATGGCGGTAATGTATCTCGTCGGCACCGAGATGGATTACGTGAAGGAGAATCTGGGAGCCAGTTTCGTCTTCCGGAACCCGAACGAGACCGGCCGCTGCGGGTGCGGCGAGTCGTTCAGCGTCTAGAGCAGGAATCCCATGCCCAAAGTCTATGCCATCGACGGTGTCGTGCCGGTCGTCGATCCCACCGCTTTCGTACATCCGAGCGCCGTGCTGATCGGCGACGTGGTGGTGGGCCCCGACTGCTACGTTGGGCCGGGCGCCAGCCTGCGCGGCGACATGGGGCGTATCCTTATGAAGCGAGGCGCCAACTTCCAGGACAATTGCATCGGCCACACCTTCGCCGACGGCGAACTGATCATGGAGGAAGGGGCAAATATCGGCCACGGCGCCGTACTGCATGGCTGCCACGTCGGACAGTACGCGCTCATCGGCATGAATGCAGTGCTCATGGACGGAGCCGAGGTGGGTGATTACGCCTTCGTCGCGGCACTGGCGTTCGTCCGCGCCGGATTCAAGATTCCGCCGCGTACCGTGGCCGGTGGCATACCCGCCAGGATCCTGCGAGAACTCAAGGACGACGAGATCAAGTGGAAGCGCGAGGCCGATGACGACTATCGCGGCATCGTGCGCCGCTCCTTCGCCAGCCTTGATCTGGTGGAAGCGCTGACAGAGCCCGAGATCGACGGCCCCCGTATCACCGCGGGTGGCGTCGCGCCGCTCTATATTACCCGCGTCCGGGCCCAGCGCGCCACGCAGGGCTGAACCGGCAGCCGACATCTCCGTCCGTCTGCTCGATACCCCCTTAAGAAAACGCCTTGAAGGCGATCAGGGTGAACGTATCCTTGATTCCTGGGAGTGTCTGGATGTGCTCGGTGACGAAGTGACCGATGTCGACGTCGTCGCCGAGATAGCACTTCATCAGCAGGTCGTACTGGCCCGAGATGGAATGCACCTCTGAAACCTGCTCCACGTTGAGCACGGCCTCGTCGGCAACCTTGTAAGCCTGTCCCAACTCGCACTTCGTAAAGACGAAGATGGTCTTCATGGACCGCGATCCTAGCGTGTACCTGTCCGCACCGGTCGTAACATGAACGCGGGCACGTGCGAACCCATTCCGACCACAGGTTCCTCGTCACGGGATGTGATCCGTTGGGCACCGGCATGGCGGGGACGGTCTTCGCCCTGACGCACCGGACCGGAGCGGTGGGCAGGCCGCGCGGACGTGGGGGTGGCAGAACGGACAGGGCCGGGTACGGGCATCGCAGCGACGGGCTCCGGATGTTTCAGCGCCACGGCGGTGACCGGTGCCTCGCGGCGCTCTTCGGGCCTGCCTTTCACGTCGGACCTGCCCTTCGCTTCCGGCTTGCCACGGGACCGGCCGCGCCGACCGCGTCCGCGACGGTCGTCGGCGGAACGGTCGAACTCGGCGCTTTCCACCCCTTCCACCTCGGAGCGCGGAATTTTCGTGCTGATGAAGCGCTCGATGGCGTCGACGAACTTTCCGTCATCCGGCGTAGCGAGCGTGAATGCCCGGCCCTTGCGGCCGGCGCGCCCGGTACGCCCGATGCGGTGGACGTAATCTTCGGCATGTGTCGGCACGTCGAAATTGAATACGTGCGAGACCTTGGGCAGATCGAGCCCGCGTGCCGCCACATCGCTGGCGACCAGAAGCGAAATGGTGCCGACCTTGAACGCCTCCAGCGTTTCCAGCCGCACCGGCTGCGGCATGTCTCCATGCAGGGCGGCGGCGCTGAAGCCATGGCGCTTGAGCGAGCGGAACAGGATGTCCACGTCACGCTTGCGATTGCAGAAGATGATCGCGTTGACGATTTCCTCGTTGCGGACCAGGCGGCGCAGCGCATCGCGCTTGCCCGCGGCATCGCCAGGAACCATGGCGAGGAAATGGCTTACCGTCTCGGCCGCCGAAACGTTCGGCGTGACGCTGATCTCCTTTGGGTTCATCAGGAACTTGTCAGCCAGCCGGCGAATTTCCGGCGGCATGGTGGCCGAGAAGAAGAGGGTCTGGCGGATGCGCGGCAGCAGTCCGACGATGCGTTCGACGTCGGGAATGAAGCCCATGTCCATCATCCGGTCCGCCTCGTCGATCACCAGAATCTTGATGTCGTTCAGCAGCACGCGGCCGCGCTCGAAATGGTCGAGCAAGCGGCCGGGCGTGGCGATCAGCACATCAACGCCGCGGTCCAGCCTGGCATTCTGTTCGTCGAGCGATACGCCGCCGATCAGCAGTGCCATGGAGAGCTTGTGGTACTTGCCGTAGATTTCGAAGTTCTCGGCAATCTGGGTGGCAAGCTCGCGGGTAGGTGTGATGATCAGCGAGCGCGGCATGCGCGCCTTGGCCCTACCGCTCGCCAGAATATCTATCATCGGCAGGGTGAAAGCGGCGGTCTTGCCGGTGCCGGTCTGGGCGCAGCCAAGAACGTCGCGCCCCATGAGCACAACGGGAATGGCCTGTTCCTGGATCGGGGTGGGGTTTACGTAGCCTGCCTCGCCAACGGCGCGCAGGACTTCAGGGCCAAGCCCCAGGGCGTCAAATGTCATAAAGTCTATAAACCGACGGTCGTCGTTCTCCAAGTGTTCCGTTGTCCGCATATGTGGCCTTTCGGCGGTAAAAGTCAAACTCTTTCAGGATTCTTGAATTTCATCCGGGTGCGCCAAGGTCCGCCGATTGGTCCGTTCGTCCGCATGCGTGTGCAGCAAACACCCCCAATTCAGAAAAAATTAATCATAAGAGGATTAATCCTGGTTCGGAGCTTTACAAGGCAAAGCTCAATAAACACTCCAATCCCGGCCGGATTCCGCCTGCCCGTTGTCGGGGCGACTTCGAACAGGCGCCGGGCGAGCCAAATCGGTAGTAAGACCATGTGGCACTGGTTGAGGGTAACAATCATCGTAACGGTTGTTGCGTTACTGCCCGCTTGCCCGATTTTCGCACATGGCGGTGAGGCTCACGGGAACCATGACTTTCCGGCAGTCGCTCATTCATCGCCGACGTCTTTGGCCGCTGAGGGCAGTGTAGTTCAGGTCGTGCTGGCGCCGGCAGATGGCGGCCGGAGCACGCTTTTTCTTGCCGACATGGATACCAACGCTCCGCTTGGCGGGGCTTCAATCGTTTTCGAGATCGACGGACGCAAGGTGCCGGTGAGTGCCGGGAAAGCGCCCGGGATCTATCGCGTGGCATGGACGGTTCCCGCCACCGGTGCGGTCGATATTTCGCTTGACGTCGAGGTGGGCGGACGCCGCGATCTGGTGCTTCTCTCCCGCGCAACTCCCGAGTCCGGTGTACCGCCGACGGCCACGGCGTCAGGTTACTTTCATATGCCTGAGAATCCGTTACGGGCGTTTGCCGGCACCGGATTAATGGCTTTGGTGGCGATCGGCCTGCTGCTCGCCCAGCGTCCCCGTGCGGCGGTGCTGGGTCTGATATTGACGATAGCCGCGGCGCTCGCCGCACCCGCCTTGGGACATAGCGGCCACGATCACGGGACCGAAACGGCGATACAGCCGGAACAGCGATCAACGATCACTGTTTCCAAGCGGTTGCAGTTCGAACTCGGAATCAGGACCATAAGAGTCGAACCGCGTACGATTCCGGAAACAGTGCGGCTGGTCGGGCGCGTTACCCCTGATCCGGCAGGCTACGCGCGTCTGCAGCCGACGCAGTCCGCTCGCGTCGTGGCGGACCCGAACATCGCAATTCCCGTTCCGGGCCAGCTCGTTGAGCGCGGCGATACGCTGCTCGTACTCGCGCCGAACCTTTCGACCGTCGAACGGACGGAGAAGAATGCCGCACTCTACAAGGTCGAAAGCGAAATCTCGATCCTGTCGCGCCAGCTTTCGCGCTGGGCACAGGCGCCGGGTGTCGTTCCGCGCAAGGACGTCGAAAATGCGCGCACCCAGATCGAACAGCTGCGCAAGGAAAAGAGCCAGCTTACCAGTACCGCGCTCGGCCGTATGCTGGTTACGGCGCCGATTACAGGCCATGTCACCGATATCCATGTGGTGCCGGGTGAAACGGTCAATCCGGACACGACGCTGGTGGAAATAGTCAACCTCTCCCGGTTGCGGGTCGAAGCCGTTCTCTACGACCTGACCCTCGTCGAGCGCATCCGGTCCGCATCTGCATCGACTCGGATGCTACCCGGAGAAACCTTTCGTCTGTCCCTCGTCGGAGCCAGCCCGCGCGTGGACGACAAGGACCAGGGATTGCACGTCCTGTTTTCCGTCACTGATACGAAACGGCGGCTGCGGTTGGGAATGCCGCTGGATGTCTTCGCCGAGATCGATACAAAGCGCGTCGCCGTGGTGGTGCCGCGCCAGGCCCTGATAGAGCACGGCGACCGCACCGTTCTGTTCGTGCGCACGGCGCCAGAGATCTTTGCACAACGCACTGTCTCGCCGGGACGGGTGATTGGGGCGTGGGCCGAAATCGCCGCGGGACTGAAGGCCGGAGAACGGATCGTCACCGACGGCGTAGCGCAGCTCAGAGCGGCACGATAGCCCGGCGAACGACGTGTTTGACGGGATCATCCGAACCTCGCTCCGCCACAGGCTTGTCGTCCTTGCCGGCGCGGTATTCCTGCTCGGTTATGGCGCTCTGGTGCTCGCCAGACTGCCGGTCGACGTGTTCCCCGATCTCAACCGCCCCACGGTAACGGTGATGACCGAAGCAGGAGGGCTGGCGCCGGAAGAGGTCGAGTCTCTGGTCACCCGCCCCATTGAAACGGCGATCAACGGAGCGCCCGGTGTAACACGTGTCCGCTCCACGTCTGCCGTCGGCCTGTCGCTCGTCTTTGTCGAATTCGAGTGGGGCACCGACATATACCGCAACCGTCAGGTCGTCGGGGAAGCGCTCGGGGTGGCGGCGCAGGAGGTGCCGGCCGGGATTCGGCCCACCATGGGCCCCGTTACGTCGATCATGGGCGAGATCATGCTCGTCGGTATGCGCAGCGGTACAGGCGTAACGTCACCGATGCAGATACGCAGTCTCGCCGACTGGGTGGTCCGCCCGCGGCTTCTCGCCATTCCGGGCATCGCCCAGGTCATACCGATCGGCGGCGAGGTGAGGCAGTACCAGGTTCTGGTGTCGCCTGCCCGGATGAGCGCACTCGGCATCTCCTTCGAGGATCTGGAAAAGGCGCTGGCCGGATTCGCGCGGAACAGCACCGGGGGCTTCCTCGAACAGCGTTCGCAGGAGTTCCTGATCCGCAACATCGGCCGGACGACCCGCATCGAAGATCTGCGCGACACCATCGTCGCTTACCGGCGTAATTCCCCGGTCACGGTGGGGCAGGTGGCGGAGGTCGGCATCGAAGCCGGCGTCAAGCGGGGCGATGCGAGTGTCGACGGAAAGCCGGCGGTGATTCTGGCGATACAGAAACAGCCCGGCACCAACACGGTAACCCTGACACGCGCCGCGGAACGGGCGCTCGGTGAATTGCAGCGCACGCTGCCCGTGGACGTCAGGGCAGATCATATCCTGTTCAAGCAGGCGGATTTCATCGAACGCGCGGTTTCCAACGTCGAGGAAGCTCTGCGCGATGGCGCTATTCTGGTTGCGATTGTGCTGTTTCTCTTTCTCATGAACTTCCGCACCACCTTCATCACCCTGACGGCAATTCCCCTGTCAATCGTGGTGACCGCACTGGTGTTCCAGTGGTTCGGTCTCTCGGTCAACACCATGACCCTGGGCGGGCTTGCGGTCGCGATCGGGGAACTGGTGGACGACGCCGTTGTCGGTGTCGAGAACGTCTTCCGTCGCCTGCGGGAAAACCGGAGCCCGCGAACCGCCCGGATGACGTTTGAAATCGTCCTCAGGGCCTCCAGCGAGGTACGTAATCCGATCGTCTACGCCACCATCATCGTGGTCCTGGTATTCATTCCGCTGTTTGCGCTGAGCGGGATAGAGGGGCGATTGTTTACACCGCTCGGAATTGCCTACATCGTTTCCATCGTCGCTTCGCTTCTCGTTTCCCTCGCCGTTACGCCGGTGCTCTGTTACTATCTGCTGCCGAAAGCGAAAGCGATGGCGCACGGCGACTCCTGGCTGGTGCGGTCGTTGAAGCGCTGGGACCGCCGGTTGCTTCTCTGGTCGTTCGACCGCCCGCGCCGGGTCATCGGCCTGAGCATTATCCTCGTCTTCGTTGCTGCGGCTTCCGTTCCATTCCTGGGACGGGCCTTCCTTCCCGCGTTCAACGAAGGAACGGTAACGGTGAGCCTCGCGCTGTCCCCGGGAACCTCCCTGGGCGAATCCAACCGTATCGGCACCGTGGCAGAAAAGATGATCCACGAAGTGCCCGAGGTCGTCGGCACAGGCCGGCGGACCGGCCGGGCAGAGCTGGACGAGCACGCCGAGGGGGTACATTTTTCCGAGATCGACGTCGATCTGAAGCTCTCCGCGCGCGGCCGTGAGGCGATCATGGGCGACCTGCGCCGGCGCCTGGCGGCGATTCCCGGCGCAGCCATCAATATTGGCCAGCCAATTTCCCATCGCCTGGACCATCTTCTTTCCGGTGTCCGCGCCGAGATTGCGGTAAAGATCTTCGGCGACGACCTTGCCTTGCTGCGCTCAAAAGCCGACGAAGCGCGCGGTCTGATTGCTGGTATCCGGGGCATCACCGACCTGCAGATCGAGAAGCAGGTCCTGATCCCGCAGCTGCAGATTCGCCTCGATCGGGCGGAGGCGCTCAAATACGGCCTGTCGCTGAACCAGCTCACCGATACCCTTGAAGCGGCGCTGAACGGCAAGGTCGTCTCGCAGGTGCTGGACGGGGTGCGCAGCACCAGCGTGGTCGTGCGCCTGGCCAGGGACTGGCGGTCGGAGACCGAAGACTTCCGCAATATTCTGGTCGATTCCCCGGCCGGAAAGATTCCGCTGTGGCTAGTAGCGGATGTGGTCGAAACCGAGGGCCCCAATGTCATCAACCGCGACAATACGCAGCGGCGCATCGTCGTGCTTGCCAACACGCAGGGTCGCGATATAGGTGCGGTCGTCGAAGACGTACAAAAAGCGCTCGGCACGCTGTCGCTGCCGGCGGGTTACTACCTGAGCTACGAGGGCCAGTTCCGCAGCCAGCAGGAGGCGAGCCGGCTTATTGCTGTGCTTGCCCTGATCTCCTGAGGTGGTCCCGGAAAATCGGACAGGAGGTTAAGGTGTATTCCGCCGGCTAACGGAGGGATGCGCGATGAGGACGCGACGGCGGTTCACGGCGGAGTTCAAGGCGAAGGTGGCG
>Ga0326597_10001856_pt1 | contig 32622 bp, 24 predicted proteins | sample RVTome_12_FD_203789 | JGI IMG/M metagenome (GOLD analysis project Ga0326597, IMG submission 203789) | Soil microbial communities from uranium-contaminated site in the Upper Colorado River Basin, Wyoming, United States - RVT100D185 | ecosystem: Environmental > Terrestrial > Soil > Contaminated >...
GGCGGCGAGGAGGGGGAGGCCGCGTGTCGCGGCCGATGCGGGGGAGGGTCCGCCTCCCCCGCCAACAGGATCAGCGCGGGCCGAGTCCTTCCCTCGGGTCGCGGGCGTTCAGCCCGCGCTGAGGAAGGCCGGCGCGACGCGCCGGCCTCCTTCGTTTCGAGCCGCGTCTCCCGGCAGGGGAGCGGCAGAGCCCGCTACGGGCAGAACGTGGCGCTCAGGCCGTCGCTCAGGTTGAAGCCCGCCCCGCCGGCCGCCGGATCGCGGTACCAGAACTGGAACTTCCAGGTGCTGCCCGGATCGATCTGCCCCGGCCCCGCGTTGGCGGGCGGCTGGGTGAAGTCGAGCAGGCGGTAGAAGTCGCCGAAGGAATCGATCGTGCCGGGCGGGTTCAGGCGGAAGGTGCCGAGCGAGCCCGCGCCGACGCACCGGAAGCCGTCGCCGAAGGGCTGCAGCAACTCATCGGGACCGTAGTAGAGCAGGCCGAACTGGCCCGGCACGGCGCCGACGACCTCCAGCGTGAAGGTGTTGGCAGCGATGCTGGTGCTGCCCGAATGGGAGATCACCGCGCCCGAGCCGACCGAGTTCGGGGACGTCTGGCAGAACGTGCCGACGTCGCAGTCGGCGCACTCCACGTCGTCGACCCGCAGGTCGTCGACGGCCGCCTCGACGATCGAGCCCGTGCCCGTGTCGGAGGCCACGAAGCGCAGCTTGACCTGGGCCGTCGGCTGCACGAAGTCGACCACGTTGAAGGCGTGGAAGTACCAGCCGCCGTCGGCCTCGGGACCGGCCGGCCCGACGGTCTCGACGGGGGTCCACGAGCCCCCGCCGTTGTCGCTGATCTCGACCACGAAGACGTCCTCGTTGGGCGCCGGGCCCTGCGTGTTCGAGTACCAGCGCCAGTAGCTGACCGTGGCGGCGCTCATGCCGCTCATGTCGTACGTCGGCGAGACGAGGGTGGTCGTCCCGCCGTCGACGTCGGCCTCGCCGTTCGAGCCGCCGGGCGTGCCCTGGCCCGTCACCCAGCAGTTCGTGCCGGCCACCGTGTGGTCGTCCTCGGACTGGGCGTCGGTCCCGTTCGGATCGACGTTCACCCACAGGCCCGAGGTGGCCGTGTCGCCGGGGGCGCCGGCGGTCCAGCCGGCGGGGCTCTCCATGTCGTCAGCCACCAGGTTCGTGACCCCGAGGGCGTAGACCGCCCCGTGGGCGCTCATCGGCGCGTCGGGCGGGTCGGCGTAGGTCGTGCCCGAGATCCCGTCCGCGCTGAAGTAGAACGAGACGAACGTGCCGCAGGCCGTCGCCGGGAAGTCGGCCTGGAAGTTGCCGCCGCCGAGGTCGGTCAGCGAGTAGGAGACGTAGCCGCCGCCGTCGTCGACGTGCAGCATGGCCGTGCCAGGCTGGTAGTCGCCCTGGTCGTTTTCCGTGATCACCACCGGCAGGGCCTCGCCGGCCGGGTCGAGGTCGGTCGGGATCCCGTTCGGGAAGCTGAAGGCCAGCTCGGCCTGGTCCATGCGCCAGACGAACAGGCCGCTCTCGCGGTCGCTGCCGATGATCGTCCCGCTCTGGAAGTACGGGAAGCAGCTCCACAGGCCGTTGTAGTCGACCCCGTCGTTGGCCGGGTAGGTGTCGAACCAGGCGATCTCGGTGGGCGAGATCGAGCTGGCGCTGGTGTCCCACACCCGCAGGCCGCTGCGGTAGTTGGCCTCGAACACGAGGTCGCCCTTCGTGTACAGGTTGTGGGTGATGGCCGGGTTGCCGTTCGTGAACGTGGCGGCCACGAAGGAGTTGTCCAGGTCGCTGACGTCGAAGACGTAGGTGGTCGAGGGGACGCCGTTCGTGCCCTCGTCCAGCTCGTCGCCGTGGAAGTAGTACTGCCGGTCCGGCGACAGCCAGCCCTGGTGCGAGTAGACGCCGCCGCCGTACACGATATAGTCCAGCACGACGATGTTCGACTTGTCCGTCACGTCGAGGATGTCCAGCCCGGGTCCGGTCCAGCCGCCGTTGAAGCCGCTGCTACAGAAGGCGATCTGCTTGCCGGCGTACGGGCCGCTCGTGTAGGTGACGATCTGCGCGTCGTGCACGTAGCGCGTCAGCCACTGACCCACCAGCGGCGGGTTGAGAGGGTTCGTGTTCAGGTCGTAGATCCGCAACCCGTTGCTGCTCCCCCCGCAGCGGTACAGGAAGCCGCTGACCTCGTCGATGGCGACGTTGTGCGTGCTGGCGGTGCCCGTGTTGAAGACGGCGACCTGCTGCACGACACCGCTGTCGATGCCGCCCATGTCGATGACCTGCACGCCGTTGGCCGACTGCTCGGTCACCGAGTAGCAGTACTGCCCGAAGATCTTCGCGTCGCGCCATAGGCTGTTCGGGCCGTCGACGTCGGCCACGATCACCGGGTTGCCCGGATCGGTGACCTCGACGAAGGCGGTCCCGTTCCAGTGGCAGAAGATCGCGTACTCGCGCCCCGACGCCGGGGTGTAGCCCCAGCAGTCGTTGCCGTTGGCCGAGTTGCCGAACGAGCTGAGCGGCAGCCAGGCCATCAGGTTCACGCCGTCGGAGGGGAAGCCCCCGCCGCCCATGTTCTGGTTGACGCCTGCGGCGCCGGGGTTTCCGACCAGCGCGTTGCGGTAGCCGAAGGCGACCCGGGCCGGGCGCGGCGTCAGGAGCTTGGGGTCGTCGTCGTGGGCCGAGGCAAAGCTCGGCACGAAGAGCGCGAGCGCGCTGGCGAGAAGGATGCGGTTGCCGGCGGACATGGCGTGCTCCGGATGAGGGCAGGGGACGAGGGGCGGACCCGGCGGCTCGATCGGAATCGCAGGAGAACCAGCAGAGGAGCGCGGGGCCTTGACAATGGGTCCAGTTCATCCTACCGCCGGTCCTCGGCCAGACGGATAGCGCTTTCTCGCGTTTTCGGGTCCGTCGCACAGCCGCGGCCTGAACCGGACCCTTACCCGCCGCTCCTCCGCTCGCGCTCAGCGCGGGCTGAACGCCCGCAACCCAAGGGAAGGACTCGGCCCGCGCTGATCCTGTTGGCGGGGGAGGCGGACCCTCCCCCGCATCGGCCGCGACACGCGGCCTCCCCCTCCTCGCCGCCTGATGGGCGGCGCGGCGCCATTGGCGCCGGATCTACTACTTCGGAATCTGCGCGCTGCGCGCGCAAATCCCGCAGTAGTAGATCAGCGCCCCTCCGCCCGGCAATCCACCTCACGCGAGGTCGAGACTCACCCCGCAGCCGATGAGCCAGACGGCATCCGGAGGCCGGTTCATCGGTTCCTGCTCGGCTGATCCGCAGTGGATCAGTCGACCTCGAGCGCGTCCTGCGCGCGCTCGGTGACGGCGCCGCGGGTGACGTCGAAGTAGAGCTCCCAGTACCCCGGCATGTGCAGCAGCATGCCCTCGACCTCGTAGCGCCCCGGCCCCGCGCGCGAGACCGTCGGCTCGCGCCGCATCCCGTGCCCGTGGTGGGGCATGCGCGCATCGACCGTCAGCTCGACGCCGGCCGCGGGCCGCGTGCGCGCGGCGTCCTCGTACACGCGCACGGCCAGGCCGAAGGTCTCGTTCAGCGGGACCACCTCCGGGCGGCACTCGTAGACGACGTGCCACGCGCCCGCGTTGCTCGTGACCTCCTTCTGCGCGCCGCGCCCCGCGCGCGCCGCGCCGGAGCCGCGCGCGAGCAGCAGGGCCGAGGCCAGGCCGAAGAGGAGCAGCGCGCGGCGCGCGGCGCCGCTCGCGGGCGACGCTGCGAGCGTCATTCCTCGTCCTCCCCCACCGGCCGCTGCAAGCGCGCCGGACGCGTGTACTGGCGCGCGCCGAAGACGCCGACGTACTCGCCCGCGGCGCTGATGAGGTGGCCGCGGTGGTTGCCGTGGTCGGCGACCGTCAGGGCGCCGCTCTCGTCCTGGGCCACCCCGCGTGGGCCGTTGAACTGCGCGCGCAGGATTCCCGGCGCCCCCAGGCGCGCCTTCAGCTCGCCGCTGCGCTCGTCGTACTTCAGGACCTGGTCGAGGGCCACGTCGCTGACGTAGGCGAAGCCGTCGCGGCCGGCGGCGATGCCGTAGGGCATCGAGTCGAGCGCCCGGCCGTCCGCATCGGCCGGCGTGGCGAACACCAGCAGCGGCTCGCCCGCGAGGTCGAGCGCCTGCACGCGGCGGTTGCCGGCGTCGACCACCAGCAGGCGCTCGCCCCGCGAGTCGAGCGCTACGCCGCTCGGGCGCCGGAAGCTCCCGGGGGCGGCGCCGCGGCCGCCGATCGTGCGCACGAGCTCGAACGCCGGGCTCAGGACGAGCACGCAGTCGTTGCGCCGGTCGCAGACGTAGAAGCGGCCCGCCCGGTCGCGCGTCAGCGCGCCGGGCTCGGGCGCGGCCGCGAGCCCGCCCGCCAGGCCCAGGTCGAACAGGCGCCCGAAGTCGAGCGAGCGCACGAAGCGCCACATCAGGGGGTCGAAGCCGACCTCGTCCTCGGGCGAGACGTCGAGCGCGAACAGCGACAGCCGCCGCAGGGTCGGGTCGGTCACCGCCAGGGTGCGCGCAGCGCTGTCGAGGAACACGCCCGACGGCCGCAGGAACAGCCCGGTCTTCGCGCCGCGCGCCCCGACCGTGGTGATCAGGCGCGGGTCGCTCAGGGCGACGTCGAACACCAGCACGCAGTGCCCCTCGGGCGAGTTGATCGCCATCAGGTGGCCGGAGCGCGAGACCTCCATGCCGTAGTGCGTCGACGGGGCGATCGACGTCAAGAGCGACATCATCGGCTCGCCGGCGGCCTCGTTGGGCTCCGCGCCGAAGCGCTGGCAGCGGCGGTCGAAGGGCTCGACCACGATCGCCCGCCCGCCGTCGGCCGCGACCGCCAGGCCGGAGGGGTAGTGCAGGCGCCCCTCGCCCTCGCCCGGCCGCAGGGCGTGGATGCCCCACTCGTAGAGCGGCTGGCCGTCGAGGTCGAAGACCTGCACGCGGTGGTTGGCGCGGTCGGCGACGAACAGCATCCCGGCGCGCGCCTCGAGCGCCGCGGGCCCGGCGAACATCCCGGGGAAGGGGCCGAAGCCGCCGAAGCTGAAGAGTGGCGAGCCGTCCGCGGCGAACACCTGCACGCGGTCGTTGTCGGAATCGGCGACGTAGGCGCGCCCGTCGGCGCCGAGCGCCACGTCGCGCGGGCTCATGAGCTCGCCCGGGCCGGTGCCGGGCCGGCCGAGCGTGCGCACGTGCCCCCCGTCGAGGTCGAACTCCTCGACCACGTGCCGGGCGCGGTCGGCCACCAGCAGCCGCCCGCCGGCGACGTCGAGGCCGCAGGGCGCATCGAGGAGGTCCGGCCCGCCGATCCAGCGCCGGTGCTCGCCCTGCGGCCCGAACACGCCCACGCGCGAGCGCGTCGCGTCCGAGACGTAGACCGCCCCGTCCGATCCGACGGCGACGCCGGCCGGCGCGGCGAGGTCGAAGCCGCCGGCGGCGGTCCAGCGCGCCGCGAGCCGACCCGAGGGCTCGAACACGGCGAGCGAGCGGCTGGCCGCTTCGGTCACGACCACGCGCCCGTCGGCGGCGATGGCCGTCGCCGTCGGCAACGCCAGGTCCCCCAGGTAGCCGCGGAAGAAACGGATGCGCTCGGCGGCCGGCGCCTCGGCCTCCTGGCTGCGCGCGTGAGGCGCGGGCAGGGCCAGGAGCGCCAGGAGCGCGAGCGCGGGGATCGGTACTGCCATCGTCATAAATGCCGCCGCGATTCTAGCTTCGGACCCCTGCCGCGGCACCGTGGCGCCGCCGGCCGCCCGCTCCGGAGAGCACACCGGGAACCCGGGAGCCCGGGAACCCGCGCTACTTCCCGAGGTCCGGAATGTCGAGCGCGCCGACCTCCGGCGGCAGGCGCCGGCGGTTCTCCTGCCACCACGCGCGCCAGAAGGCGCCGTCGTGCGACTCGTGGTAGGCGACTCCGGTCAGGGGCGTCAGGCCGAAGTAGCCCACGCCGTACACGGTGTCGTAGGTGCCCTCGGCCTCGATCATCGCGATCAGCGTCGGGACCACCCGCGCGTCGCCGATCTCGGCCAGGGCGCGCGCGTAGCCGAACAGGACCGGGCCCTCGCGCAGGTCGGCCTTCATCGCGTCGAGCAGGGGGTCGACGGCCCAGTCGTTCCCCGGGCGCCCCAGGGCGTGGCAGGCGCCGGCCTTGAGGCTGGCCGCGTCCTGGCCCTGCGCCTGGAGCAGCGGCAGCACGCTCCGCCGCAGGTAGCCCTCGCCCGGGTCGAGCTCCGCCAGCCAGCGCAGGCCGATGCGCCGCGCCTCGGGCTCGTCGCCGGCGAGCCAGGCGTCGACCGTCACCAGCAGGCCCGCCTCGCGCAGCACCGCCGCGAGGTCGACCCCGGCGGCCTGGCCCGGGCGCAGGTCGAGGTCGCGCACGGCCTCGAGCGCGGCCAGCAGCTCGCCGCCGTGCAGCGCGGAGAGGCGCAGCGCCAGCTCGCGCGCGTTCTCGCGCAGCACCTCGGCCAGCGGCAGGTCCGTGAAGCGTGCGCTCCACTCGAGGTAGGCCGAATGGTCGCCCGAGAAGTCGCGCAAGGCGACCTTGCGCAGGTACTCGAAGGCCCAGCCCTGCACGGCCGGGTCGGGGTCCGTCGCTCCCAGGTGCAGGATCCGGACCGTGTGCGGGTGATCGGCGCGCAGCACGAAGAGCTTCAGGATCTGCTGGCGCGCCTTGCTGAAGGCCACCGCGGGGAAGACTGCGCGCAGCGCGCCCCAGGCCTCGTCCGGCTCGAGCGCGGCGATCTCGCGCGCGATGGCAAGGGCCTGTGCGACGCTCTCGGCCGCGCGCACGCGCGCCAGCCAGTCCTGCGGGCCGGCGGGGCGCGCCTCCTCGCCCGCGGGCGCGAGCACCTCGCGCCGCGCGGCGTCGGGCGGCGCGCCGGGCCCCGCGTCGTGCGAGGGCGCGCCGGAGTCCCGCGGCGCATCCACGCGCCCGCCCTCGCTCAGGGCCGCGCTCGGCTCGCCGACCTCGGCCTGCGTCTGGCGCAGCTCTCTCGGCGCGCGCTGGCGCGACGCGGCGAGCCGCCAGCCGAGGAGCGCGACCAGCCCCAACAGGACCGTCGCCAGCACGAGACGCGCGCGTCGCTGCATGGTCAGCCCTCCGATCCACGTCCGTGTCCGCGCTGCCGTGGGCACGGACGGGAGAGGCTACCCGTCCTCGCCCCCCTGCTCCACGGGCGGGGGCCAGATCTTGCCTACCTCGGACACCGGGATGATGTAGCCGATGGCCGACGAGGTCGCGAAGGGGTCGACCGCCTGCATGCCGGTCACGACGCCGATCACGTTGCCGCCGCCGTCGATCACCGGGCCGCCGCTGGCGCCGGGGTGCACCGCCGCGTCGACCTGCAGGTAGTAGTCGACCGACCGGCTGACGATGCCGCGGAAGGTCGAGGCCAGCATCGTGTCGCCTTCCATCAAGACGTCCTTGCCGAGCGGGAAGCCGAGCAGGAAGACGTCGGTGCCGCGCCGCGGCTCGGGCGTGTCGAGCGTGAAGTGCTCGATGTACGGCATGCCCTCGAAGGGCCCGACCTGGATCAGGGCCAGGTCCTCCTTGTCCTGGTTGGCGACGCGCACGACGCGCGCCGGACGGCGCTCGGACTGGCCGGTGAAGACGACCGACACGTCGACCCGCGGCACGAGCTTCACGCCCGGGCCGAGCTCGAGCAGGTCATCTTGCTCGTCCTCCAGCCGGAACACGACGTGCGCGTTCGTGATGATCCAGCCCTGCGGCGACACGCAGAAGCCCGAGCCCGAGCCCTCCTGGGCGAACGGCACGCCGGCGCCCTCGAAGTTGAAGGACAGCGCCTGGCCGGGGGCGGGGCGCTCGATGAACAGCGTCTCGCCGCTCGACTCCGCGACCAGGGTCTTGCGCGCCTCGATCAGGACGACCGCGCGCTCGACGCGGCCGACGGTCGCGAGCCGGGTCTCCTCCAGGCTGAGCGGGTCGTACAGCGCCAGCTCGGCGCGCGTCTCCTCCAGCGCGCCGCGCAGGTCGAGCAGCTCTCCCCCGGCCGCGCGCTCCTCCTCCTCGATCTTGCGGATGCTCCCCTCGAGCCGCGCGCGCTCCGCCACCAGCGCCGCGCGCTGGGACTCCCACGCGTCGCGCGCCTCGTCGAGCCGCGCGCCGTGCTGTTCCCAGGCCAGCCGCTGGGCCTCGACCGCCGCGCGGTTCTCGTGCAGGCTCCGCTCCAGGTCGCGCTCGAGCTCGGCCGCGCGCCGCTCGAGCGAGGCGGCCATGTCGCGCCCCTGGTCGCGCAGGGCGCGGAAGACGGAGTGGACCGCGTAGCCCGCCAGGGCGACGACGGCGGCGGCCAGCAATCCCTGGCGCCACGAGCGGCGGCGCAGCACCTGGTCGAGGCCCTTCCCGGCCGGGAGGCCGAGCCGCGCGCGCACGAGGTGCATCGTCTCGTCGCCGATCGAGTGCTCCCCGCGCCCCGCGCCGGCCGCCGTGCGCGGCACGGCCACGGTGCGCTCCAGGCCCGCGGACGAGAGGGCGACGAAGCGCGGTCCGTCCGGTCCGAGCTGGAGCGCGTCGCCGTGCCGCAGGACGCGGCGCGCGACCGGCTCGCCGTTGACCAGCGTGCCGTTGCGCGAGCCGAGGTCCTCGACCACCAGCTCGCCCGCGGCGACGGACAGGCGCGCGTGGCTGCCGGAGACGGTCGGAAAGCGCTGCGCGGGCAGCACGAGGGAGCTGGACGGGTCGCGGCCGATCGTCAGCCCCTCCGGTTCGACCGCGATCGAGGCCGGCAGCTCACCGATCTGCATGGGCGCGATGCGCCACTCGGGAACGGGACGCGACATGGCCGCGATTGTAGATGTCCCCGCGCGCGAAAGGCACCCGCGCGGCTCGTCAGCGCGGCGCGGGCCGGCGCTCGCGCGCCAGGATCGACGCGAGCTGCGCGCGGCGGATCCAGGCCGTCGCGGCGGAGGCCGCGAGAGCCGTCGGGGCCGGCGCGAACAGCGGTCCGCCGTCGTCCCGGACCACGGTGCCGAGGCGCTCCGGCCCTCATCCGCCTGCGGGCACCCCCGCCGGGTGCCTCGCCTCGACCACGGTGTGGATCCCGCCGCGCACGGCGAAGTCCCCCACGACGCGCATGCGCCGCGGCTTCAGCAGCGCCACCAGGTCGTCGAGCACGCGGTTCGTGACCGCCTCGTGGAAGTGGCCCTCGGCGCGGAACGACCACAGGTACAGCTTCAGGCTCTTCAGCTCGACGCACAGCTCGTCCGGCACGTACTCGATGCGCACCGTGGCGAAGTCCGGCTGCCCGGTCAGCGGACAGACGCAGGTGAACTCCGGGCACTCGAAGCGCACCTCGTAGTCGCGCCCGGGGTTCGGGTTGGGGAAGGTCTCGAGCTCCTTGGAAGGTCGCGTCGGCATGGCGCGCATTGTAGACGTCGCGCAGCCTCAGCACCTGTCGCGCTCCGCGCGCTCGGCCAGCGTGCGGCGCAGGAGCGGGAGCTGGGCGCGGTCCTTCTCCCGCGGCGAGCGTTCCTTCAGCTCGATCAGCCGCTCGAGGCCCAGGAGTCGCACGTGCAGGCCCTCGCCCAGCTCGACCAGCGCGCCGCGCGCGACCAGCTCCTCGAAGCCGCGTCCGCCCTCGATCGCTCCAAGGACATCCAGGGGCCCGGCGCGCGTCATGAGCCTCTGGGGCGGCAGATGTTGACCGGCGTTCAAGAATCGACTCGATTGCCGAGCGGTGGATCCGGCGCCGGAGGCGCCGCGCCGCCCATCAGGCGGCGAGGAGGGGGAGGCCGCGTGTCGCGGCCGATGCGGGGGAGGGTCCGCCTCCCCCGCCAATAGGATCAGCGCGGGCCGAGTCCTTCCCTTGGGTCGCGGGCGTTCAGCCCGCGCTGAGCGAGAGCATCCAGCGGATGAGCGTGGGATCGACTCCGTCCTCCTGAACGGCATCCTGCCCGGCCGCCCGGGCCGAGCGCGCCCGCTCGAGCGCGGGCCGACCCGCGGGGCGCACGTCGTCCGGATCCGGTCCGCGCGGCTGCAGGGCGAGGATTCTCGCTCCGGCGCGCGCGCGCCTCAAGGACGGAGGCGCCCGCCCGCACGGGCGACGACGACGCCGCCGACGCGCTGCTCGAGCGACCAGGCGACCCGCGCGCGGCCGGCGGCGAAGCCCGCGGCGGCGCGCGCCACCAGCCGCTCGCCAACCTGCTGGCAGGCGAGCTCCTCGTAGTCGTAGAGTTCGGGATCGAGGAGCGCGAGCACGAAGTCCGGCTCGCCCGCGCGCGGCCGCGCCAGCTCGGCCCAGGCCGGCTCGAAGAGCCAGTCGTCGCCATCGACGGCGGGCTCCGTGACGCCCGCCAGCGGCGGCTCCCGCGGCAGGGCGCGCGCCAGCACGATCGCCGTCAGCTCGCCCTCGAGCCACACGCGCCGCGCGCGCTCGCCGAGCAGCCAGGGAAGGGAGCGGCCGAGGTCGAACAGCGCCACCGGACCGTCGGCGCCGCGCAGCCACGCGCCGGCGAGCGCGCCGCCGGGAACGAGTGCCGAGCGCGCCTCCCAGGCAGCGACCGGCGGCGCGCCGGCCGTCGCTCCCGGGCGGGCGACGACGCGCAACGCGAGCGTGTCGAACGGATCGAGGTCGAGCGGCGGCGAGCGCCCCTCCTCGCGCCACTGGCCGGCGCCCTTCTCGGCGCCCGCGGCCGGTACGCGCACGGCCACGCGCCCCGCGCCGCGCTCCCCGTCGAGGAGCCGCGCCGGCAGCAGCAGCACCAGGCCCTCGGCCCGCAGGGCGCTCATCTCAGGCTCGCGCGCCAGGGCCAGGAAGGCGACGGCCGAGAGGCCGCGCGCGCGGACGGGCGTGGCGCGAGCGGCGGCGCCGGTCCAGGCCGGGTCGAGGAGCGGAGCGAGGTCGCGCTCGAGCGCGAGGCGTCCGGCCACCAGCCCGGGCGGGTCGAGCGCGAGCACGTGCGCCGCGTCCGCGTGCGCCGCGCGCGCAGCGCGCAGGTCGTCCGCCAGGGCGCCGGCGGCGCGCGCGCTCTGCGCGAAGCACAGCGCGTCGGCGTGCGCCAGCACGCACAGGCCCAGGCCGGTCAACGCGGGCAGCACGATGCGGCGCCGGCCGGTCAGCGCCGTCGCGGCCACCGCCAGTCCCATTGCCATCACCAGCGCGGCCGGGAACAAGCCCGCCGCGCCGCTCATGTCGCCGGGCTGCACGCGCACGTCCGCGCGGTAGAGCGCCGTGGCGACGGCCGCCACGGTCCAGGCCACCAGCACCGCGGCCCAGAAGCGCGGCGCCGAGCGCGCGGCGCGCAGGGCCGGCTGCAGCACGAGCAGGAGCAGCAGCGCGGCCAGCACGAAGCCCGGGGCCCCGAGTCCCGCGGCGTTGACCGGCAGCACCAGGACCCCGAGCCGCTCGAAGCCCTGGGCCAGCGCGCGCAGGGCCGGCTCGGGGCTCGCGAGCGCGGACAGGGTGCGCGCGAGCTCGTGCGGGCGCCAGGCGGCGCCGACGCGCGACAACAGCGCCGCCTCGAGCGCGACGCAGCCGCCGAAGGCCACCAGGGTCGTCAGCGCCGTACGCCGGCGCACGGCGCGCGCCCGGTAGCGCCGCGCCGAGACGTGCTCGCACAGCGCCAGCGCCGGGGGCACGAGCCAGGCGAGCTCGGTGGCGGCGGCGCAGGCGGCGGTCAGCGCCGCGGCCAGGAACACGAGCCCGTAGCGCCGCTCCTGCCGGCCGCGCAGGAAGGCGAAGCCGGCGCCCGTCGCCAGGACCGCGCCCAAGAGGTCGGCGCGCGCCGCGGCGCTCGCCACGGCCGCCAGGCTGAGCGGGTGCACGGAGAGCACCAGGGTCGCGGCCAGACCCGCCGCGCCGGCCTGGTCGCTAGCGGTCCAGGGCAAGAGCAGGTGCTCGACGAAGCGTCCCAGGAAGAAGGCCGCGAACAGGAGCAGCACCAGGTTCTCGAGCCGCAGCGCCAGCAGGACCTCGTCGCTCCAGCGGCCGCGCTCGCTCCACATCCAGCTCGTCGCGCCGAGCGCAAGCGCCGCCAGCGGACGGCCGCGCGCGCCGTGCACGCCGGCCAGCGCGGCGCGCAGGTCCTCACCCTCGGCGCGCAGCTCGGGCCAGGCCACGCGCGCGGCGCCGGCCAGCACGCGCGAATCGCTCCCGATCACGCCGCTGCCGGAGAGCGGCGCGTGCGCCCACGCGACGAGCACGAACACCATCCCCCACCACCAGCTCCTGCGCGCCCCGCTCAGCACGGGGGGATTCTACGGGGTCGGCCCCCGCATTCGAGCGGGTACACTCGGCCGCTTGCCGGACCGGAGGATCCTGAGCCTGGCCGCCGCGGCCGCGTTGTCCGCCTACGCGCTCCTCGCGTGGCGCTTCGACTTCCTGTGCGACGACGCCTTCATCTCGTTCCGCTACGCGCGCAACCTCGCCCTCGGCGAGGGCCTGCGCTACAACCCCGGCCTGCCGCCGGTCGAGGGCTACTCCAACTTCCTGTGGGTGCTGTGGCTGGCGCCGTTCGAGCGCGCCGGTCTCGACGTACCGCTGGTGGCGCGCGTCAGCTCGGCGCTCCTCGGCGCGATGCTCGTGGTCTGGGTGACGCTCTTCTGCGCGCGGCGCTTCGAGCTCTCCGGCGGCCGCGCGCTGGCCACGGGCCTGTTCCTCGCGACCTTGCCCCCGGTCGCGCTGTGGGCCACGGGCGGGCTGGCGACGATGCCGGCGGCGCTGTGCGTGTTCGGGACCTACGAGCGGCTGCTGGGCGATCCGGCGCGCCCGCGCGGCGGGCAGGCCGGTCTGTTCGCGCTCGCGGCGGCGCTCGTGCGCGCCGACGGCGCGGTCTGGGTGGCGCTGGTGCTCGCCGCGGGAGGCGCGCTGTGGCTCCTGGACGGGCGGCCGGCGTCCCTGCGGCGGGCGCTCTTGCGCGCGGCGCTCGTGTGCGCAGCCGGCCTGGCGCTGCACGTCGCCTGGCGCCTCTCGTACTACGGCGACTGGCTGCCGAACACGGCGCGCGTCAAGGCCGGCTTCTCTCCGGCGCGGCTGGCGCGCGGACTCGACTACGTCGCCGCCACGCTCCTGACCGTGCCCTCCCTCGTGCTCGCGGCGCTGGCGGCCCTGCGCGCGCTCGCGCGCGCGCAGCGCCACGTCTGGCTCTCGGCCGGCTTCGTGATCGCCGGCACGCTCTCCTACGCCGCGTGGGTCGGGGGCGACTTCATGCCGATGGGGCGCTTCCTGTTCCCGGCCGTACCCTTCGTGGCGCTCCTGTTCGCGCTGGCCCTGCGCGCGCTCGCCGCGCGCGCCGCGGCCGCCCTGGCCGCCGTGTGCATCGCGCTCTCGTGGCTTGCGTGCTTCGACCTGGGCCCGCTGCCGGCCTCGATCCGCGCGCGCTTCCACTTCCGCGCCGACCGCGAGTGGGAGAGCGAGGTCGCGATGTGGCGCGGCATGAAGGAGCGCGCGCGGGACTGGGCGGTCCAGGGCCGCGCGCTGAAGCTCCTCACGCGGCCGGGCGAGTCGATGATCTTCGGCCCGCTGGGCGCGCTCGGGTACTACTCAGAGCTCATCGCCTACGACACCTACGGCCTCGTCACGCCCGAGGTGCTCGCGCGCGGCGAGCCGGTCCCGCGCTCCTCGCCCGGCCACGACCGGCGCGTGGACCCGGACTTCTTCTTCCCGCTGCACCCGACCTACCTCGGATCGCTCGTGCAACCCGCCGACGCGCCGCTGGACGAGGGCCTGGCCGCGCGCTGGGAAGCCCACCCCTGGAGCCGGCTCGTCACGATCGAGCGCCACCCGCTGCCGGTGGGCCCGGGCTTCCCGGCCGGGCGCGAGCTGCGGCTCTTGCGGATGCGGCGCTGGGAGTGAAGCGCTACGCTCTCGGCATGAGCCAGGCCAAGATCGACACGTTCGCACCGCTCCTGCGCGCGGCGCGGGGCGTGGATCTCTCCGACCCCGCCGCGGCCGAGCGCGAGCTGGCGGCGCGCCTCGATCCCGCCGGCGAGGACGGGCGCGCGCTGGCGGCCGAGCTCCTGCGCCTGTGCGAGGCGGGCGAGGTGGCCGAGAACGGCGCGCCGCCCTTGCGCTGGGGGCGCGTCTCGAAGGCGACGCCGGAGACCCACGACCTCTCGATCGACGTCGTGCTGATGAGCGCGCCGGGGCCGCGCCACCGCCACCCGACCGGCGAGGCCAGCTTCTGCGTCGCGGTCGAGGGCGATCCGACCTTCGACGGGCGGCCGCCGGGCTGGGTCGTGCTGCCGCCCGGCTCGGAGCACGTGCCGACGGTCGCGGGCGGCACGATGTTGATCACGTACCTGCTGCCGCAGGGGAAGATGGAATTCCTCGAGCGCACCTCTTGACGGATTTCAGCGACCGCGAACAGGATGGAACCCATGCGAACACAGCTCCCGCAGCGCCCCTGCTGGTGGCGCAGCCGGCCCGCGCGCGACGCGGCGGCCGGCGCGCGGGCTGCGCGCTGACCTCCTCCCGCTGAACCGCACGGGGGCCTTCGAAGCGAAGCTTCGCAGGCCCCGCTTCTTTTTGACCTCCAGCTCCCCCATCCTCCGACCCGATCCCAGGCCGTGAATCCTCCCCTCCATCGCTCGAGCGCCGCCGAGGCCGAGCGGCACCGGCTGGCGTGGGCGCGCTACCCCGCCGACCTGACCACGCCGGTCGGGCTGTTCCTGGCCCTGCGCGCCGCCGGCCGCCAGGCCTGCCTGCTCGAGTCGGTCGAGCGCGCCGCGCGCCTGACGCGCTTCTCCTTCGTCGGCGTGGACCCGGTCGCGCGCTTCCGCGGCGCCGCGTACGGCGCGCGGCTCGAGAGCACGGCCGGCGCCGAGGATCTCGCCGGCCCGTGCCACGTCGCCCTGCGCGAGGCCGCGCGGCGCTTCGCCGTGCCGCCCTCGCCCCCCGGCCTGCCGCCCTTCTGCGGCGGCTGGGTCGGCTGGTTCGCGGCCGAGTGGTGCGCGACGCTCGAGCCGCGCGTGCCGCGCGCGGCGCACGACCCCTGGGGCGTGCCCGACGCGACCTTCGACCTGTACCGCGAGGTGGTCGCCTTCGACCACGCGGCCCAGGAGCTGTTCGTCCTCAGCGGCGCGCCCGAGGGCCGGGCCGGTTACGGGGCGGCGATGGAGCGCGTCGAGGCCATCGCGGCCGACCTCGCGCACCAGGGCAGCGGCAGCGGGGCGCTGCGCCTGATCGACCGCCAGCCGCGCGCCTGCACGCCGCGCGCCGACTTCGAGCGCGGCGTCGAGGAGCTGCAACGCGCCATCCGCTCGGGCGAGATCTTCCAGGCCGTGCTCTCTCAGCGCTTCGAGCAGCGCTTCGAGGGCGACCCGTTCACGCTCTACCGCGTGCTGCGCCTGACGAACCCGGCCCCGCACATGTTCTGGTTCGAGGCCGACGGCCTCGCCCTGGTCGGCTCGTCGCCCGAGCGCCTGGTGTCGGTGCGCGGCCGCGACGTGCAGGCCGTGCCGATCGCCGGCACGCGGCCGCGCGCCGACGACCCCGACGAGGACGACCGCCTGGGCGCGGAGCTCCTGGCCGACCCGAAGGAGCGCGCCGAGCACGACATGCTGGTGGACCTGGCGCGCAACGACCTGGGGCGCGTGGCGCGCATCGGCAGCGTGGCGCTCAAGGAGTACGCCGTGCTCGAGCGCTTCTCGCGCGTGCAGCACCTCGTCAGCCGCGTCGAGGGCGAGCTGGCGAGCGGCCGCGACGCGCTCGACGCCCTGGCGGCCTGCTTCCCGGCCGGCACGGTCAGCGGCGCGCCCAAGATCAGGGCCATGGAGCTGCTGGCGGGGATCGAGGGCACCACGCGCGGCCCCTACGCCGGCGCCTTCGGCTACCTCGACGGAAGCGGCAACCTCGACATGGCGATCACGATCCGCACGCTGGTCGTGCGCGACGGCACGGTGCACGTGCAGGTCGGCGCGGGCGTGGTGCACGACTCGCGCGCCGCGCGCGAGTACGAGGAGACGCTGCACAAGTCGCGCGCGCTGTTCGAGTCGATCGCCCTGGCGGACTCGCCCGCCTTCCGGCCGGCGGCGCCGCACCTGGTCGGGGAGGCGCGGCCGTGATCCTGCTGGTCGACAACTACGACTCGTTCACCTGGAACCTGTACCAGGCCGCGGCCGGCATGGGGGCCGAGGTCGAGGTCGTGCGCAACGACGCCTTGACCGTGGCGGAGATCATCGCGCTGCGCCCCAGCGCGGTGCTGATCAGCCCCGGGCCGGGCCGCCCGGCGCAGGCCGGCGTGTGCCCGGAGCTCCTGGCCCGCCTCTCGGAGGACGTGCCGCTCTTCGGCGTGTGCCTCGGCCACCAGGCGCTGGTCGAGCACTACGGCGGGCGGCTCGAGCTCGAGGCCGAGCCCGTGCACGGCAAGGCCTCGCTCGTGCACCACGGTGGCACCGGCCTGTTCGCGGGGATCCCATCGCCCTTCCCGGCCGGGCGCTACCACTCGCTGCGCGCGGTGCGCGACGAGCTGCCGGAGGCCCTGGAGCTCTCGGCCTGGACCGAGCGCGGCGAGGTCATGGCCGTGCGGCACGTCAGCGCGCCGCGCTTTGGCGTGCAGTTCCACCCCGAGTCGATCCTGACCCCGCAGGGCGGGCGCGTGCTGGCGCGCTTCCTGTCGATCGCCGGCGAGGCGGTGAGCGCGCGATGAGCGCGCCGCCCGGCGGGCTGCAGGCCGCGCTGCGCGCCGTGCTGGCCGGGGAGACGCTGGCGCGCGACGAGGCGCGCGCGGTCTTCGCCGGGGCGCTCTGCGAGGAGTCCGACCCGCTGCAGCTCGCGGGGCTGCTGGTCGCCCTGGCGCAGCGCGGCGAGACGCAGGACGAGCTCGTCGGCGCGGCCGAGGCCCTGCGCGCCGCGGCCCTGCCGTTCGAGCACGACGAGCCGGCGGCGATCGACACCTGCGGCACGGGCGGCGACGGCCTGGGCTCGTTCAACCTCTCGACCGCCGCCGCGCTCGTGGCCTGCGCCGCCGGCGCGCGCGTGATCAAGCACGGCAACCGCAGCGTCTCGTCGCGCTGCGGCAGCGCCGACCTGCTCGCGGCCGCCGGCGTGCCGCTCGAGCTCTCCCCGGCGGCGGCGCGCGCCGTGCTGGAGGAGGTCGGCATCACGTTCCTGTTCGCGCCGGCCTACCACCCGGCCATGCGCTTCGCCGCGCCGGTGCGCCGCGCGCTCGGCGTGCGCACGGTGTTCAACCTGCTCGGGCCGCTGTGCAACCCGGGCCGCGTGCGGCGCCAGCTCGTCGGTGTCTACGACGGCGCGCGCGTGGCGGACTTCGCGGCGGCGCTCGAGGCCCTGGGGCACGAGCGAGCCTACGTCGTGCACGGCGCGGGCGGCGCGGACGAGCTGACGCTCGAGGGCGACAACGTCGTCGCGGCGGTCGGGGACGCGCCGCGCGAGGGCTTCGAGGCGGCGGCGCTGGGACTGCGGGCCGCGCCGGCGGCGGCGCTGGCGGGCGGCGACGCGGCCGACAACCTGCGCCTGCTCGGCGGCGTGCTCGACGGCGAGGCCGGCCCCATCGCCGACGCGGTGGCGCTCAACGCCGCCGCGGCGCTGGTCGTGGCCGGCGTCGCCGCCGGCGCGGCGGAGGGCCTCGCGCGCGCGCGGGAGGCGCTGGCGAGCGGCGCGGCGAAGGAGAAGCTCCGCGCCTGGAGCGCGGCCGCGCGCGGGCGCGCGGGAGGCGGCGCGTGAGTGCGCGGGTCCGGACCGGAACTGCGCTCGACCCGATCCTGGCGGACGTCGAGCGGCGCGCGGCGGAGCGGCGGCGCGCGCGCAGCGCGGCCGACCTGCGCGCCGAAGCGCTGCCGGACCCGGCGCGGCGCGCGCGCTTCGTCGGCGCGCTGTCGGGCCCGGGCCTGGCGCTCATCGCCGAGCACAAGCGCCGCTCGCCCTCGGCCGGCGCTCTCGCGAGCGCGACCGATCTCGGCGCGCGGCTGGCGGCCTACGCCCGCGGCGGCGCCGACGCGCTCTCGATCCTGACCGAGGAGGACCACTTCGGCGGCTCGCTCGACGACCTGCGCGCGGCCGCCGCCTGCGGGCTGCCGCGCCTGCGCAAGGACTTCGTGCTCGACGAGGGCATGGTCCTGGAGAGTCTGGCGGCGGGCGCGGACGCCGTGCTCCTGATCGCGCGCTGCCTCCCCGACCCGCTGCTGGGCGAGCTGCGAGCGCTGGCCGGCGAGCTCGGGCTGGCGGTCTTGCTCGAGGTGCACGACGAGCGCGAGCTCGAGCGCGCGCTCGCGGCGCGGCCCGACTGCCTGGGCGTCAACGCGCGCGACCTCGCGACGATGCAGGTGCGGCTCGAGACCGTCGAGCGCCTGCTGCCGCTGGCCGCGGGCGCGGCGCTGCGCGTGGCCGAGAGCGGCATCCGCACGGCCGCCGACGCCGCGCGCGTGCACGCCGCCGGCGCCGACGCGGCGTTGGTGGGCGAGGTGCTGATGCGTGCCGGCGACCCGGCCGCGCTCCTGACGGCGTGGAAGGAGTCGTGCGGTGGCTGAGGGTCTCACGCTGCCGCGCATCAAGGTCTGCGGCCTGACGGACGCCGAGGCGGCGCGCGCGGCGGCCGCGGCCGGCGCCGACGCGATCGGGCTGGTGCACTTCGCGCCCTCGCCGCGCTCGCTCACGGCGGACGAGGCGGCGCGCCTCGTGGCCGGGCTGCCGGAAGGAGTGCTGCCGGTCGCGGTGCTGGTCGACGCGACCCCTGAGACGGCGCTGGCCTTCGCGCAGGAGGCGGGGGCGCGCGCCGTGCAGCTGTGCGGAACCGAGCGCGCGGCGGACTGGCGCGGCTTCCCGCTCGCCGTGCTGCGGCGGGTGGCGGTGGCGGAGGGCGCGGCCGGCGAGCTCGCGGCCTGGCGCGGCGTCGCGCTGGGTTTCGTGCTCGACCACCCGGCCGGGCCCGGTGGCAGCGGCCGGGCCGTGGATCTCGAGCTGGCGGCGCGCCTCGCGGCGCAGGCGCCGTGCCTGCTCGCCGGCGGCCTCGACGAGCACAACGTGAGCGCGCGCGTACACGCCGTGCGACCGGCCGGCGTCGACGCCTCGTCGCGCCTGGAGCTGGCGCCCGGGCGCAAGGACGCGGAGCGCGTGCGCGCCTTCGTGGCCGCCGCGCACGCGGCGTTGGTGGAGGTCGAGGCATGAGCGATCCGCAGCGGAGCGCCTTCGAGGGCCCGACGCGCTTCGGCGAGTACGGCGGCGCCTTCGCGCCGGAGACGCTCATGGCGCCGCTCTTGGAGCTGGAGCGGGCGTGGCTGCACTTCCGCGCCGACGCCGGCTTCCGGGCCGAGCTCGACGAGCTGCTCGCGACCTACGCCGGGCGGCCGACGCCGCTCACCCGCGCGCGGCGGCTGTCCGAGCATCTCGGAGTCGATATCTGGCTCAAGCGCGAGGACCTGCTGCACACCGGCGCGCACAAGCTGAACAACACGCTCGGGCAGGGGCTGCTCGCGCGCCGCATGGGAAAACGGCGCGTCCTGGCCGAGACCGGCGCCGGCCAGCACGGCGTCGCCAGCGCGACCGCCTGCGCGCTGTTCGGCCTGGAGAGCGTCGTGTACATGGGCAGCGTCGACGCGGCGCGCCAGCGGCCGAACCTGTTGCGCATGGAGCTGCTCGGCGCCGAGGTGCGCTTGGTCGAGAGCGGGCAGAAGACGCTCAAGGACGCGATCAACGAGGCCCTGCGCGACTGGGTCGCGCACCCGGACACGAGCTACTACCTGCTCGGCTCGGCGCTCGGCCCGCACCCCTACCCGGCCATGGTGGCCGACTTCCAGTCCGTGATCGGGCGCGAGGCGCGCGCGCAGTTCGAGCGCCAGGCCGGCGGCCGGCCGGACGCCTGCGTGGCCTGCGTCGGCGGCGGCAGCAACGCGATCGGACTGTTCCGCGGCTTCCTCGACGACGACGCGGTCGAGCTCGTCGGGGTCGAGGCCGGCGGCGCGGGACCGGAGCCCGGGCGCCACGCGGCGCGCTTCCGCGGCGGCCAGCCCGGCGTCCTGCACGGCGCGTTCACCTGGATCCTGCAGGACGCGCAGGGCCAGATCCTGCCGACCCACAGCGTCAGCGCCGGCCTCGACTACGCCGCCATCGGCCCCGAGCACGCCGCCTTGCGCGACGCCGGCCGCGCGCGCTACGAGCTGTGCACGGACGACGAGGCGCTGGCGGCCTTCGAGCTCCTGGCGCGGCGCGAGGGCATCCTGCCGGCGCTCGAGAGCAGCCACGCGCTCGGCTGGGTGGTGCGCAACGCCGGCGCGCTTAAAGGCCGGCGGCTGCTCGTCAACCTCTCCGGGCGCGGCGACAAGGACCTCGACACGGTGGCGCGCGTGCGCGCCGAGCGCGAGGAGCAGCGGTGAGCGACGGTGCGAACCGGCTCGAGGCGCGCCTGGCCGCGCTGCGCGAGTCAGGCGCGCGCGGCGTCGCGCCCTACGTCACCGCCGGCGACGGCGGGCTGGAGACGACGCTCTGTGTGCTGCGCGCACTCGACGGCGCCGGCGCGCTGTGCGTCGAGCTGGGCGTGCCCTTCAGCGACCCGATCGCCGACGGGCCGGTCTTGCAGGCCGCGGCGCAGCGCGCGCTCGCGGCCGGCGCGACGCTCGACGGCGTGCTCGACGTCGTGCGCGAGCTGCGCGCGGGCGGGAGCGAGCTGCCGCTGGCGATCTTCTCGTACGCCAACCCGCTCTTGCGGCGCGGCTGGGAGGGCGCCGCGCGCGCGATCGCCGGGGCCGGCGGCGACGCCTTGCTCGTGCCCGACCTGCCGGCCGAGGAGGGCGGCGGGATGCGGGCCGCGGCGCTGGAGCACGGCCTGTGCCCGATCTTCTTCGTCGCGCCGACGAGCTCCGGCGCGCGCGTGCGCGCCGCGGCGGCGATGAGCCGCGGCTTCCTGTACGCGATCGGACGCGTCGGCACGACCGGCGCCGAGACGCGCCTCGACGACGACGCGCTCGCCTTCCTGCGGCGCGTGCGCGCGGCCTGCGAGCTGCCGCTGGCGGTCGGCTTCGGCCTGCGCACGGCCGAGCAGATCGCCGCGGTCACGGCCGAGGCCGAGCTCGCGATCGTCGGCAGCGCGCTGGTCGAGCGCGTGCACGCGGCCTTCTCCCACGCGCACGACCCCGGGCAGGCGGCCGCGGCCGCCGCCGAGTACCTGAGCGAGCTCCGGAGGGGCACGCAGCCATGAACGAGGCCACGAACGAGTCCCCCAACCCCGCCCTGCGCCACCAGGTCGCGCACCTCGACCGCACGCTGCTGGCGCTCTGCAACGAGCGCGCGCGGCTGGTCGCCTCGCTGCCACCGGAGGCGGCCAACCGCGGCGCGCGCGCCGACGACCTCCTGCGCCGCAATCCGGGGCCGTTGGCCGCGGAAGACCTGCGCGCGATCTTCGCCGCGATCGACCGCGGCTGCGGCCTGGAGCCTGGACCGTGATCCTGCGGCTCGAGGTCGGCACGCCGCCCGAGCGCGTGCAGGCGCTGCGCGCGCGCATCGAGGGCGAGGGCCTGCGTACGTTCCTGTCGCCGGAGAGCGCGCGGCCGATCGTGGCGGTGGTCGACGCGCTGCCCGGGTCGTTGGCGAGCGAGCTCGCGGCCCACCAGGACGTGGCGGAGGTGGTGCGGCCGCACGGCGGCTGGACCCTGGTCGACCGCGCCTTCCGCGAGCGGCCCTCGGTGGTCGCGGTCGGCGGCGTGCGGGTCGGCGGCGACCAGGTGATCGTGATCGCCGGCCCGTGCAGCGTCGAGGGGCCGGAGATGATGCGCGAGGTGGCGCGGCGCGTGCGCGACGCGGGCGCGCACGTCTTGCGCGGCGGGGCCTTCAAGCCGCGCACCAGCCCGTGGGCCTTCCAGGGCCTGGGGGTCGAGGGCCTGCGCCAGCTCAAGGACGCCGGCCAGGCGGTCGGGCTGCCGGTCGTGAGCGAGATCATGGACGCCGCCGACCTGCCGGCCTTCCTCGACCACGACGTGGACTGCCTGCAGATCGGCGCGCGCAACATGCAGAACTTCACGCTGCTGAAGGCCGTCGCCGGCGCGCGCCGCGCGGTGCTCCTGAAGCGCGGGATGTCGGCCACGGTCGAGGAGTGGCTGACGGCGGCCGAGTACCTCGCGGCCGGCGGCTGCGACCAGGTCATCCTGTGCGAGCGCGGCATCCGCACCTTCGAGCGCGCGACGCGCAACACGCTCGACCTGACGATCCTGCCGCTGCTCTCCGAGTGGACGCACCTGCCGGTGATCGTCGACCCGGCCCACGCCTGCGGCATCGCGCGCCTGATCCCGGCGCTCTCGCGCGCGGCGGTCGCCGCCGGCGCCTGCGGCGTGGCGGTCGAGGTGCACCCGCGCCCCGAGACCGCGCGCAGCGACGGCCCGCAGGCGCTCTTGCCCGGCGAGCTGACGCAGCTCGTGGCCGAGGCGCGTGTGCAGGCGGCGGTCACCGGCCGCGCGCTGCACCCGGCGCCCGGGGCTCTCGCCCCACCGCCCGGGGCCCGCGCCGCCGGTCTCGTGCGCGCGCCGCGCGTCCGCTTCCCGAGCTGAATGTCGAGGGTCCGGATCCCCTGGCCCGCTCCGTACCCCACGTCCCGCTGATCGCCAGGCTCGGCCAGCCTGCCCGCCGTGGGCAGTGCGGCTCGAAAACGCCCGGCCGCACGAACCCGCTCGGGGTCGGGCCGCTACCATGGCGGGGTTCATCGGTCTTCTCGGCAGGAGGCTCCCATGAAACGGTCTCGCCGCTTCTCCTTCTCGCTGGCGCTCCTGGGCCTGTCGTTCCTCACCCCGGAGCCGGCCAGCGCTCAGCAGGAGCTCCTGAAGCTGACCGCGTCCGATGGGGCGGAGAACGACCGCTTCGGCGTGAGCGTCGCGATCAGCGGCGGACGCGCCATCGTCGGGTGCCCGGGCCACGACGACGACGGCCCCAGCTCCGGCTCGGCCTACCTGTTCGACGTGACCACCGGGCAGGAACTCCTCAAGCTGACCGCCTCCGACGGGGCGGAGAACGACCAGTTCGGCGCGAGGGTCGCGATCAGCGGCGACCGCGCCATCGCCGGGGCCCCGTACGACGGGGACGGCGACCCCAGCTCCGGCTCGGCCTACCTGTTCGACGTGATGACCGGGCGAGAGCTCTTCAAGCTGACCGCATCCGACGGAGTGACGTTCGACGAGTTCGGCTTCGGCGTCGCCATCAGCGGCGACCGCGCCATCGTCGGGGCCCGCGGCGACGACAATGGGCGCGGCTCGGCCTACGTCTTCGACGTGACGACCGGGCAGCGGCTCTTCAAGCTGACCGCCTCGGACGCGGACTCCTACGACCGCTTCGGCGAGAGCGTGGCGGTCAGCGGCGACCGGGCGGTCGTCGGGGCCAAGGGGGACGACGATCTCGCCTACGATTCGGGCGCGGCCTACGTCTTCGACCTGACGACCGGGCAGGAGCTCTTCAAGCTGACCGCCTCCGACGGGGCGGCGTCCGACTTGTTCGGCTTCAGCGTCGCCATCAGCGGCGACCGCGCCATCGTCGGAGCGCTCGGCGACGACGACGACGGCTCCGGCTCCGGCTCGGCCTACCTGTTCGACGTGACCACCGGGCGAGAGCTCTTCAAGCTGACCGCCTCCGACGGGATGGAGGGCGCCCTCTTCGGTCTCGCCGTCGCGGCCAGCGGCGATCGCGCCGTCGTCGGGTCCCGTGACAGCTACCCTTGGTTCGGCTCGGCCTACGTGTTCGACGTGACGACCGGGCGAGAGCTCTTCAAGCTGACCGCCTCCGACGGGGCGGCCGCGGACTACTTCGGCTCCAGCGTCGCGGCCAGCGGCGACCGCGCCATCATCGGGGCCGGGTGGGACGACGACCTCGGGTCCAACTCCGGATCGGCCTACGTCTTCCTCACCCCCGCGCAGGGCAGCGCCTTCTGCTTCGGCGACGGCGGCGGCAGTCCCTGCGCCTGCGGCAACACCGGCGGGACGGGCGCGGGCTGCGCGAGCTCCGCTGGCGCCGGCGGGCTGCTCACGGCGGGCGGGTCGGACAGCGCCGCCGACGACGACCTGGTCCTCTACGCCTCCGACCTCGTCCCCGCGCGACCGGCGCTGCCGTTCGCCGGCGTCGACCCCTTGAACGGCGGCGACGGCGTGCGGTTCGGCGACGGGCTGCGCTGCGCCGGCGGGACCACGGTCCGCCTCGGCATCGCGACGTCCGATGCGAACGGAGACGTGAGATTCGGCCCGGGCCTCGGCGCGATCGGCGGCTGGTCCCCCGGCGACGTGCGCTACTTCCAGGTCTGGTACGCCGACCCGGCGGGACCGTGCGGCTCGGGCTTCAACCTGACGAACGGGATCGAGGTCGCCTTCGGACCCTAGCCCCCGCTCCCCAGCGCGCGCAGGTCGAGCGCGCCGCGGTCGACCGGTGGGCACCAGAACGCGGCGCCGGTGACCGGGCGCGTGAAGCGGAACAGGGCGTCGACGAGGCCGTCCTCGAGGCCGACCATGCGCCGCGCGAGTGCCTCGAACGGGTCGAGCGTCGCGCCGAAGGCGACGAACATCAGGCCGGCGCCGCACGCGTCGGCCCAGGGCATCGAGCGGCGCAGCACGAAGGCCTCGGGCGCGAAGCTCTCCTGCGCCGCGCGCTTGACGTGCGCCGACTCCGGCGCGTCCTCGATCTCCTCGTTGTCGCGGATGCGCCGGCCGATCGTCGCGTCGCGCTCGGCCGCGGCCATGGCCTCGAAGGCGTCGAGGTCGTGCACCCACTTCTGCACGGCGACCAGACTCGAGCCGTCCGCCCGCAACGCTACCACGCGCGCGCGAGAACCGGTCGGGTTCTCGGTGCCGTCCTCGTAGCCCGACAGATCGCGCCCGCTCCCGTAGCGGAAGGCGTCGGTCGCGTCGACGAGCTCGAGGGCCGGCGCGAGCGCGCGCGCGAGCGCGCGCCCGGCGTGCAGGAGCTCGCCGCGGTCGTCGCCGCGCAGCCAGCACCACAGCGCCGCCGGCGTCGAAGGCATGGCCGCGCCGGGACCGGCGAGCGGCGCCAGCTCGCGCAGGTCGTCCACTCCGCCGCCGAGAAGGACGACCACGGACGGGCCGAGTCCCAGCACATGCCGCGCGTCGAGCTGGAGCGCGGCGAGGCGCTCGGTGAGGTCTTTGCGCTCGACGCCCGACCCGAGCCGGAAGGTCATGTAGCGCGCCAGGGGCGGGACGTCAGCGAGGAGGGCGGGCTGCGCATCGGGCGTCATGGCGGGCATCTTCCGCGCCGGTGCGGCCCGGATTCAAGCCGCGGGCGGGGCCCGCGCGACCACGGACTCCAGGCCGAGCGGGGCCGCGGACGAAGGGAACGGTCGGCGGCGCCCCGGACCACGGGTCCTCGATACGCCGCAAACGCCTGGCGGCCAGGGACGTGGACGCGCGGCAACGGAGTTGGTACACCCGCCTGAGCGCCCCGCCCGCCCGACCGGCGGACGCGCCGCAGCGACGCGAGAACCCCGGTGAGCTCTTCACGACGAAGACCCCACGGCACCCTGGCGCGGCTGCGAGCCGCGCTCGTGCTCGGCCTGGCGGCGCAGCTCGCGCTGCCGCCGGCGACCGCCGCGGGGACGTTCCTCGGGGCGCCGTGCCGCTCGGGGCCGGCGGGGCTCTCCTGCTGCTGCGGACCGCGGCCGGCGACGCAGCCGCTCGCGTCGCTCTCGCCCGGGTGCTGCGCGCGCGAAACGGGCCTAGAGCGGCGGGGCGGCGATCCGTCCGAGGACGGGTACTCGGGGAGCTGCGACTGCAAGGCCGCCCCGACGTTGCCGGCGCCGACCGAGGCGGCCGTGCTCACCGACCAGGCCGCGCTCGCCGACGGGTTCGCGCACCTGCTGGCGCTCGGCGCCAAGCGGCCGGCGCTCGACTCCGGCGATCGCGCGCGGGCGGGGGCTGAGGCCCCACCAGGCCCGGCGCTCGGAACGCTCGGCGCCTCCCGCGCGTCGCGCGTGCGAGGAGATGCGCTCGCCGCCGCCGCGGCGAGCGGCCCGGCGCGCGTGCTGCTCTTGCTCGGCACCCTGCGCCACCTGGCACTCCTCGCCGTGGCTCGCAACTGAGCCGAGCGCCCCGGCGTTCGGGCCCGGTCGAGCCGCGCGCGGCCCTCGTGGCCGCGAGCACCGCCCGCCCGCCCCGAGCCTCGGGCTGGCATCCGTCCTCGCGCGTGGCCATCCTCGGGACGCCCCGCTGACGGAGGACGGGGCCCATCGCGCCATCCGTCGCCGGCGCCCGCGCGCCGCGACGCGAGGGACCCGCCCGGTCCGTTCCCCCGCCGAAGTACCGATCCCGTCCATCTCCCTCCGCGACGCCTCGCGGGCCGACCCATGTCCAGACCCAGCACGACCGCGATCCTCCCGCTCCTCCTGGCGGCTTGCGCCGCGCCGCCGCGCGCGCACGAGGAGCGGACGGCGGAGTGGCGCGAGCGCGAGGTCGAACGCGACGCGGCGCCGGAGATCGAGATCGACGAGACGGCCGATCTCGCCCGCTTGCTCGCGTACGCGCGCCGCCACAACCCCGGGCTGGAGTCCGCCTTCCTGAGCTGGAGGCAGGCGCTCGAGCGCGTGCCCCAGGCGACGACGCTGCCCGAGCCGCGCGTGACGTTCGGCCTCTACCTGACGGCGATCGAGACGCGCGTCGGCCCGCGGCGGGCGCGCCTCGGCCTGGCCCAGCCCTTCCCTTGGTTCGGCAAGCTCGAGGCCGCCGGCCGGGCCGCGCTCGAAGCGTCCGAGGCGGGCCGCGAGCGGCTCGCGGCCACCCTGTTGGACGTCGAGCAGAAGGTGCGCGACGCCTGGTACGAGCTGGCCTGGCTGGAGCAGGCGATCGTGGTCACCACAGGCCACCGCGAGCTGCTCGCCCACTGGGAGAGCGTGGCGCGCGCGCGCATGGAGACCGGCCTCGGTTCGCACTCCGACGTCATCCGCGCCCAGGTCGAGCTCGGCAAGCTGGAGGACCGCGTGCAGACCCTGGTCGACCTGCGCCGGCCGATCGCGGCCCGGCTCAACGCCGCCCTCGGCCGGCCGAGCGACGCGCCGATGCCGCAGGCGGCGCTTCCACTGCCGCCGCCGCCCGCGATCGACGAGGCGCGGCTCGCGGCGGAGCTGGAGGCGTCGAGCCCGGTGCTGCGCGCCATCGAGCACCGCGTGCGGGCGGCCGAGCACCAGATCGAGCTGGCGCGCACGGCCTTCTACCCCGACTTCGCGCTCGGGCTCGAGTACGGCCTGATCGGCTCGGCCCGCAGCCCCGGCGTGCCCGGGTCCGGCGACGACGACCTGGCCCTGACCCTGGGTCTGGAGCTGCCCGTCTGGCGCTCCTCCTACCGCGCCGGCCTGCGGGAGGCCGAGGCGCGCCTGGGCGCGACGCGCGCGGAGCGGAGCGACGCCGCAAACCGGCTCTCCTCCGACCTGGCCATGGCCCTGTACGAGCTGCGCGACGCCGAGCGCCGCGTGGGCCTGTTCCGCGACAGCCTGATCCCGAAGGGCGAGGAGTCGGTGCAGGCCCTCGACACCGCCTATCAATCGGGCAACGAAGGCTTCCTGGACCTGATCGACGCCGAGCGCGTGCTGCTCGAGTTCCAGCTCCAGGCCGCGCGGGCCGAGAGCGACCGCGCCCAGGCGCTGGCCGAGGCCGAGCGCATCACCGGCATCCCCCTCCACCCGGAGCACTAGACATGCGCCTTCCCAAGACCCGCACCGTCCTCGCGGCCGCGCTCCTTCTGGCCCTGGCCTTCGCGGCCGGGCGCGCCTCTCGGACCGGGCCGCCCGTCACGACCTCCGGCGAGGCGTCAGGCGGCGAGCCGGCGGCGGCGCGGCCCAGGGTCTGGACCTGCTCGATGCACCCCCAGGTGCGCCTGCCGGAGCCGGGCCGCTGCCCGATCTGCTTCATGGACCTGATCCCGGCCAGCTCCGGCGAGGACGAGCAGGACCTCGGCCCGCGCGTGCTGCGCATGACCGAGAACGCGCTGGCCCTGGCCGAGATCCAGACCGCGCTCGTCGAGCGCAGGAGCGTCGCGCACGAGGTGCGCATGGTCGGCAAGGTCGCCTACGACGAGACGCGCCTGGCCTACATCACGGCCTGGGTGCCCGGCCGCCTGGACCGTCTCTTCGTGGACTACACGGGCGTCACGGTGCGCGCCGGCGACCACCTGGTCGAGATCTACAGCCCCGAGCTCTACTCCGCCCAGCAGGAGCTCTTGCAGGCCATCGAGGCCGCGCGCCGGCTGGAGGGCAGCTCGCTCGAGATCCTGCGCAGCACGACCGATCGCACGGTCGTCTCGGCGCGCGAGAAGCTGCGCCTGTACGGCCTGACCGCGGCCCAGGTCCAGGCGGTGGTCGAGCGCGGCACGCCCGACGAGCACGTCACGATCTACGCGCCCGGCGCCGGCATCGTCGTGCACAAGAACGTCCTGGAGGGGATGTACGTCGACCAGGGCACGCGCATCTACACCATCGCCGACCTCTCGAAGGTGTGGGTCGTGCTCGACGCCTACGAGTCCGACGTCGCCTGGCTGCGCTACGGACAGGACGTCGAGTTCCAGGTCGCGGCCTACCCGGGCCAGACCTTCCACGGCCGCGTGGCCTTCATCGATCCCGTGCTCGACGACCGCACGCGCACGATCAAGGTGCGGCTGAACGTCGCCAACCCCGGCCTGCGCCTGAAGCCGGACATGTTCGTGTCCGCCAGCGCGCAGGCGCTGCTCACGGCGCACGGACAGGTCGTCGACGCGGACCTGGCCGCGAAGTGGATGTGCCCGATGCACCCGGAGGTCGTCTCCGAGGGCCCCGGCACGTGCAGCGAGTGCGGCATGGACCTCGTGCCGGCCACCGAGCTCGGCTTCACGGCGCGCGGCGAGGACGGCCCTTCGCTCGTGATCCCCGACACGGCGCCGCTCGTGACGGGCCGGCGCGCGGTGGTCTACGTGCGCCTGCCTGACCAGGAGAAGCCGACCTTCGAGGGCCGCGAGATCGCGCTCGGCCCGCGAGCGGGGAGCTGGTACGTCGTGCACGAGGGGCTGCGCGAGGGCGAGGAGGTCGTCGTCAAGGGCAACTTCAAGATCGACAGCGAGCTGCAGATCCGTGCCAGGCCGAGCATGATGAGTCCGGGTGGCGGGGCGCCCGCGCCGGGTCACCGGCACGGCGCGCCCGCGGGCGGGCCGGGGGACGCGTCGACGCAGGGCGCGCCCTCGGCCCCGCCCGTTCCCGTCCCGGCGCCGGCGGCCTTCCGCACCCAGCTGGGGAAGGTGGCGGACGCCTACCTGAGCCTGCAGCGCGCCTTCGCCGGGGACGAGGACAGCCAGGCGATGGCGCAGCAGATCGTCGCGGCGCTGGCGGCTGTCGACATGGGCGCTCTCGAGGGAGCGGCGCACGCGGCCTGGATGATGCTCTTGCCCGACCTGCGCGCCGCCGCGGAGGCGACCGCGGCCGCCGCCGACCTCGACGCGCGCCGGCCGCTCCTGAGCTCGTTGACCGACGCGCTCGTGCGCGCCTTGCAGACCTTCGGCTACGAGCGCGCGGGCGACGAGCTCGGCGTCTTCCACTGCCCGATGGCCCTGGACGGCGAGGGCGCCGACTGGATCCAGGGCGGGGACGAGACCGCCAACCCCTACTACGGCTCGGCCATGCTGCGCTGCGGCTCGCGCACCCTGATCCTGCGGCGGGAGCCCTGAGCGTATGTTGAACAAGATCATCCGCTTCTTCCTGGAGCAACGGCTCGTCGCCGTCCTGCTGCTCTTGTTCGTCGTCGCCTGGGGCGCCATGACGGCGCCCTTCGACTGGAACCTGGGCGGCCTGCCGCGCGACCCGGTCCCGGTCGACGCCATCCCGGACATCGGCGAGAACCAGCAGATCGTCTTCAGCGAGTGGATGGGTCGCTCGCCGCAGGACGTCGAGGACCAGATCACCTACCCGCTGACGGTCTCGCTGCTGGGGCTGCCGGGAGTCAAGACGATCCGCTCCTTCTCCTTCTTCGGCTTCTCGACCATCTACGTCATCTTCGAGGAGCAGGTCGAGTTCTACTGGTCGCGCTCGCGCGTGCTCGAGAAGCTGAACAGCCTGCCGGCCGGAACCCTGCCGCAGGAAGTCCAGCCGGCCCTCGGCCCCGACGCGACGCCCCTGGGCCAGATCTTCTGGTACACGCTCGAGGGCCGCGACGCGGACGGCAACGCGACCGGCGGCTGGGACCTCGACGAGCTGCGCAGCATCCAGGACTGGTACGTGCGCTACGCGCTGCTCTCGGCCGAGGGCGTGGCCGAGGTCGCCTCGGTGGGCGGCTTCGTGCGCGAGTACCAGGTCGACGTCGACCCGGACGCGATGCGCGCCCACCGGGTCGGCCTGGAGGAGGTCTTCAGGGCCGTGCGAGCCTCCAACCTGGAGGTCGGCGCGCGCGTGATCGAGATCAACCGCGTCGAGTACTTCGTGCGCGGCCTGGGCTGGATCGAGGACGTGGCCGACATCGAGGAATCGGTCATCAAGTCCGTCGACGGCGTGCCGATCCGCGTCAAGGACGTGGCCCACGTCTCGACCGGGCCGGCGCTGCGGCGCGGCGCGCTGGACAAGGGCGGCGCGCAAGCCGTGGGCGGCGTGGCCGTCGTGCGCTACGGCGAGAACCCGCTGCAGGTGATCAAGAACGTCAAGGACAAGATCGCCGAGATCTCCCCCGGGCTGCCGCGCAAGACCCTGGCGAACGGGACCGTGTCGCAGGTGACGGTGGTGCCGTTCTACGACCGCACGGGGCTGATCTACGAGACGCTGGGGACGCTCAACACCGCCATCAGCGAGGAGATCCTGGTCACGATCATCGTGATCATCTTCATGGTGATGCACTTGCGCTCGTCGATCCTGATCTCGGCCCTGCTGCCGGTGGCGGTGCTGTTCACCTTCATCTTCATGAAGCTCTTCCGGGTCGACGCCAACATCGTCGCGCTGTCCGGCATCGCCATCGCGATCGGCACGATCGTCGACATGGGCATCGTGCTGTGCGAGAACATCCTCAACCACATGCAGCGGGCCGGGCCCGACCGGCGGCCCTTCGACGTGGTCTACGACGCCACGACCGAGGTCGGCTCGGCCATCCTGACGGCGGTCTCCACCACGGTGGTCGGCTTCCTGCCGGTCTTCAGCATGATCGGCGCCGAGGGCAAGCTCTTCCGGCCGCTGGCCTTCACGAAGACCTTCGCCCTGGTGGGCTCGATCACGGTCGCCCTGCTGATGATCCCGCCCTTCGCGCTGATCCTGTTCCCGGCGCGGGGCGGCCGGCTCGGCGCCCTCCTCGGGCGCGCGCTAGGGCGCTGGCGCGCGGTGCGCACCGGCTGGCCGTACCTGCTGAACGGGCTGGCCATCCTGCTGGTGGCCTCGCTGCTCGCCACCCACTGGGAGCCGCTCGGGCCCGAGCGCGGGGCGCTGCGCAACCTGGCCTTCGTGCTGCTGGCGATCGTCGGGCTGCTGCTCCTCTTCTCGCTCTTCAGGCGGGCCTACGAGCCGATCCTGCGCTGGTGCCTCTCCCACAAGGCCCTGTTCCTGTGCCTGCCGGCGTCGCTGCTCGTGCTCGGCGGCATGGTCTGGCTGGGCATGGACCGCGTGCTCGGCTTCGTGCCCGCGGCCCTCGAGCAGGCCGGCGTGGAGCGCTCGAAGGTCTACTCGACGACGTTCTGGAGCGAGGGGCGCCACCTCTTCCCGGGCCTCGGCAAGGAGTTCATGCCGGACCTCGACGAGGGCTCCTACCTGTTCATGCCGACCACGATGCCGCACGCATCGATCGGCGAGGCCATCGACGTGCTGGCGAAGCTCGACCTGGCGATCGAGAGCGTGCCCGAGGTCGAGCTGGCGGTGGGCAAGATCGGCCGGGTCGAGAGCGCCCTCGACCCGGCGCCGGTCTCCATGGTGGAGACGGTCGTCAACTACAAGCCGGAGTACGTCTCGGACCAGGCGGGACAGCGCCTGAAGTTCCGCTACGACGAGCTCGCAGGCGAGCACGTGCGCGACGCGAAGGGCCGACTGATCCCCGACGAGGAGGGACGGCCGTTCCGCAACTGGCGGCCCGAGATCACGAGCCCGAAGGACATCTGGGACGAGATCGTGCGCGCCGCCCGGCTGACCGGGACCGTCACGGCGCCCGAGCTGCAGCCGATCGCGGCGCGCCTCGTGATGCTGCAGAGCGGCATGCGCGCGCCGATGGGCGTCAAGGTCAAGGGCCCCTCGCTCGAGGTCATCGAGCAGGTTGGGCTCGAGATCGAGCGCCTGCTCAAGCAGGTGCCCTCGGTCAAGGCCGAGGCCACGTTCGCCGACCGGGTCGTCGGCAAGCCCTACCTCGAGATCGACGTCGACCGGCGTGCGGCCGCCCGCTACGGCGTCTCGATCGCCGACGCCCAGAACGTGATCGAGATCGCCCTGGGCGGCCGTCGCATCACCACGACGGTCGAGGGCCGCGAGCGCTACCCGGTGCGGGTGCGCTACCAGCGCGAGCTGCGCGACTCGATCGAGGCGATGGAGAAGGTGCTCGTCCCCACCACGGAAGGGGCCCAGGTGCCCCTGGGCCAACTGGCAAAGGTGCGCTACCTGCGCGGCCCGCAGGTGATCAAGACCGAGGACACATTCCTGACTGCCTACGTGATCTTCGACAAGCAGCCCGGCTGGGCCGAGGTCGACGTCGTCGAGCAGTGCCAGCGCTACCTGCGGTCCAAGCTGGACAGCGGCGAGCTCGTGCTGCCGGCCGGGGTGTCCTACACCT
>Ga0326597_10001857_pt1 | contig 32620 bp, 29 predicted proteins | sample RVTome_12_FD_203789 | JGI IMG/M metagenome (GOLD analysis project Ga0326597, IMG submission 203789) | Soil microbial communities from uranium-contaminated site in the Upper Colorado River Basin, Wyoming, United States - RVT100D185 | ecosystem: Environmental > Terrestrial > Soil > Contaminated >...
AAGTGGGAAAGGATGTGGGGGTGCACAGACAACCAGGAGGTTAGCTTAGAAGCAGCTACCCTTTAAAGAAAGCGTAATAGCTCACTGGTCAAGCGCACCTGCGCCGAAAATACAACGGGGCTCAAACCGGTCACCGAAGCTATGGACTGTTGCATCCGCAACAGTGGTAGGGGAGCGTTCATTGCGGGCTGAAGCCGGACCGACGAGGGCCGGTGGACGGCAATGAAGTGCTTATGTTGGCATCAGTAACGATAAAGCGGGTGAAAATCCCGCTCGCCGTAAACCCAAGGGTTCCTCAGCCATGTTCGTCAGCTGAGGGTTAGTCGGATCCTAAGGCGAGGCCGAAAGGCGTAGTCGATGGGAAACAGGTTAATATTCCTGTACTGGTTCATGGGTGTTTGAGCGATCGAGGGGACGCAGGAAGCTAGGTCGGCCGGGTGACGGATGTCCCGGTTCAAGGGCGTAGGCTGCAGCGGCAGGCAAATCCACCGCGGCAAGGCCGAGACCCGATGACGAGGGGCCTTATGTGCCCCGCAAAGCGATTGACGCTCGACTGCCAAGAAAAGCCTCTAAGCGAATCCATGGGCCAACCGTACCGTAAACCGACACAGGTGGGTGAGGAGAGTATCCTCAGGCGCGTGAGAGAAACCATGCTAAGGAACTCTGCAAACTGAGTCCGTAACTTCGGAAGAAGGACTGCCCGTCGTAGGTGAAGGGGCTTGCCCCCGGAGCTGATGCGGGTTGCAGTGAAAAGGCCCAGGCGACTGTTTAGCAAAAACACAGCACTCTGCAAACGCGTAAGCGGACGTATAGGGTGTGACGCCTGCCCGGTGCCGGAAGGTTAACAGGAGAGGTTCGGCCTTGAGCCAAAGCCTTGAATCGAAGCCCCGGTAAACGGCGGCCGTAACTATAACGGTCCTAAGGTAGCGAAATTCCTTGTCGGGTAAGTTCCGACCTGCACGAATGGCGTAACGATCTGGGCGCTGTCTCGGCGTGGTTCTCAGTGAAGTTGAAATAGCCGTGAAGATACGGTTAACCCGCAGCAAGACGGAAAGACCCCGTGAACCTTTACTCCAACTTGGCAGTGAATCTTGGAGCGATCTGTGTAGGATAGGTGGGAGGCACTGAAGCCGGTGCGCCAGCACCGGTGGAGCCGTCCTTGAAATACCACCCTGGTTGTTTCGAGATTCTAACTCAGGCCCGTTCATCCGGGCCGAGGACCCTGTCTGGTGGGGAGTTTGACTGGGGCGGTCGCCTCCTAAATCGTAACGGAGGCGCGCGATGGTTCCCTCAGGCCGATTGGAAACCGGCCGCTAGAGTGTAAAGGCACAAGGGAGCCTGACTGCGAGAGCGACAGCTCGAGCAGGGACGAAAGTCGGCCTTAGTGATCTGGTGGCTCCGCATGGAAGGGCCATCACTCATCGGATAAAAGGTACTCCGGGGATAACAGGCTTATCGCGCCCAAGAGTTCACATCGACGGCGCGGTTTGGCACCTCGATGTCGGCCCATCGCATCCTGGGGCTGGAGCAGGTCCCAAGGGTATGGCTGTTCGCCATTTAAAGCGGTACGCGAGCTGGGTTCAGAACGTCGTGAGACAGTTCGGTCCCTATCTGCTGTGGGCGTTGGAAATTTGAGAGGCGCTGCTCTTAGTACGAGAGGACCGGAGTGGACGAACCTCTGGTGTTCCGGTTGTCCCGCCAGGGGCACCGCCGGGTAGCTATGTTCGGCAGGGATAACCGCTGAAAGCATCTAAGCGGGAAGCCCCCCTCAAGATAGATTTCCCTGGGATGGCAACATCCCCTGAAGGTCGCAGGTAGACCACCTGTTTGATAGGCGGGAGGTGGAAGCGTGGCAACACGTGCAGCTGACCCGTACTAAGTGACCGTGAGGCTTGACTTCTATTTCCGCCTTCCCGTTATTCTTGATGGATCTCTGGCACCTGAGTGCCGGGCAGCCCGGCAGACCATGGGCTGCTCAACCACGGTGTCTGTCCCATCTTATTTGATGGGTCTCTGGCACCTGAGTGCCGGGCAGCCCGGCAGACCATGGGCTGCTCAACCACGGTGTCTGTCCCATCTTATTGGATGGGTCTCTGGCACCTGAGTGCCGGGCAGCCCGGCAGACCATGGGCCACCCGCACACGGTGCCTGCTCCATCCGCATCGATAGATGCCCCAGGCAAGGCAGTATTCGCCAAAAAAACCCTTTGCTTCCCATGGAACACCCGCCCTCAATGCCGGGAAACGCCCACCAGGCGTCATCCAAGCTTGAGGCAACCACCGATCAGGCGTGACCCGCAGCAAGGGATAAGGCCACCAGGCCCTGCCCAGACCTCGGGAAATACCGATTGGCGGCGCTACCCAGATCTGCCGACCAGGCAAGTTGCCCAAGACCTGGGTAGATGCCACGAGGCAGTTCCGTGAAAAACGCCGAAGCGCAGTTCCGTGAAAAAGTCCGATTCAGCCGGCAGCCCCTGGGCTCCCCAAGGCCCCAGGCCCCCTGCCGGCATCCATGATGTGCCAGCACCGCCGTATGCCAAGACCGCAGCAGATGCCCCGCGGCCCCGGCAAAAAAACGGCATCGCTTGCCGCGCCCAGTCAGGGGCACCAAGGGGAAACCACCACCGGTGGCAACCGCCTCATGCCCCTCACGAAGAAAATCTGGAGCGCTGCGGGTTTCCGGTGACTATGGCGGGAGGGTTCCACCTGTTCCCATTCCGAACACAGCAGTTAAGCCTCCCAGCGCCTATGGTACTGCCGGGCTTCCCGGTGGGAGAGTCGGTCGTCGCCGGAAACCCCCAACGCTTCAGACAGCTTTTACCGGCAAAGCCGCCGCAGCCGGCCAGAACGCGGGTCGGCACGTGCTTCGCGACCCGACCGCAGGCCGACCTCGTCTCTTGATGAAGGCTTGACGGTGCCGGCGCTTCTCGGCTAAATTCAACGAATTACCAGGCGCGTAGCTCAGTGGGAGAGCACTACCTTGACATGGTAGGGGTCGGCGGTTCAATCCCGCCCGCGCCTACCACCCTTGGAATTTGCCAAAAGGAGGCAGCATCGCTAGCGGCAATCGTTTTGGACGGCAACGGGAGCCTCAGACCCGTATCAACGGGTTGATCACCTCGGAACGTGTCCGCGTCATTGACCCGGAAAATGAGCAGTTGGGCATTCTGGATATTGCCGACGCATTGGCCAAGGCAGAGGAGTTCGGGCTGGATCTGGTCGAAGTTGCAGGGACCGCGGACCCGCCCGTCTGCCGCATCATGGACTTCGGGCAGTTCAAGTACCAGAAGAGCAAGCGCCAGCACGAAGCGAAGAAGAATCAGAAGGTTATCCACCTGAAGGAAATCAAGCTCCGTCCCAAGACCGAGGAGCACGACTTTCGCTTCAAGCTCAAGCATGCGCTGAACTTCCTGGACAATGGCGACAAGGTCAAGGTCAGCGTCTTTTTCCGTGGCCGCGAAATGGCCCATCAGGAGCTTGGCCGACGGTTGCTGGACAAATTTGGCGAAGAGGCGGCAGAGAAAGCCACGATCGAGAACCCTCCGCGCATGGAGGGCCGTACCATGACCATGATCCTGGCGCCGCAAAAGAAGTGATTCACTGAGAGTATCCGCATGGCTGCACATTACAAAATGAAAACCAACCGCGCAGCGGCGAAGCGCTTTCACTTTACCGCCAGCGGCAAGATCAAGCGCAAAAAGGCCGGGCTGCGCCACTTCATGCGGCGCCGCTCGGTGCAGGCAAAGCGTAACCTGCGCAACCGCGCGTACGTGGACAAGACGAACGAGAAGCAGATTCGGGCGCTGCTTCCCAACGGGTAGGTAAGCCGGAATGGCCAGAGTAAAACGGGCGGTTCACTCCGCCAAGAAGCGCAGGAACTATTTCAAGGCCGCCAAGGGCTTCTCCGGTGGCCGGCGTCGGCTGTGGCGGACGGTGCGCAATGCCGTGGACCGCTCCCGGCAGTATGCCTACCGCGACCGCAAGGTGCGCAAGCGCGACTTCCGCCGCCTGTGGATCGTGCGGCTGAATGCCGCGGTGCGCGAGCACGGCATCAGCTACAGCCAGTTCATGCACGGCGCCAAGGCCGCCGGGATCGAGCTGGATCGCAAGGCCCTGTCCAATCTGGCGATCGAGGAGCCGGAAGTGTTCGGCAAGATCTGCGATACGGTCAAGGCCAAGCTCGCCGCCTGACGCAAGCCCGCCAAGGATTATGGATTGTCGAAACCACCTGCGCCCCCCGGGGCCGGGTGGTTTTCTGCTTCGTGCGGGCGGCGCCCTGCGCCATGGAATCCGTGCCGCGCCAAGGGCGGGGGGTTTCGCCGACGCCGAACCCGATATACCCTCCCTCTACCCTTGCGCTATCGCGAATCGCGGCCATGGCATGGCGCCATGGCGGGGATAGGCACATCAATTGGGGAGGACGCACATGACAACAGTGATCTATCGGCACCATGAGACCGATGTCCCACGGGCCTCCGCCGAGGGCGATGCCCTGTGGCTGCCGCAACCGGCATTGGCGGAACTCACCGGGTGGGAATTGAAACCCAAGGGCCTGTGCCGCGAGGCGGTATGCGTACCCGTGCCGGCGAATGCGGCCGATCAGTACGTGCGGGGGGACGCGGTGAACGTCGCGGCCTTCTGGCAGCGCCTGGGCCGCCCCGTGCGGCATGCTGCCGATGGCACCGTGTGGGTGCTGGGGGATGCCGCCGCCGACCGCAGCCAGGAGTTGCAGAATCTGGAGGCGCCGGATTTCGTCCTGCCCGACCTGGCCGGCAACCCCCACGCCCTGTCCGAGCATCGTGGCAAGAAGGTGCTGCTGTGGACCTGGGCCTCCTGGTGAGGCTGCCGCTTCGACCTGCCCGTGTGGCAGGCCCTGTACAATGATCTGCGCGGCGAGAACTTCATGATCGTTGCCGTGGCCATGGACAGTCGGCCCGAGGCGCCCCGGCCCTGGATCGAGCAGGCCCAGCCGGACTACCTGTGCCTGATCGACCAGGATCACCTCCTGTCCGACCTGTACAACATGGTCAATGTGCCCCAGGCCGTGTGGATCGATGAGGCGGGCCGCATCGTGCGGCCCACGGAAATCGCCGGGGCCTACGAGGCGTTCCGCTCACGCGATCTGCAAACCGGAGAGATTCCGCCGGAGGAGAATGCGCGAAAGGTCCAGGCCCAGGCGAACTACGTCGAGGCTGTGCGGGACTGGGTGCGCAAGGGCGCGGACAGCGTGCATGCCTTCAGCCCCGAGCAGGCACGCGCCCATGTGCCCCTGCCCAGCGAGGACGTGATGCAGGCCCATGTCGCCTTCCGGCTGGGTCAGGCGTTGCTGCGCCGCGAGCGCAGCGCCGAGGCGGAGGCGCTGTTCGAGGAGGCCAAGCAGCGCCACCCGGAATCCTGGAACATCTGGCGGCAATGCTACCCGCCCAACGAGGCGGGGCTGGCGGCCGGGCCGGAGTTCTGGGAGCGGGTGCAATCCCTGGGGGACAAGCGCTACTATCCGCTGCCGGACATGGCGGGCATGCCCAAGTAGCCATGGGCAAGCGCAGGGAAGCCATGGGCAAGCACAGGGAACGGCCAGGCCGGGCACGGCACAATCCCTCTCGCACGCCCAGGCTCATTCCGCACCTAGCCCCTCACCCCCGTATCCGGGGGATGGGGGGACGCGGTCCCTCACAAGCTGTTCCTGCTTAGTTGAAGTGCAACGCTACACGTTGCCGGCGGTGCGCTGCCTTGGGGGCCGCTCGCCGGCCCACAGGCCGGTCAGCCCCCGGCGCAGGGCCTGGGCAGCCGCCTCGACCCGCGTCTCCATGCCAAAGGACAACCGCAGCAGCGCCACGCGCCCGGAGAAATAGTCGGGGGCATAGACGATCTGCGCGCCCGCCCGGAAGGTCGGCGGCGCATGGGGCACCGGCCCTGCCTGCGCCGGGCGGCCCACATCGCTGAATACGTCGTGGGACAGCGCCGCGTTGGGGTAGATGAACTGCCCCGGGAAGACCTTGACCTGATGTCGGTGCAACAGGTAGGCGGCCATGTCCGTCTCCAGCAGGCCCGTGCGCTGGGCCAGGGCCCGCACATCCACCGCCAGATAGAAGGGATTGGCCCGCCCCGTGTAGAGCCGTGCGCCCACGTCCTCGCCGTCCCCGAAAGCCTGCACGAACCGGTCGTGCCGCGCGGTGATCTCCCGGCCGATGCGTCCCGGATAGTCGCCATGATTGGCCAGCAGATTCCCGGCAAAGGCCAGCTTCACGTTGCTCGGCGTGAGCGACTCGGCCGTCTTGAGAAAGCGCATGGCATAGGTCAGCCGCTCCGCCGCACTCACGGCGAAGCCCAGGCGCAGGCCGGGCAATCCGAATTTCTTGGAGAAGCTGTCCAGGTAGACCGTGCGCTCCGGCGCGAGCTGGCCCAGCGCCCGCCCCACGGCCCCGTCGCGCGCATAGTTGGCATAGACGATGTCCGCCACGATGGCACAGTCGTAGTGGCGCGCCACCCGATTGATGCGCGTTACCTGCTCGGCCGTGAGCCCGTAGCCCATGGGGTTGTGCGGCACATTGAGCACGATCGCGCCCACCGCCGGATTGCAGTAGGTCTCCACGCCCCGCACGAACGCCTCGCCATCATAGGCCAGAAAGCTCTGCATGCCGGCCTGGGCCGCGATGATCGCCGAGAAGTAGGGATAGGACGGTGCTGCCAGCAGCACGTACTGCTTGGGGGAATCCGGGCTGCCCACCGGCGCCGTGAACGCGCGCAGCGCCAGCTCCGCGGCGTTCTGCCCCCCATCGGCGGAGACCACCACGCCTTCATGAAAGTGCGACACGCCCATCCAGGCGTTCAGCGCCGCGGCGATGCTGCGGTTGGTATCCAGTTCGCCCCGGGTGCCCGAGTACTGGGTGGCCAGCCGGGCCAGCTCGTCCGATTGCAGAAAGCGCTTGTAGATGTCGTACAGCGGCTCCGCGAGGGGAATGGCCCCCACCTCGCCGATGCCCAGGTTGAACACCCCCGCCGGCAGGGGGTCGATCACGTAGCCCCCGTAGAACCGCTCCAGGTTCGTGGACTCCATGTAGCGGCGCACCGTGGGATTGATCAGGTGCACCGCATCCTCAAGCCCATGCTCCGGCTTATCGGACATGCCTGCTCTTCTTGTTGACCCGTTGGTATTGCGCCAGGAAGTCCTGCTTGAAGGACATGAAGCGCCCCGCGCGGATGGCCTCCCGCGCCCCGGCCATCAGCGTCTCGTAGAAATGCAGGTTATGGATACTGGCCAGGGTATGGCCCACGATCTCGCCCGCATGGAAAAGATGGTGCAGATAGGCCCGGCTGTAGTTGGCGCAGGTGTAGCAGGTGCAGTTGGTATCCGGCGGAAACTTATCCTTGCGGTAGGGGGCATTCATGATGCGCAGCCGCCCCACGGAGGTGAACAGGACGCCGGTGCGCGCATACTTGGTGGGGATCACGCAGTCGCTCATGTCCATGCCGGCCTCGATATAGGCCAGAATGTCCTCCGGCAGCCCCACGCCCATCAGATAGCGCGGCTTATCCGCCGGCAGGTAGGGCACCGTGTAGCCCAGCACTTCCTGCATCACCTCCAGCCCCTCTCCCACGCTAAGGCCCCCCACGGCGATGCCCGGCAGATCCAGCGCCGCCGTGGCCTCCGCGCTGGCCTTGCGCAGGTCGGCAAAGGTGGAACCCTGCACGATGCCGAACAGGGCCTGGCCGCCGCGCGTATGGGCGGCCTTGCAGCGCTCCGCCCACCGCAGACTGCGCTCCATGGCCGCCTTGGCGTAGGGATAGGGCGAGGGATAGGCCACGCACTCGTCGAAGGCCATGGCGATATCCGCGCCCAGTTGCTCCTGGATGGCGATGGAGGACTCCGGGGAGAGCACCACGGCCTGGCCGCCCTTTTCCATGCGGAAGTGTACGCCGTCCTCCTGGATGTCCCGCACGGGCAGGGAGAACACCTGGTACCCGCCGCTGTCCGTGATCACCAGATGGGGCCAGTTCATGAAGCTGTGTACGCCCCCGTGGGCCGCCACCACCGACTCACCCGGTTGCAGGTGCAGATGGTAGGCATTGGCCAGAATGATGCGCGGCCCCATGTCCGCCACCGTTTCCGGCAGCACGGCCTTGATGGAGGCATTGGTCGCCACGGGCATGAAGGCCGGCGTGGGCACGTCGCCCTTGCTGGTGTGCAGCACACCCAGCCGCGCGGCACTGCCCGGATCGGTCGCCAGGACATCAAAGGAGAGGGTCATGCGCGTGTCTTTCTGTAGGGGCATGGCGGGGACGGCGCCGGTTCAGGGGGCATCCCCACCGTCATCGTCCGGCATTTCGGCGTCCGGCCCGTCCCCACCCGGCGCGGCTGCTCCCGCGAACCGGGCTTGCGGGTTGTGCATGGCCTGAGAGACGAGCATGCCCAGCGCGTCCATTTCCGCCACGGGCAGTTGCGGGGCATGGGGATCATCCACATCATAGGGCACCGGACGCTGCCCGGCCAGCGTGGTGAGGCGCCGCTGGTATTCCTCGAAGCGCCCGATCTGCCCCTCGATCAATCGGGTCAGCTCGTGCAGGCGTTGCAGGTTCAGCTCGGCGATCGTGTACTCGGCGCGCAGATCCACATCCACGGGCACCTCCTCCACGATCGTCCCGCAGGGCCGGTGCGTGCGGCCCCCCGCCATGGCCAGCTCCGTGAACTCGAAGGTGCCGCAGGTGGGGCAATGCAGCCAGATGATCTGGCCGGGCAGCGGCTCCCTGGGCGCACCGCCCTTGGGCGTCGCCTTGCCGGAGCGCTCAGGCTGGACGGGCTGGGCCGCCCCGCGCCGGCGGCTGTCGAGGGAAATCACCTTCTCGTCATCGGCCATGAAGTTGCTCCTTGCTGCGCGTGATGGGCCCGCGGATGGGGATCTTCTGCTCTCGGGTGCTTCCCGTTTTTCCGCCTCCCTGGCGGTCCGGCACACCCCTCCGGCGGCATCGCCTAGGACCGTGGGCATCACGCCTCTGGTTCTCCTTGTAAGATATTGATTTTCTTAACTCCTGTCGATAAGCTTGCCGCAGCGCATTGCAGGAAGTGCAGCATTGCAGGCAGTGCACTGCAACAAGCGCCAAGGCTGATGGCGTGCGAAAGGAATCGCACCGCCCGGCGGGGCCGTGGCCGGTCCGCTGGGCATGTCACGTAGGATACCTGCCGATGGCGAATCTCGTCCGTGTCGATGCCGATCGCGTCGAGCTGCCACATCTCCACCGTTCGTTTCCGCTCACACCCGCGCCCGATGACCTGCAGGCGGGTCTGGCCGCCTTCCGTACCATTCAGCGCGACCTGTCGCTGCAATCCCTGCCCCTGGCCCACCGCCGCGAGGTGAGTGGCTTTCTGCGCAGCTTCGGCCAGCTGCTGCACCGCACCCTGTTCGAGAGCGGCGCCGGGGAGCGGCTGGCCCCGCGCAGCCCGCTGTTGCTCCAATTGGCCGGGCCCTGGGCGGCCTATCCCTGGGAACTGCTGCACGACGGGGAGACCTGGTTGGCCCTGGAGCGCGGGGTAATTCGCGTGCCCGATCCGCCGGTGCGCGCGGTGGGCCAGACCCCGCCGGAGACCCTGCCCCTGCGCCTGCTTGCCGTGACGGCGCTGCCCCTGCCGGACGACGCCAACCCCGAGCTGACCGGCCAGGAGCAGCGGTTGGGCACCCGCTTCATTTCCGTGCCGTGGAACAGTGGTGATGCCTGGGACGATCATCTGACCGGCATCCGCTATCAGGCGCTGCCTCATGCCTCGCGCAACGAGCTGGCCCATGCCCTGCGCCAGTCGCCCCACGTGCTGCACTTCTCCGGCTTCGCCCATCAGGCCGGGTGGCTGCTGGAGTCGCCCCTGCTGGAGCCCGAGCCGGTGGATCTGGACTGGCTGCGCATGCAGATCGAGGCCGCCGTGGCCAAGGGGCTGCGGCTGGTGCTGGTCAATGATTCCGTGGGGCTGCTGCAGCCGGCACTGGCCGAGCAGCATCACCGCGCCTTGCTGGGGACAGGGCTGGCCGCGCTGATCCGCATCCGGGGCCGGCTGGCGCGCCTGCGCGAGCAGGACTACCTGCGCACCCTGGGCCAGTCCATGGCGGGCGGCTTCGGCGTGTTCGAGAGTCATGTGAACAGCCTGCGGCGCTTGCACCGGCGCTTCGAGGAAGGGTGGGACTGGAGCTTCCTGCAACTGCACGCCGCCGCGCCCGCGGCCCATGCGGGAGCCACGCTGGACGTCATCGCCGCCGAGCCCCAGGGGGATGCGCCGCGGCCGGTCTCCTTTGTGCTGGACGGCAATGAGGCGGCGGACCCGCGCGGCACGATGCTGCCGCCGCCGCGCTTCTGCGGCCGCCGCCGGGTGCGGGGGCGCCATGGGGTGCTGCGCGCCCTGGCCCGGGGCCTGTACCCGGACCAGCCCTATGCCAGCGGTGCGGTGTACCTGTGGGGCGGGGCGGGCAGCGGCAAGACGGCGCTGGCCATGGATATTGCGGCGCGCATGCATCGGCAGTTCGACGTGGTGGTCTACCTGCACCCCGGCGACCTGCTGCCCGCCTCGGCGGACATTGGCGTAGCACCCCCCGGCGACGCCACCGAGCCCGACGAGTTTGCCCTGCTGGGACGGCTGGCCTGTCACCTGGGGCTGCACACCGTCACCGCGCTGCCGCCGGAGGAATGGAGCCGCGCCCTGCGCGCGCGCCTGGAGGATGGCCGGCGGCGGCTGTTCATCCTGGACCGGCTCGACGGGCACGGGGGCTTCAACCGGCTCGTGCGCCTGCTCTCCGGCCTGCCGCCGGGGCAGCGCACCCTGGTGCTCACGCGGACGGAGCCACCCCGGGAGGTGCGGCTATCCGTGGCCCTGGCGCCGCTGGACGATGCGGACATGGAGCGCATCCACGGGCCTGAACTGGCCGAACGCATCGCGGCCTCGCCCCTGGCCCGACCGCTGGGCGCATTGTGCCGCCAGGATTTGCTGCTGGGGCGCATTCTGCGGCGCCTGCCCGTATGGCCGACGGATCAGCTGCTGCGCGCGGCGCTGGCGGATGCGGGCCCCGGCGGGCCCGGCCGGGCGCTGCTGGCGCTCGCCTTTGCGGCGGCCCTGGACCATCTCAGCCCCCAGGCGCGGCAGGTGCTCACGGCCCTGGCCCTGTACACGCACCTGGTGCACCGGGACGTGCTGGCGACACTCACCGAGCTGGAAGGCAAGCCCCTGGGCAGCGCCCTGGCCGAGCTGCAATGGCTGGGCCTGGTGGACAGCTATCAGGACGATGCCTACCTGGCCCTGCCACCCCGCCTGTTCACGGCTGCGGCGGAGCAGCTCGTTGACGGCGCGGTGTACGAGCATTGGCGGCCGCGCATGTTGCGCAGCGCACTGTCCTGGCTGGCCGAAGTGCAACGGCACGAGGGTGACCTGCCCGGCCCCGGCACCGAGGATGCCGGCATCGCCTGGTGCTGGCGGCCCCATGGCGCGGCACTGACCGTCGCCCAGGCGCGGTTGCAGCAACGGCTGGCCGTGGAGCGCAGCCATCTGGCCGAGTTGGCCGCGCTGCTGGAGGGCGAGCAGGCCGTGGGGGAGCTGGGTGCGCTCGTACAGACCAGCGATGCGCTGGCGCGCTGTCCCATCACGGCGGATGTGCACCGCCGCCTGCTGCATACCCAGTACGCGCTGGGCGTAGCCCTGGGCGATGCGGGGCGGCAGGCCGAGGCGCTGAACCGGCTGGCCGCCCCCCTGATCGCCGGAAGCCGTTACGCCGCCGCCCAGCCCCTGCTGGAACAGGTGCTGCACCTGGCCGGTCGGGACACCATGCCCTGGGATACCCTGGCGGACACCTACGGCCGGCTCAGCCACTGCTACATTCAGCTCGGCCAGGCCGACGCCGCCGGCAACATGCTCCAGGCGTCCCTGGAGCTCGCCCGGCAGCTGGGCAACGGCATGCGCTTGGTGGAGGCGCTGAGCGGCATGCTGCATCTGTGGAAGCTGCGCGGCGAAAGCCTGGCCCAGGGCCAGCAGATGCTCACCCAGAACATCGCCGAGCTGACCGAGCGCAATCAGCCCATGGCCGTGGCCCGGCTGCGGGGGCTGCTGGCCGAGGTGCACCTGGAACGGGGCGAGACCACCGATGCGGCCCGGCTGCTCCAGGAAGCCCTGGCCACCCTGCGCACGGAGCGCGACGGCGAGGGGCTGTACCATATCCTGCTGGGGCTGGCCCAGGTATCGCTGGCCAAGGAAGATGCCGCGCAGGCCGCCCATTACTACGCGGAGGCCCAGGCCTGCCGGCCGCCGCACCAGGATGACCTGTACGAAAGCGACGTGCTGGCACAACTCTGCGCGCTACAGGAACGCCGGGGGCTCTATGACGATGCCGTGGCCAGCTACGAGCGGTTGCAGGAGCGTTACGAACGGCGCGGTGACCGCGAGGGACTGATCGCCGTGCTGGATGCGGTCGGGGGGCTGTACTACCAGCTTGGCCGCCAGGAGGAGTCCATCCTGTGCTACCAGCGGCGGCTGCAACTGCTGGAGCATGGCGATCCCGCCCCCGCCACCCACCGCTCCGCCTGAGCTGGCGGGCCAAGGCGCGTGCTGCACATCGCCGGCAGCCTACCGCCTTGGCAGGTCCAGCGAGTGCCCGTCATGTCCAATCTGCTAGATCAATGAACCACACTTTAGGTATCCTGCCGATTCTCATACAAGTGAATGGCTCTTCATGGTTGGAGGATCTGTGAATCCGCGCCAAATCAAAGAAATTATTGAGGGGGCCTTCGGCCCGCATCGGTGCGTGGCCGAAATTTGGGACTTTGGTGGATACGTACGTTTTCAGGTGACTACAGAGGATGATAAGCGCTGGACCGTCGGAGATCCGTCAAAGCAACCAACCGACAAGATTCCTATCAACGACATTGCAGCGATCCGAGAGGCTATAAATATCTTGCGTACTGAGCTTGCGGGACGCGGCTATCAGCTTTCAGAATGGCAATGGCCAGACGCCTAGCAGTCGTTGTGTTCCGAAGTAGTGCCTTCGATCGTGTGAGTAATTTACTTCTTCCTTCGGCCCTCCTGAGAAATCTCAGCCAAAGCAGTGAATTCGCCACAACCTAGTGGTTTGGCCAATAGCTCTATATCTTAGTAGATTTTTCGGCGTCCTCGGCGACCCATTCCGAATAGGATTGGTCGTAGAATTTTCCGTTGTGGTATCGGCGGATGTAGTCGGGTGGACTCGGCTCTGCGTCAGGTTCGCCCAATTTCCTCGTGGCTTCTGTTGGGCTCGGCCTCGAGATTTCCCTTTCCCTCGTTGCTGCGAGTACCGGGAACACCCCCATGGAAATCAAAGCCCAAGTGATAACGTCCCAAGCCCAAATGTGTGCAACCATCTGAGATATACCTTGCCACCCCTCGATGCGTGGTGGTAGCCCCAAGAAAATGTGAAGGAGCGGCAGATCGATCCATTCGCCAACCCGCGCCCACACCACTACTTTGAAGCCCAGCGCGACCAGCCAAACAAGAACGCCCAGCAGAAACCCAAGCCATGCCGCCGAGCCAATCATTTCTCCCCCTCACTTTATCCTAAGATACTCTTTCTCGCGGGCGTAAGCCGGGCGAAAGGGAACACAAGGTAGCTTATACTGCTTGAGTTGAAGGGTACTATCAATTTTCCAGGGCAACCTGTGGAGATCATAATTCTAATAACAGAGGGGGCGACACCGTACGCGCCCTGCGTCGTGAGAGAAGCAGAAGGTACTGCGCCAGGAGGGCGGCGCGGCTAGAGAATGGTCTGCACCCAGCGCACCAGGCCGGCCACGAAGAAGGAGCAGGCGATCATCCCAATCATGAAGCCCACGAACAGGTCGCCCTCGCCCTTGCGGAAGCCGAAGAGGATGGTCTTGATGGAGAAATCATCCGCCGTGGCCATCTCCTGATCGGCTTCCATGGAGCGGCCCTGCCGGTACAGGGACATGGCCACCAGGGCCACGACACACACGACCAGCCACAATACCCAGGTGTTGGCGAGGAAGTCCATCGGCGATCCTACTTGCGGGCCCGCGTGGCGGTCTGCGCCGCGGGCGGTTTGCGCGGGCCGTAGCCCGGCGGATCCAGGAGTTTTTCGATCTTCACGCTGTTGTTCTGTTTCATGAAGACGCCGGAGCTCTTCTCCTGAAACACACAGTTGTCGATCTTCAGGTACGGATACAGGGTTTCGATGCGCTTGCGGGCATCGGCAGTCAACATCTCGAATTCAATCCACTTCGTCGGGTCCATGCTCATGGACGAGCGCTCCTTATGATTGGAACTCTGTGCAGGACGCGTACCACGTTGGGGTCCACGCCGCTGGTTGGGGGACATGCCAGCCATGCAAAATCACTCGCTTGAGGCCGCGCGCCAGGCCAAGGCGCCGCCGCGCAACCGGGTTGTGCATTTGGCCCAGGTTCCCCTGGGGCCGGAATCTCCGGTACGGCACCGGAGCGCGCGGCACGATCCGCGCCAGACGACGATCCGCGCTATGTAACGCCCCGCGCGAGACAGGCTATCCGCGCAGGACAGTCGCAATGGAATCACACAGATAGGGCATGTTGGCCGGGGTCATGCCGGCCACGTTGATGCGGCCGTTCTCCAGCAGATACACGCCATATTCCGCCCGCAGGCGCAACACCTCCGGCTTGGTAATGCCGGAGAAGGAGAACATGCCCTTCTGTTCCAGCAGGAAATCGAAATTGCGCGCCACGCCCCGCTGCCTGAGTGACGCCACGAACATGCGCCGCATGGTGGCGATGCGTTCGCGCATGCCGTCCAGCTCCGCCTGCCAGGCGGACCGCAGCTCGGGCGTGGTCAGCACCAGTTCCACCACCTTGCCGCCATGGGCCGGGGGGTTGGAATAATTGGCGCGCACAACCAGCTTGAGCCTGCTCATCACGCGCTCGGCGGCACCCTGCTCCCCGGCCACCACCGTCAGTGCACCCACGCGCTCGCGGTAGAGCCCGAAGTTCTTGGAGAAGGAACTGGCGACCAGCATTTCCATGCCCGCATCGGCGAAGATGCGCAGACCCTCGGCATCCTGCTCCATCCCGTCGCCCAGCCCCTGATAGGCGAAGTCGAAGAAGGGCAGCAGATCACGCCTGGCGCACAGATCTGCCAGTTCCCGCCATTGCGCCGGGGTGGGGTCGAGCCCACTGGGGTTGTGGCAGCAGGCATGCAGCAGCACCACATCGCCCGCCGGCGCCTTGTCCAGGGCTTCCACCATGGCCTCGAAGCGCAGGCTGTGCGTGGCCGGATCGTAATAGGGATAGGTCTTGATGGGCACCCCGGCGGCGCCGAACACCCCGTGGTGATTGGGCCAGGTGGGCTCGCTCACCCACAGGCCGGCCTGGGGCAGCACCGCGTGCAAAAAGTCCCCGCCCACGCGCAGCGCGCCCGTGCCCCCCGGGGCATGAACGGTCGCGGCACGACTGCCGGAGAGAATGGCGTGCCCTGCGCCGAACAGCAGTTCCTGCACCAGGGTGCCGTAGCGCGCCTCACCGGCCATGCCCAGATAGTTCTTCGTATTCTCCTGCTCCTGCCACAGGCGCTCTGCCTGCTTGACGGCGGACATCACGGGATTGACGCCCTGGTCGTTCTGGTAGACGCCGATGGACAGGTTGATCTTGTTGGGGTTCGGATCGGCCCGAAACAGCTCCGTCAATCCGATGATCGGATCGATGGGCGCCATCTCCACCGTTCCGAAGTGCTCTTGCGCCATCGCTTTTTGCACCTTCGCCTCTTGCGCCATCGCTTTTTGCACCTTCGCTTTTTGCACCATTGCGGGGTTGCCTACCCGTGTACGAATGGCGTGGCGGCCGGGCGCCACAATTGATTTTTCACCGGCTTTGCAGACAACATCGTTTTCAGTGCGCTAGGGTTGCCGGAGCAGGCATCATGGTCATCCACCGCGTCGCTGCGAAAGCGCTCCTGCTGACAGCAATGCCCTCGTCTGGATATCATCGTCTGGATATCATCGACTGGATGCCATGCACGGCAATGCCGGACAGCATCTTCATCGTCACCCGCATCGTCGCCCACGGGGGAGCCGCCCATGACCACTTTCGCCGACAGCCACAGCCTGCGCCAGGCGATTCGTGCCGGCGCGTTCGACCGGCCCACCTCGGGCCAGGCACCCGGATTCGTTCAGGCCAACCTGGCGGTGGTGCCCCAGGCCGTGGCCTATGACTTCCTGCTCTTCTGTCAGCGCAACCAGAAGCCCTGTCCGCTGCTCGAGGTGGTGGAAGCGGGCAGCGTGGTGCCGCGGCGGCTGGCCCCCGGCGCCGACCTGCGCCACGATATTCCGCGCTACCGCATCTTCCGCGATGGCCGGCTCGTGGACGAGGTCACGGACGTGGGCGAGCTGTGGCAGGATGACTTCGTCGCCTTCCTGCTCGGTTGCAGCTTCAGCTTCGAAAAACCCCTGCTGGATGCGGGGCTGGACGTGCGCAACGTGACGCTGGGGCGCAACGTCTCCATGTACCGCACCAACATTCCCTGCCGTCCGGCGGGGGTCTTCTCCGGGCCCATGGTGGTTTCCATGCGCCCCTTCAATCCGGCCGATGCCCTGCGCGCCACCCAGATCACCGGAGACTTTCCCCAGGTGCACGGGGCGCCGATTCACCAGGGCGATCCGGCCGCCATCGGCATTCAGGATCTGGCCAAGCCCGACTATGGCGACCCCGTTCCCGTGGAGGAAGGGGAGTTGCCCCTGTTCTGGGCCTGCGGCGTGACGCCCCAGGAGGTGCTGCTGCGCGCCAGGCTGCCCCTGGCAATCACCCATGCCCCCGGGCACATGTTCGTTTCGGACATTCGCGAAGAGCAGTTGCCCTGGTTCCATGAATCGGTGCGGGACTAGCGGCCGGGCGCTGTCGCCCCAGCTTGCGGTGCATCAGGTCGCCGCGGAGGCCTCCCGCAGGGGCTGGTCATCCTCTGGCGTATCGTAGCGCCGGCAGGGATGTGCATCCAGCAGACCGTCCAGGTCGTAGAAGGCGCGCGTCTCCGGGTGAAAGATGTGCACGATAGCCACATTGTAGTCCATCAGCGCCCAACTGCCCTCCTGCTGCCCCTCGATGGAGAAGGGCCGCTCGCCGGCAAGGCGCAGCGCCTCCTCGATCTTGTCCGCAATCCCGCGCACGTGTGCCTGGGAACGGCCACTGCAGATGATCACATAGTCGGTGATGGACGAACGATTGCGGAGATCGTAAAGGCGGATGTCCTCGGCCTTGGTTTCCTGGGCGGCGCGAACGATTCGCTCGGCAATTTCTTTTTCTTGCATCCGATCGGGAGCTGGTGACAAGCCAAACAGTTTGCAGACAATCCGTGCCGATGGGCCAAGCCATGAGAAAGTCCGAGTTTTTGTCAGTATGCACCAATAGACCAGGGCATTCAATGTGGTAATGATGGCCCCCGGCCATCACGGCGGGGCGGTGTCGCTTGCCACGCTCTCCGGCGAGGCGGTAGGATTGGGTCTGGTGTGCGGGACGAGGCGCCGCGGGACGCGCCGCCGACGCCCACCATTGCCGGGCCCAGGCGCCTCCGGTCAGCCCAGACCGGCACCGCCCCCGATCCCCCGAGTCACACCCGGAACGCCATGTTCGGCATAGGAATGAATGAGATGCTGGTCATCGCCATCCTGGCGGTGGTGGTGGTCGGTCCCAAGCGGCTGCCGGAAGTGGCGCGCACCATGGGCAAGCTGATGGCCCAGTTCAAGCGGGCGACCAATGACCTGCGGGACGCCGTCAACCACGAAATCTCCTCCCACGAGGAAATCCGCGACCTCAAGGAACTCCGCAACCTGAAGGATTTCAAGGAATTGCGCGAGATGGGCTCGGAGGTCCACCAGGGCCTGCGCGATGTGGAGCGCGTGGCGCGGGACGAGGCGCGCAAGGGCGAGCAGGAGTTGCAGGCGGAAATCGACGGCAGCCACCCGGAATTGCCGGAAGACGGCCCCTTCGGCAGTGTGGCCAAGCCGTCGGACCCCACCATCGCACCGCCGGACTCGGTGGCCGCGGGCAACACGCCGGCAGCGCCCGAGCCAACCGATGATGGCCATGGCAGCGACTCCGCCGACAAGACGGCCGCCAAGCGCTGACCCAGCCCCCAGCCGCGGCGAGGCATCACCCTCAGCCCCCGACCCGATGAGCATAGAACAGGAAAAGCGCCTGGCCGGCGAGGCCGCGGCCGAACTGGTGGAATCCGGCATGATCGTCGGCCTGGGCACGGGCTCCACCGCCGCCTTCGCCGTCCGCCGCCTGGGCGAGCGTGTGCAGCAAGGGCTGCGCATCCGCGGTGTGCCGACATCGCTGCAAACGGCGGAGCTGGCGGGTGCCGTGGGGATCGAGATCATGGACATCGGCCAGGTGGAGCACATCGACCTGACCATCGACGGGGCCGACGAGATCGACCCGGCCCTGAACCTGATCAAGGGGGGCGGGGGCGCCCTGTTCCGCGAGAAGATCGTCGCCGCCGCCTCGGCCCGCCTGGTGATCTTCGCCGACCACACCAAGCTGGTGCCCCACCTGGGCGCCTTTCCCCTGCCGGTGGAAGTCAACCCCTTCGGCTGGCAACTGGCCGCGGCCCGCATCCGCGACCTGGGTGCGGCGGAGGTGGCCCTGCGCCGCGCGGCCGACTGTGCCTTCGTGACGGACAACCATGGCTATGTGCTGGACTGCCACTTCAAGCAGATCGCGGATCCGGCCGGGCTGGCCGAGCAGCTCAAGCGCATCACGGGCGTGATGGAGATCGGCCTGTTCATCGGCATGGCCGAGCTGGCCCTGCTGGGCGACGGCGGCTCGGTGCGCCACATTCAGCGCCCCCCGGCGTAGCCCGACACCGGCAGCCAGGCGGGATCATGCCCTGCCACGCCACCACCCCACCGGCTACAGCAGAATGTGCACCCGCTCGCGGAAATCGGCGGGCAGCTTCTGCTCCAGCACCTTGAGGATCAGGCGCTTCTCGTAGCGCATGCTGAAGTGTTTGAGCACGATGTGCTCGTTCTGCAGGGTGTCCGGCTGGGCCTTGAGAAAGGTCAGCAGATCGTCCAGGTGGGTGTGGCCGCGCTTGCGCGCCATCTCCTGCTCCCCATCCAGCAGAAACGTCACCTCCAGGAACAGGATGCGCGACTGCCCCACGTGGGGCTCGCGGTACAGGGTCTCGATGGTGCTGTCCCCAATGAAGGTGAGCCGGGGCACCCACAGCTCCTCCTCGAAGGCCACGCCCTCCCGCCGCAGGCGGGCCAGCTCCGGGCCAGGGGTGCCCTGGAATTCCGCCTTCAGCTTCTTGCGCACATCGTAGAGCGTGTAGCCCAGGGAGGGCAGCGTATGCTGCACACGGAAGGCCTTGGCGGCCAGTTGGCGATGCAGCCAGACCACGCCGCCCGGCGCGAGCGCCTCGAACTGGGGTGGATGCCACTTGTGGGGCTTGACCATCTCCAGCGTGCGCCAGGCCTCTGCGAGGCCCTGCATGCCGGCCAGCGTTTCTTCCGGCACGTAGTAGGTGGCCGGGCTCATGCCCATCAGGCGGCGCAGCGACTCATGCCGCAGCAGGCAGCGCGCATGGTCCCCATGGGCATGGGTCAGGAACACATGCTCCAGGGGCACCGCCTCCAGGGGGCATTCCCCCATGTCGAAGGCACAATTCAACTCCGGCACCAGCGCATAGGTGGCCAGCGCGGAAATGGAAAACGCCGTGACGGTTTCCTGCCCGAAATTGAGATGGATGGGGCGGCCGGGGTTGTGGTGGGGATGGGTCATGCGACGGTCTGTGGGATTCCCCCGCACCCGGCAGCAGCAGGCCTGGGCTCCCGGGGCTGCCCCCGGGATTTGTGCATGTCAGGCCCGTCGCACGGCACGTCTCAACGACATGCACCGCCGCGGGCGGCAATCCCTTAACAGGACCATGATCGCCGCCGCTTGGCAACTCCGGCGGCGTCAGTTCAGGTCGAGCACCGCCTCGTACATGGAATCCCGATGGTTGCCCACCTGGGTGCGGCGCTCGTCCGCCTGGGACGGAAGCTGCTTGATCAGCCCCCCGGACTGCTGAAACGCCCGGACGGCCTGGGCAATGTCGGCGCGCGTGATCTCGCGATTGTTGCGCCCACCCTTGGGCGCCTTGGGAATCAGGAAACGTTTGCCTGCCGGCTTTTCGCTCTTCATGGTTGTGTCCTCGCCTGGGGCCGGCCACCTGCTCCCTGCCGACCCAAGAGAAAATAAGTCTAAAAATCACGTATTTGAACTCTAGCGAATCGGCAGGCAGAAGACAAGGCGGGCGGGAGCCGCATGTGGTCTGCGCGGCGCGGTGGTGGCGGGCCGCATGAGGATGCGTGCGGGCGGCACCTGCGCAAGGGTGAGCTGCGGCAGGAGTTGTGCCCCGCAGCCGGCCGGCGACATGGCATGGCATGACGGGCCAGGTCGCCCCATGTCGCAGCGCACTGCGTCACACTCGGAACCATGGGTAGTGACACACTTTGAATCAATACGCATTGAGAAGGGTCGGGACCTTGCGCCGGCCAAGCCATGGTGCGCCAAAAGGGGCATTCCCTTTTCAGTTGGACCTCACCCCCCGGCCCCTTCTTCCTCAAGATGGAGCGGGGGTGCCCGCCAGGGCGGGGGCGAGGTAAATCCGGCGGCATAGACACTTCATTCTCCATGGACGGCGGGCCTGCCATGTTTCCGGTATGCCAAGCGCAATTCAATCTGAGTCACGCCCGGCACCATGGGGCCGGTTGTGGCCTGTGGGGCGGACGCGATAGGATACCCCTCCGCCACCAGCCGGCCCCCGCGGGCCGCCCGATCGACCGCCGACACCATGAGGAGCCATGCAATTTCTGCATACGATGATCCGCGTGAAGGATCAGGACAAAGCCATCGATTTCTACACGCGGCATCTGGGGATGAAAGTGCTGCGGCAGAAGGAATATCCCAATGGCCAGTTCACGCTGACGTTTCTGGGTTTCGACGACGATCCGCGCAGCCCGCAGCTGGAGCTGACGTACAACTGGGATCAAACGGAAGACTATGTGCTGGGCGATGCCTGGGGGCATATCGCGCTGGGCGTGAAGGACATCTACGGACTCTGCGAGCGGCTGGAGCAGAACGGGGTGGACGTGCCGCGCAAGCCGGGGCCCATGAAATACGGCGGCAGCGTGATCGCCTTCGTGCGCGACCCGGACAACCGCAGCATCGAGCTCATTCAGCAGGGCGAATAGGTGCCGCCGTGTCCTGCCCCTCCTGACGCGCCACCCGGCGCACCGGGGCCAGGGTGCGCAGGCGCCGCCGATGTTCGGCGTGCACAATCTGCTGCAGGTAGTTGCGTTCACGGGGCGTGATGTCCCGCAGTGCGCAGCGCACCAGCCACTGGTGACCGGAGAATTCCCGGCATTGGCGGGTCTTGCCCGTCAGCGTCAGCCGGCGGCGGCCCTTCCGCAAGGGCAGGCTCATCCGCACGTAGCGCTCCTCCGGCACCGGCGTGTCCGTGACCAGGGAAAAGCCCCCTTCGCTCAGGTCGAACAATACCGCCGGCCGCGGCGACGCACCGGCTGTCTCCGGGTCCAGCGCGCTGACCTCGTCGCGCATGATATCCGGAGACATGCTGCTGAGGAGTTGATATTCCACGTCGCGCAGCAGGGGCAACCGCACCTCCCGGGGGCCCTGGCCCAACACCAGCAGCACGTGGAACAGCGTCAGCTCGCCGTCTTGCGCGGGCACGGGCGCCATGCGGCAGGGAAAGCGGTATTCCGTGTCAAAGCCGCGCAGGTAGTACAATTCCACCTCCTCGCCCGGCTTGCTCCGCACGGCGGCGGCGGCCTGGGGCCGCAGGTTCACCGTGAACACTGCGTGGCCCACCTCGCCCACGCTGCCGTAGTGATGCTGGGGCAGCCCCCCTTCCCACACGGTGATGCGCACCGCATCGCCGGCCCGCAACTGGCGCGTGGACACCATGGGCACGCGCAGGTTGGCCGCCTCGTGGCCCAGTTGCTCGCGCAGGGCAGGGATGAATTCCAGCTCGCCGCTCAGGTGCTCCCGGTAGGCGGCGTGAACCCGTGTCTCAAAGGTCACCGTGTCGCTGAGCAGGCGATGCAACGCATCGGTGGATGCACCACCGGCCAGATGCGCCAGCGTGTCCATCTGCCGATCGCTGAGATCGGCCTCGTCCAGCCAGCGTTCCAGCCGCGCGGCGGCCTTGGCTCGCCGGATGCGCAGATGGGTGCGGTAGTCCAGCAGGCGCACCAGCAGGAAGTAGGCAGCCAGGCCCGCCAGCGCCAGCACGATCAGTGACACCTCGCGCCAGGTAAAGCCGGGCAGTTCGATCTGGTCGAAGATCGTGCGGTCGAACGTCCAGAAGTGGCGTTGCTCGGCCATGATTTCGCGTCTGCGTCGGCCGGGGCGGGGATGGTGTGCCTCGGCTCAGGTATCGGTGGGGGCTTGCGCCTTGGCCCGTTCCCACAACGCCGCCCAGTCCGCGGAACGCAATTGCTGGGGCGCCATGCCCTGTTGGTGCATCTCCCGTTCCATCCACTCGAAGCGGGCGATGAATTTCCGCGTGGCCCGGCGCAGGGCCGTCTCCCCGTCTATGCCCTGCCGGCGCGAGAGCTGGGTCAGCGCGAAGAGCAGGTCGCCGAATTCCGCCTCCAGGCGTGCCTGTGCGCCAGGGTCGGCGTCCAGCGCGTCCAGTTCCGCGGCAAATTCGTCCACCTCCTCGCGGATCTTGGCCACGATATCCCCCGAGGCGCGCCAGTCGAACCCCACGGCGGCCGCGCGCCCGCCCACCTTGGTGGCCCATTGCAGGGCCGGCAGCCCGGCGGGCACCCCTTCCAGCGCGGAATCGCGCTCCCGCGCCTTGCGCGCCTCCCAGGCGTCGCGCACGTCCTGGGCCGTCTCCGCCACGGCCGCGCCGAACACGTGGGGGTGCCGGCGCACCAGCTTGTCGGCCAGGGCGCCGGCGACTTCCCCGAAGTCGAACTCGCCGGCCTCCCGGGCGATTTCCGCATGAAACACCACCTGCAGCAGCAGATCGCCCAGCTCGCCCCGCAGGGCCTCCGGTGCGCCGGCTTCGATGGCATGTACCACCTCGTAGGCCTCCTCGATCAGGTAGGGCGTCAGCGAGGCATGGGTCTGCTCCCGGTCCCACGGGCAGCCGCCTTCGCCCCGCAGGGCCGTCATCACGGCGAGCAGGCGCTGCACGGGGTCGGCATGGGAGGGCGGCTTGGGCATGGCGGGCGATGCGTTGGGGATGGCTCAGCTCAGCAGGTGCGGCGCGGCGCGGCGCAGGATGGCGTCCAGGTCCGTGTCGGGCGCCAGGGTGCCATAGGTGCGGCCCCCCGCGGCGCCCAGGCGCGACGCGCAGAAGGCATCGGCGACGGGTGCCGGGGCATGCTGCACCAGCAGGGCGGCCTGCAGCACCAATGCCAGTTGCTCGGTGAGCTGGCGGGCGCGCAGCTCCAGATCGTCCGTTTCGGAAAGCATGGCCTTGAGCTGGTCAATCGCGCCGTCCAACAGCCGATGGCCCCCGCGGGCCCGCCCCACCTCCTCCAGCAGCACGGCCACCGAATCGGGCTCGCGGCTCATGGCGCGCAGCACGTCCAGGCAGATCACGTTGCCCGAGCCTTCCCAGATGCTGTTGAGGGGCGACTCGCGGAACAGCCGCGGCAGGATCGACTCCTCCACATACCCGGCACCGCCCAGGCACTCCATGGCCTCGTAGATGTGATTGGGGCAGCGCTTGTTGTTCCAGTACTTGGTCACGGCGATGCCGATGCGCGCCAGCGCCGCGGCCTCCGGGTTGCCCGGCGCCTCGTCGAATGCGCGGGCCATGCGCATCACCAGGGCCGTGGCCGCCTCGACCTCCAGGGCCAGATCGGCCAGCACGTTGCGCATCAGCGGCTGCTGGATCAGCATGCGGGAAAAGGCCGAACGGTGGGCCGCGTGGTGCACGGCCTGCAACAGGGCCTGACGCATCATGCCCGCCGGGGCCAGGGACGTATCCAGCCGGGTGTGCTGCACCATCTCGATGATCGTGCGCACCCCGCGGCCCTCCTCACCCACCATGCGCGCCCAGGTGTCCTGGTACTCGATCTCGCTGGAAGCATTGGAGCGGTTGCCCAGCTTGTCCTTGAGCCGCTGGATCAGGAACGGATTGCGCGTCCCATCCGGGCGCCAGCGCGGCACCAGGAAGCAGCTCTGCCCCTGCTCCGTGTAGGCGAGGGTCAGGAAGGCATCGCACATGGGCGCCGAGCAGAACCATTTGTGCCCGGTGAGCAGGTATTCGCCGCCCGGCCCGCCGGCCCCCACGGGCACCGCGCGGGTGGTGTTGCTGCGCACGTCGGAGCCGCCCTGCTTCTCCGTCATGGCCATGCCGATGGTGGCCCCGCGCTTTTCCGTGGCAGGGATGCAGCGGGGGTCGTACGCCCGTGAAAAGATGCGCGGTTCCCATTCGGCGGCCAGCGCCGGCTGCTGCCGCAGGGGCGGCACGGCGGCATAGGTCATGGCCATGGGACAGGCCACGCCCTGCTCGACCTGGATGAACAGGTAGTCCAGCGCCGTGTGCACCACGTGCCCGCCGGACTGAGGCGCGGTCCAGGCGATGGCATGGATGCCGTGGCGCATGGCCAGCGCCATCAGCTCGTGGTAGGCCGGGTGGAATTCCACCTCGTCGATGCGCTGCCCGAAGCGGTCGAAAATGCGCAATTCCGGATCGTTGCGGTTGGCCTCGCGCCCCCATTGCTGCACCTGCTCGCTCCCGGCCTCCTCGCCCATGGCGCGCACCTGGCCCTCGGCCCAGCCGGCGCCCTCGCGGCGCAGGGCCTCCTGCAGCGGCACGTCCGTATCGAACAGGTTCAGGTTTTCCAGGGGCGGTGGCTGATTGGTCACCGCATGGGTCGCCAGGGCGGCGATGGGATCGCGGGCGGACATGAGGAATTCTCCGGCGAATGGCGGTTCAGCGGATCGGGGCGCAGCGAGGCGCGTCGTGCCTCAGGCGCCGGATGCGGGTTCGACGGGCTTGCTCTCGCCGCTGCCGGCGGCCTGGCTCTGGTCACCCGTCAGGGCCTTGAGCCGCTGCTCCAGGCGCCCGATGAGACGCTCCAGCTCCTCGCCGCGCTTGGCATGGGTATCGGCGCGCACTTCGGCCAGCAGGTGCTGGGTACGGCGCCCGGCGCCGCGCAAGGCCAGCAGACCCAGGATGTGCAGCACCACGCCCACGAGCAGGGGCGCCACGATCAGCCAGAACACCAGTGGCAGGGAGAAGGTCATGAACAGAAAATTGACGCTGGTCGCGCGCCAGGCCATGCCCCAATTGAAAACGAGCAGCAATGCCGCAATGAGCGCCCAGGCCACCAGCAGATAGTTCTGGATGCGATTCAACATGCCCCCCTTTCCGAGCCGGGATGAGCCGGCCACGCCCCATGCGCAAGCCGGTATGGAAAAATGGTACACGAAGGCCGGCCGCTTGAACATGCGCGGGCGCCGGCCCCATGGCCACGGGAGGTTCCCCCGCGCGGCATGGCACGGGACTTCCATGGCACCCACGGCTGCCGCCGGCCATGGACCGCCCGGCAACATGCCCGGCAGCAAGCCGCGCCCCGCACAGCCCCACCCCGCGCGGCGCCATGCCGCTGCCGGCGCGAATGTCCGTCCATGGCCGATCTTGCACCCATGGCGGCGGATGGGCTAGGATAATGCAGGCAGTAAGGACACTCAGTACAGACACTCAGTCGTGATGGTTCCAATTCGACGGTCGCAGGGCTCAGCAGACTGGCCAGGCGCGGGGCGCGGGGAACGCAACGCCGGCAGGTCAGGCCCTATCGTTGAGCAACGCACAATCCGGCACTCATGAAACCCAGCATTCCCCTGATGTCGCGTACCGTGACCTGGCTCAAGAACCTGGTCGCCTTCTCCATCTCCACCGATGGGGAACCCAAGCCTACCGCCATTCGCAACGACAGCCTGCCGCAACTCTACGAAGCCCAACACACCATCATTCTCGGCATGTTCCGCCTCGGCGTGGCGGGCTTCTGCGCCCTGTTCATCGTGCTGATCAGCTTTACCCTGTTCTCCTACGTCGATCCGCACACGCCGGACTGGGTGGTCTACACCATGGTGGGCGTGGCGGCGCTGCTGCTGCTGGGGTTCTATCGCACGCTGCAGGAGTTCAAGACCTATCTGGAAAGCTACGCGGCCATCTCCACGCTGCTGCGCGAGACGGCGCGGCCGGTCGGGGCCACGGGCAAGCCGCGCCCGCGGGAGAGCAAGGTGCTCTCCGTGCTCAAGCCCAAGGAGCACAAGGGTTGGGACGCCAAGGTCTGCGAGAACTGCCACAAGACCATCGAGCTGCTGGCCACCGTGTGCCACCATTGCGGACATGAGCACGAGGACGTGCTCGCCAACTGACCCTCATGGCCGTTCCGCCCCCGATTGAGATTCCCGACCACCTGATCGCCCAGCATCCCCTGCCCGAGCGGGACCAGGCCCGCATGCTGGTGCTCCAGCGGGGCAGCGGGACCCTGCAGCATCATCATTTCCACGAATTGCCGGCGCTGCTGCCGCCGGAGAGCCTGCTGGTGGTCAACAATACCCGCGTCCTGCCCTACCGCCTGCCGGGCCGGCTGCCCAGCGGCGGCGCCATCGAGGCCCTGCTGGTCACCCGCGTGCAGGACGGGCAGTGGGAGGCGATGGTCCGGCGGGCGCGGCGGCTGCGCCCGGGGCTACGGCTGGACTTCTGCAAAGGCGCCCTGCCGGCCACGGCCGTGCGGCCCACCGAGGAGGGACGCTGGCTGCTGTGCTTCGACGACCCTGCCACCGTCGAGCAGCGGCTGGAGCAGCACGGGCTGGCCCCCCTGCCGCCCTACATCCGGCGCGACGCGGCACAGGCCGGGGCGCAGCGCGAGACGGACCGGGCGGCCTACCAGACCATTTTCGCCCGCGTCAACGGCGCGGTGGCCGCGCCCACGGCGGGGCTGCATTTCACGCCACGGGTGCGCCAGGCACTGGCCGAGCGCGGCATGGAGGAAGTGCCGGTGACGCTGCACGTGGGGCTGGGCACCTTCAAGCCCATGGAAACCGAAGATCCGGCGCTGCACGTGATGCACGAGGAGTGGTACGATGTCCCCGCGGAGAGCGCACACCGCATACTGACGGCAAAGGGGGCCGGCAGGCCCGTGATCGCCGTGGGCACCACCTCGGTGCGCGTGCTGGAAACCTGGGCACAACGGGGCTGTCCAGCAGGGGACAGCGGCTGGACGCGGCTGTACATCCGCGAGCCCTATACTTTCCGTGTCGTGGACGGCATGATCACCAACTTTCACCAGCCGCGCAGCACACTGCTGCTGCTGGTCACCGCATTTGCGGGTCGGCTGCCACTGATCCGGGCCTACGACGCGGCCGTGGCGGCGGGCTACCGCTTCTTCAGTTTCGGCGACTGCATGCTCATCCTGCCCGGCGAGCCCCCAACGGAAGGTGCCTGACATGAGCCTGGAACGCGTCGTGGTCACGGGCCTGGGCGTGGTCTCCTGCATCGGGCAGGAGCCGCGGAGCTTCTGGGAGAGCCTGGTCGCCGGCCGCTCGGGCATCGACCGCATCACCGCCTTTGACCCGGCGCCCTATCCCACCCAGATCGCCGCCGAGGTGCGGGATTTCGCCATCGATGGCAAGGCGGCCAAGCGCATGGACCGCTTTTCCCAGTTCGCCGTGGCCTCCGCGCAACAGGCGATGGACATGGCAGGGCTGGGCAGCGAGACGGAGCGCGCCGGCATGGACCCCACGCGCATCGGCGTGGCCCTGGGCACGGGCATCGGGGGCGTGCCGTTCCTGTTCCGCGAGCATGAGAAATTTCTCCAGCGGGGCCTGAAGGGCTTTCATCCGCTGACGGTGCCGGTGGTGATCTCCAACATGGCCGCGGCCAATGTGTCCATGCAGATGCAACTGCTGGGGCCGAACCTGTGCATTTCCACCGCCTGCGCCACGGGCAACCACAACATCGCCGCGGCACTGGACCTGATCCGGCTGGGCCGGGCGGACGTGATGGTGGCCGGCAGCACCGAATCCACCATCGCCCCCTTCGCCCTCAGCGGCTACATTCAGCTGCGGGCGCTCTCCACGCGCAACGACGCGCCCCAGCAGGCCAGCCGGCCCTTCAGCCTGCACCGGGACGGCTTTGTCCTCGGTGAGGGAGCGGGCGTGCTGGTGCTGGAGAGCCTGCGCCATGCCCGGGCCCGGGGCGCGACGATTCTGGCCGAAGTGCTCGGCGCCGGCCAGAGCGCCGACGGATATCATCTCACGGCCCCCCACCCGGAGGGCCGCGGGGCTGTGGCGGCCATGCAGCAGGCCCTGGCCGATGCAGGATTGAACCCGGCGCAGGTGAGCTATATCAATGCTCATGGGACTTCCACGCCGCTCAATGATGCCCTGGAAACCCAGGCCATCAAGACCGTGTTCGGCGAGGCGGCGCGGCAGATTCCGGTGAGTTCCATCAAATCCATGGTGGGCCACAGCCTGGGTGCGGCCGCGGGCATCGAGGCAGTGGCCTGTGTGCTGGCCATTCAGCACGGGGTGATCCCCCCAACGATCAACCTGAATGAACCGGATCCGGAGCTGGATCTGGACTATGTCCCGCACTCGGCGCGGGAGGCCGAGCTGACCTCGGTGGTCTCCAATGCGTTCGCTTTCGGCGGGCAGAACGCTGTCGTGGTGTTCGGCCGCCACACCTGAGTCGCGGGCTGGTTTGACTTATCTTCGCGGCGACTCTTATAATTTTTTGTGGGACTCTGCTCCACTCGCCCACGCCTGACCCCCTTGTCAGGCGCGCCATTGCGGCAACCTCGGAGAATTCCGCAATACACAGAGCGTATTGGCGTCCGGGTATCGTCCATTCGGCAACTTCAACGGCAGGCGGCATTGAACGCACGCAACAAAAATTTTCTGATCGGGCTGGTGGTCATCGTCATCGCCATCGTGGTGATGAACGTCATCTCCACGCGCCAGCAGGCGCCCCGGGAGGTGCCCTACAGCGAATTCCTGCAACGGGTGCGCGCAGGCCAGGTGGTCAGCGTGGTGGTGGCGGGCTCGCGCATCAACGGGGAGCAGGCCGACGGCACGCGCTTCGCGACCACCGCGCCCAAAGACCCCAAGCTGGTGGAGCGGCTCCAGCGCAACAACGTGAATATCAACATCCGCCCGGATTCCGGCACGCCCTGGTATCTCTCCATCCTGCTGCACTGGGCGCCGTTTCTCCTGATCATCGGGGTGTGGATCTTCCTCATGCGCCGCATGCAGGGCGGCGGCAACCGGCTGTTCTCCCTGGGGAAAAGTCGCGCCCACCGGGCGGACGACACCGCCAAGAAGACCACCTTCGCCGATGTGGCCGGCGTGGAGGAAGCCAAGGAAGACCTGGTGGAGATCATCGACTTCCTCAATGATCCGCAGAAATTCCGCAAGCTGGGCGGCAAGATTCCCAAGGGCGTGCTGATGATCGGCCCGCCGGGCACCGGCAAGACCCTGCTGGCCCGCGCCGTGGCGGGGGAGGCGGGGGTGCCGTTCTTCAGCATCAGCGGCTCGGACTTCGTGGAAATGTTCGTCGGTGTGGGCGCCAGCCGTGTGCGGGACCTGTTCGAGGAAGGACGCAAGAATGCGCCGTGCATTCTGTTCATCGACGAGATCGACGCGGTGGGCCGCCACCGGGGCGCGGGCCTGGGCAGCGGGCACGACGAGCGGGAGCAGACGCTGAACCAGTTGCTGGTGGAAATGGACGGCTTCGACACCGGCGAGGGCGTGATCGTGATCGCCGCCACCAACCGCTCCGACGTGCTGGATCCGGCCCTGCTGCGGCCGGGCCGCTTCGACCGCACGGTGACCGTGCCCCTGCCCGATTTGCGGGGCCGCGAGCGCATCCTGGGCATCCATGCCGCCAACGTGCGCATGGCGGAGCAGGTGAACCTGTCCGTCGTGGCACGGGGCACGCCCGGCTTTTCCGGCGCGGACCTGCGCAACCTGATCAACGAGGCGGCGCTGTATGCCGCCCGCCAGAACAAGGCCCATATCGAACTGGAGGATCTGGAATGGGCGCGGGACAAGGTGCTGATGGGTCCCGAGCGGCGCACGATGATCATGTCCGAAGCGGAAAAGCGCAACACCGCCTATCACGAGGCCGGCCATGCGCTGGTGGGCGCGCTGCTGCCCAAGACGGACCCGGTGCACAAGATCACCATCGTGCCGCGGGGCCATGCCATGGGCCTGACGTCGTTCCTGCCCACGGAGGACGTGCATACCCATGACCGGGAGTTCCTGACCAACCGCATCATCGTCGCCATGGGCGGCCGAGCCGCCGAGGAGCTGGTCTTCGGCCAGGTCACCACCGGTGCCGGCAACGACATTCAGCAGGCTACCCAGACCGCCCGCAACATGGTCACGCTGTGGGGCATGAGCGATGCGGTGGGGCCGATTACGCTGGGCGGCGGCGAGGAGCAGCACTTCCTGGGCCGGGACATCGGGATGGACCGCCAGTACGGCGAGGAAATGGCCGAACTGATCGACAATGAGGTGCATTCCCTGGTGGTCACCGCCTACGAAAAGGCCAAAGGGCTGCTGCGGGACAACATCGACCTGCTGCACAGCCTGGCCCAACGCCTGATCGACCAGGAGACGGTGGACGGCGACGTGCTGCGGGCCATGCTGCAGCCCCAACCCACCTGATCCCAATCCCGGCCGCTGACGCCGGGCCATCCGGCGTGTGACACCACCTATGTACTATTTCCTCTTCCGCTGGTTTCCCAAGCGGGGCTTCAGCCGCTGCATGGGATGGCTGGCCGACCGGGCCTGGCCCCGGCCGGTCATGGCCGCAGTGATCGGACTGTACCGCCGCGTGTACCGCATCGACATGGCGGACTTCGCGACGCCGCCGGGCGGCTTTCGGACATTCACGGCATTCTTCACGCGTGGCCTGCGCCCCGGCGCACGTCCCGTCACCACGGACGCGGCGGCCATCGTATCGCCGGTGGACGGCGCGGTGGTGGAGGCGGGGGCCATTCGCGAGGGGCGGCTGCTCCAGGCCAAGGGGCATGCGTTCTCCCTGGAGGCATTGCTGGGCGGTGACGCCAACTGGCGGGCCTATGAAGGGGGCAGCTTCATCACCCTCTATCTCAGTCCCCGCGACTACCACCGCATCCACACGCCCTGCGCCGGCAGCGTGACCCGCTTCCGCCATGTGCCGGGGGACCTGTGGACGGTCGGCCCGGCGGGCGTGAACGGTGTGCCGGGCCTGTTCGCACGCAATGAGCGCCTGATCAGCTTCCTGGACACGGCCCTGGGCGAGGTGGCAGTGGTGAAGGTGGGTGCCACCGTGGTCGGGCGCGTGAAAGTGGTCTACCATGACATCACGACCAATCGCCCGGGACAGGGCGTCACGGCGGAGACCATCGCGCCGCCCCACGCCCTGGCGGCCGGGGCCGAACTGGGCCGCTTCGAGCTGGGCTCCACGGTGATCCTGCTGCTGCCCCCCGGCACCGCGGCACTGGAGCCCTTCGCGTCCGGCGACACGGTGCGCATGGGCCAGACCATCGGGCACCGCGCATAGCCGCAATGGCGTTGGACAACCAAGCACCAGAACACGCGAACCTGACACCGCTCACCATGGACAACATCAAGGACCTGACCCTGGAGCAGCTGGGCGCCTGGTTAAAGGACCATGGCGAGGCGCCGTACCGCGCCCGGCAGATCTTCCAGTGGCTCTACCAGCGCGGTGTGCGGGACTTCGCGGAGATGAGCAACATCGCCAAGGGCCTGCGGACGCTGCTGGCCGCATCCTTCCACCTGGGGCTGCTGGAGGAAGAGCACCACTGGGATTCCGTGGACGGCTCGCGCAAGTTCGCCTTTCGCCTGGCCGACGGCAAGTCCATCGAGACGGTGCTCATGCCCAACAATGAGCAGCACACCCTGTGCGTGTCGACCCAGGTGGGTTGCGCCATGGGCTGCGACTTCTGCATGACGGCGCGCATGGGGCTGATCCGCAACCTGACACCGGGCGAGATCGTGCAGCAGGTGGTGGAGGCGGCGCGCCACGTGCACGAGGGCCGCTTCATCCGCAATGTGGTGTTCATGGGCATGGGCGAGCCCCTGCACAATTACGACAATCTGGCGCGGGCGCTGCGCATCCTCACGGAGGACATGGGCTTCGGCTTCTCCAAGCGCCGGCTCACCGTGTCCACCTCCGGCCTGGTGCCGGCGATCCGGCGCTTCGGACAGGATGCGCTGCCGGCCAATCTGGCCGTCTCGCTCAACGGCACCACGGACGCGGTGCGCGAGCGGCTGATGCCCGTCAACAGGCGCTGGAACATCGCGGCGCTGATGGATGCGTGCCGGGAATTTCCGGCGGACAATCGCGTCCGCATCACCTTCGAGTACATCCTGATCAAGGGGGTGACCGACGACATGGCCGATGCCAAGCGGCTGGTCAAGCTGTTGCACGGCATCAAGGCCAAGGTGAACCTGATTCCCTACAACGCGGGCGAGGACAGTCCGTACCAGTCACCGGGCCTGGAGCATGCGCGGGCATTCCAGGAGGCCCTGCTCGCTCGGGGCGTGCTGGCCACGCTGCGCATTTCCAAGGGACAGGATATCCGCGCCGCCTGCGGACA
>Ga0326597_10001858_pt1 | contig 32612 bp, 28 predicted proteins | sample RVTome_12_FD_203789 | JGI IMG/M metagenome (GOLD analysis project Ga0326597, IMG submission 203789) | Soil microbial communities from uranium-contaminated site in the Upper Colorado River Basin, Wyoming, United States - RVT100D185 | ecosystem: Environmental > Terrestrial > Soil > Contaminated >...
TCGCGCACTTCGATGCGGTGACCATCGGACCGGGCAGCTTCTATACGAGCCTGATGCCCATCTTCCTGGTGGACGGCGTCGCCGAGGTCCTGCGTGCGGTCCGCGGACCGGTGATCCTCATCGCGAATCTCCTGACCGAGGGGCGCGGGATGGCCGGGTTCACCGCCGCCGACGCCGTCGCGCGCATCGAGGACGCCATCGAGCGGCCGGTCGACGTCGTCATCGCGAACCTCGAGTGGCCAGGCTCGAAGGTGCTCGGGCGCTACGCCCTGGAGCACAAGGTGCCCTTGATGCCCGGAGATTTGCCCAGGCACTGCGAGGTCGTCGGCGGGTCGTTCTGGACGAGCGAGATCGCGAGGCATGACCGGCCTCGCCTGGCCTACGCGGTATGGAGCGTGCTGTCGCGGCGGCTCCTGACGGATTAGCCACGCGCCGCCTAGCGGCGCGTGGTCCGCCGGGTCCGCGGCGCCGGCGCCCGTGCGGACTTGAGCGCGGCGGCCCGCTCGACGATTTCGGCGAGCATCGCGCCCGTCTCTCCGGTCTTCGCGGGGCGATTGCTGCGCCAGACCTCGGGATTGTCCGCCGCCAGAATGTCCTCGAAGTCGCCTTCGCTCTTCACGCTGCGGGGGGCAAACGTCAGGATGTCTAGCTCTCCCGACCATTCGTCGCGATGCTTGATGAGGAGCCACGTCCGCGAGGCCTCGCCGCCGGACGGCCTTCCGCGGGCACCGGCATAGCGACCGCTCGTCCGCACCAGCACCCACGACCCTTTCAGCTTGTACCCGTCCAGGGTGAACTTCAGGTCGCCTTTCCTCAAGGCGGCATCCACGTCGTCCACCTCGGGCGTCCAGGTGCCCTCGTCCCAGAGCATGACGATGCCCGCGCCGTAGCCCTCGGGGATCACGCCCTCGAACTCGCCGTACTCGAGCGGATGGTCTTCGACGTGCATCGCGAGCCGCTTGACGGCCGGATCGAGCGCCGGGCCCTTCGGCACCGCCCACGACAGGAGCACGCCGTTGTGTTCGAGGCGAAGATCGTAGTGCAGATGACTTGCCAGGTGTTTCTGGACGCAGAAGAAGCGCGGCGCCTTCGGCGACCGGCGCGCGGCCTTCGCGCGTCCCTGCGGCTCGGGTGACCTGGTGAAGTCCCGCTTGCGGCGATAGTCGTCAAGGGCCATCAGGTCACTCCCGCGGACAGAATGCGGATCGGCCGGGCGCACAGCAGGAACGCCACGCCAACCGCCATGGCGAGGATGGCAACCGCGCCGAAGAGCTCGACGCCATTCGCCATCGCGGCCTCGACCGACTCAACCGCCGGCAGATACCGCGCCACGAGACCGGCGACGAGGTTCCCGATGGCCGCGCCCATGAACCACATGCCCATCATCTGCCCGACCAGCCGATCGGGCGACAGTTTCGTGATGCTGCTCAGCCCGACCGGGCTCAGGCACAGTTCGCCAACTGTGTGGAAGAAGTACGTCGCCACCAGCCACTGCATGCCGACCCTGCCTGTATCGAGGTACGTGGATGCCCACGCCATCACGAGGAATCCGACGCCGAGCAGGATGAGCCCCAGCCCGAACTTCACCGGGATCGACGGACTCCGCGCGCCGAGCCTGACCCAGATCGCGCCCACGACCGGCGCGAGCAGGATGATGAAGATCGGGTTGACGCTCTGCAGCGTGCCCGCGGTGATCTCGGTGCCGAGGATCACGCGATCGGTCAGGTCGCGCGTGAAGAGGTTCATCGAGGATCCGGCCTGCTCGAAGCCGGACCAGAACATTGCCGCGCCAACGCACAGGATGAAGCAGACGGCCACGCGCCTGCGCTCGACGCTCGTGCGGCACAGGAACAGGATTGCGATCGCGAAGTAGACGAGGAACACGATCGTGACCAGGTAGAAGACGCTTTCGGCGAATCCAACGAGCGTCAGCGGGATGGCGCCCGCGGCGCTCAGGCCCGCGGTCGTCAGGACCGCTGCCGAGATGACCGCCGAGCCGACGCCGAACCGGCGCCAGGAGGCCGACACCTGGTCCGGCCGAGCGGCATCGCCCTTCAACTCGCCCGCACCTGCAAGATGGCGTTGTCCGGCGGCGTACTGGACGATGGCCAGTGTCATCCCGATGCCGGCGACGCCGAAGCCGTAGTGCCAGGTCACCCAGTCGGCGCCCGGACGGGGCTCGCCCAGCCAGGAGCAGAGCAGGGGACCAAAGAAGGCGCCGACATTGATGCCCATGTAGAAGATCGAGAAGCCGGCGTCACGTCGCGCGTCGCGCTCGGCGTAGAGGTCGCCGACGATCGCGCTGATGTTTGGCTTGAGGAGGCCCGTGCCCGACGCGATGAGGAGGAGGCCTGCGTAGAACGTGGCCGTCGACGGGACGGCGAGGCTGTAGTGTCCGAGCGCGATGAGGACGCCGCCGTAGAGGACCGCCCGCCGCTGCCCGACCAGACGATCCGCCATCCATCCGCCCGGCAGGGCAAGGGCGTAGACGCCGAAGGTGTAGAGGCCGTAGATGGCGCCCGCATGGTCGACAGTCATGCCGAGCCCGCCGTGCGCCCCGTCGGTCATGAACAGGATGAGCAGGGCGCGCATGCCGTAGTAGCTGAAGCGCTCCCACATCTCGGTGAAGAACAGCGTGGCGAGGCCGCGGGGATGACCGAAGAACCCGCGCGCGGCAGCGCCGTCCATGGGCCGGCAGTCTAACAGACCTGTGACAGAATACCGTGAGGGGCACATACCCGGTCACAGCTCATGCGCGCGCTCCTCATCTCCACCTACGAACTCGGACGCCAGCCGTTCGGTCTCGCCTCGCCTGCCGCGTGGCTGCGTCGCGAGGGTGTTGAGGTCGACTGCCTGGACGCCGCGAAGGATCGCCTGACGCCGGACCGGGCGCGGCGGGCGGATCTCGTCGCCTTTCACCTCCCGATGCACACGGCGACCCGGCTGGCGGCGCCGCTCATCCGCGAGGTCCGTGCCGTGAACCCCCTGGCGCGTCTCTGCGCCTACGGGCTCTACGCACCGCTCAATGCTGCGTGGCTCGAGGGGCTCGGCGTGCACGACGTCCTCGGCGGCGAGTTCGAGGAGGACCTCGCGCTCATCGCGCGCGACCTCCGTGCGGCGGGAGAACAGGCTGCGGCGCGTGATGCCAGAGGCGGGCGCGTGCCGCGGCTCCGGTTCCTCGTGCCAGACCGGTCAGGCTTGCCGCCGCTCGATCGCTACGCCGCGCTCGCGCTCGGCGACGGCCGGCAGGTGACGGTTGGATACACGGAGGCCAGCCGCGGATGCCGGCATCTGTGCCGGCACTGTCCCGTGGTGCCGATCTACCAGGGGCAGTTCCGCGTCGTGCAGCCTGACGTCGTGCTCGCCGACATCGCGGCCCAGGTGGCGGCCGGCGCCCGGCACATGACGTTCGGCGATCCGGACTTTCTGAATGGCCCGACCCATGCGCTCCGCGTCGTCGAGGCTCTGCATGCCGCCTGGCCCACGCTGACGTACGACGTGACCGTCAAGGTCGAGCACCTCCTTCGGCATCGGGACGTGTTGCCGCGATTCCGCGACACCGGGTGCGCGTTCATCACGACCGCCGTCGAGTCGCTCGATGATCGGGTGCTGGCCCTGCTCGACAAGGGGCACACGTGTCAGGACTTCCTTGACGCGGTCACGCTGTGCCGCGAGGCCGGTGTCACGCTGGCCCCGACGTTCGTCGCGTTTCATCCCTGGATGACGCTCGACGGATACTGCGCCCTCCTCGATGAGATCGAGGCCCTCGGTCTCGTCGCCCATGTCGCGCCGGTGCAACTGGCCGTGCGACTGCTCGTCCCGGACGGCTCGCGGCTCCTCGATCTTGCCGAGGTACGGGCGCTCGTACAGGCCTTCGACCCGGGGACCCTCACCTGGCCGTGGCGGCACGAGGATCCCCGTGTGGACGGGCTGCATCTGGCCGTCACGGCTGCGGCGGCAGCGCACGGCAAGGGGAATCGGCACGCGGCCTTCGACGCGATCCGGGCGCTCGCGCGCGCGCACGCCGGCCGGCCGCCCGCAGGTCCTGCGCGCCGCTCGACCATCAACGTCGCGCACCTGACCGAGCCGTGGTACTGCTGCGCGGAACCGGGCCCGGAGCAGATGGTCTAGTGCGACGCGTTCTTCTGCTCGCGGCGACGACGGGGTATCAGACCCGGGCGTTCGAGGAAGCCGCCGAGCGCCTGGGCGTTGCGTTGACGTATGCGACCGATCGCTGCGACAAACTCGACGACCCCTGGGCCGACGACGCCATCCCGATTCGCTTTTACGACGAGCGTCGCTCGGTCGAGGCCATCCTCGAACGCGTGCGGTCGACGCCGGTGGACGGCGTGCTCACCGTGGGCGATCGCCCGGTCGTCATCGCGGCGCGCGTCGCGAAGGCCCTTGGCCTGCCGGGCCATCCACCCGAGGCGGCCGACGCCACTCGCCACAAGCTCCGCATGCGTGAGCGGCTGCGCGGAGCCGGCCTGCCGGCACCGTGGTTTCGCGATTGTCCACTCGACGTCTCGCCCGCGAAGCTCGCGGCCGGCGTCCCCTTGCCGTGTGTGATCAAGCCGGTCGCCCTGTCGGGCAGCCGGGGCGTCATGCGCGCGGACGATGAGGCGGGCTTCGTCGCGGCATTCGAGCGTCTCCGCGCGCTCCTCCGGTCGCCGGCGGTGCGGGCCGAACGCCCCGAGGGAGGGGAGCAGGTGCTCGTCGAGGCCTTCATCGAGGGCCGCGAGTTCGCGCTCGAGGGCCTCATGACCGCGGGCACGTTGCGCGTCCTTGCGGTGTTCGACAAGCCCGATCCGCTTGACGGGCCGTTCTTCGAGGAGACGATCTACGTCACGCCGTCCTCTGAATCGCCCGACACGCAGGAGCGCATCGTCGTGGCCGTCGCCGCCGCGGCCCGGGCGCTCGGTCTCGACCACGGGCCGATTCATGCGGAGTGTCGCGTCAACGACACGGGCGTGTTCGTCCTCGAGGTGGCGGCCCGGCCGATCGGCGGGCTCTGCGCGCGCGCGCTGCGGTTCGAGCGTACAGGCGCAGGCTCCGTACCGCTCGAAGAGCTGCTCCTGCATCACGCACTCAGGGAGCCGACTGACGGGTGGGCGCGTGAAGCGCTGGCGTCGGGGGTCATGATGATGCCGATCCCGCGTCGTGGGATCTTCCGGGGCGTGCACCGGGTCGAGCAGGCGCGTGGGGTGGTCGGCGTCGAAGACGTGCGCGTCACGGCGAAGCCCGATCAGACCCTGATCCCGTTGCCCGAGGGTGCGAGCTACCTGGGATTCATCTTCGCGCGGGCCCCGCGCCCGGCGGAGGTCGAGCAGGCGCTCCGCCAGGCACATGCACGGCTCGAGTTCGCGATCGATCCCGAAGTCCGGGTGGTAAGATCGATGCATGGCTGATCCCTGTGGACCCGCTCCTCGCATCCCCATCAACAACCTGAGTGGCCGCGTCGTCCGCTGCGTGAAGTTCCAGCGGGACCTCCCCGGGCTCGACAAGGCGCCGTGGCCGGGCGAACTGGGGCAGCGGATCTTCGAGAACGTCTCGCTCGAAGCCTGGAAGCTGTGGGAAGACCGGATGAAGATGATCCTCAACGAGTACCGCCTGATGCCGTGGCAGAAGGAGGCGCAGGAACTCGTGGCGAAGCACATGGAGGACTTCTTCTTCGGCGAGAGCGCCGCGCTGCCGCCCGGTTTCGTTCCGGAACAGACCAAGTAAGCGGTTCCCGACCGTTACCCGGTCTGTACGGATCCGCTGCAGACCCTTCCCCGCGAGGGCCTGGGCGCCGGGCAACACGCCTTCCTTCAGACACTTAGGCCCGCCGGTCTACTGGCACATCGTTTGTAGCTCACCTCGGCGCAAACAAACGGAGGACCCGTGGACACACCACTGCGAAAAGAGCGGCGTGGCTTTGCCTCGATGTCGGCAGAGAAGCAGCGCGAGATCGCCAGCAAGGGCGGACGCGCGGCGCACCAGAAAGGCACCGCGCACGAGTGGACCGCTGACGAGGCCCGCTCGGCCGGGCGCAAAGGCGGTCAGGTGAGCCGCGGCGGCCGCGGCCGGCTCGTGCCGCACGAGTCGCCCGAAGAGGCCAGCCCCTCGTTGACCCCTCCCACTGAGGACGCCTGGTAGCAGCCTGCGTCAGCGCAGGTCAGGCGGGCGGGGCGGGTAGGGTAACGTAGACCTTGATGTCCCGCCCCGCATGCTCCGGGTGGCTGCCCGTCCATCCGCGCGGCATTGTCCTGCTGGTCCTGCTGCTGGCGTCGCCCTTCACCGCGTCCGCGCAGGACGATGACGGGATCGTCGTCCGGCGCTTGACCTTCATCGGCATCGAGTCCATCAACGAGTCGCGGTTGCGCGCGGTGCTCGCCACCCGTCAGGGTTCGCGGCTGCCATGGGGGCAGCGGCACTACTTCGACCGCGGCCGGTTCGAGGCCGATCTGAAGCGGGTCGTGGCCTTCTATGCCGATCGCGGTTACCCCGACGCGCGGATCGCGGGCTTCGATGTCGATCTCGACGAGGAGCGCAACCGGGTCGACCTGACGGTCACCGTCGACGAGGGCGAGCCGGTCATCGTCGCGGCGGTGCTGTTCTCCGGGTTCCACGTCATTCCGGATGCCCGGGTGGCCCGTCTGGCGCGGCAGGCGGCGCTCGAAGTCGGACGGCCGCGGGACCGCCAGATGGTGCTGGCGACGCTCGAGATGGCCGCCAACGAACTTCGCGAGCACGGCTACCCGTACGCGCGTGTCTCGACCGACGAGGCCGCCATGGCGCCTGCGCGCGACGTCAGGGTGGTGTTCGTCGCCGAGCCGGGCCCGATCGCGTACTTCGATGCAGTGGAGATCGTCGGCAACCAGAGCGTGAGCCGGCGGATCATCGAGCGGCAGTTGACGTACCGCCCCGGCGAGTTGTACAGCCGCAGCGCGGTCCAGGCCTCGCAGCGGCGGCTGTACGGGATGGAACTCTTCGAGTTCGTGAACATCGAGGCCATCGACCCCGACGAGCAGTCGCCCCGCGTGCGGACGCGCGTCACGGTGGCGGAGGGCGATCACCAACGCGTCAACATCGGCGTCGGCTACGGGACCGAAGAGAAGGCGCGCGTGGACGGGGAGTACCATCACGTCAATTTCTTCGGCGGCGCGCGATCCGCCGGCGGGCACGGACGCTGGTCGTCGCTCGATCGCGGCGTGCGGTTCGATTTTCTCCAGCCGTATTTCTTCGCACCCAGGCTGTCCTTCGGCGTCGAGGGGCAGCAGTGGTACACGGACACGCCGGCCTACCGCTCGGTCATCACCGGCGGCAAGATCACGGTCATGCGGCGGACGGGCAGTACGCTCGCTGCTGCCTCGCTCGTCGGCGAATACACGAGCAGCAGCATTTCTGCCGACGCCCTCAACGACCCGGCCCTCAGGGACGAGCTCATCGCTCTCGGGCTCGATCCGACCACCGGCCGCCAGGAGGGCGCGCTGAACGCCGTGGCCCTCGACCTCCAGCGATCGACCGCTGACAACATCCTCAACGCGCGCCGGGGGTACCAGCTGGCGCTGCACCTCGAGCAGGCGGGGCGCATCCTGCCCGGCACCTTTGCCTACTTCCTGGCGTCGGCCGACGGCCGGCACTATCTCCCCGTCAGCGAGTCGGTCGTGGTCGCCAGCCGCCTTCAGCTCGGGAGCATCGACGCGGTCGCCGACGAGCCCGCCAACGTGCCGTTCTCGAGGAAGTACTTTCTCGGCGGCGCGACGAGCGTCCGCGGCTGGGGGCGCTACGAGATCAGTCCCCTGAGCGGTTCCGGACTGCCGATCGGCGGGAACACCCTGCTCGCGCTCAGTGTCGAGCTGCGCGCGCCGCTGCACGGGCGCCTCGGCGGCGTGCTCTTCCTCGATGGCGGCAACGTCTGGGAGGATGCCTGGACGCTGCAGCTCGACAACCTTCTCTACGCGACAGGCGCCGGCCTCCGTTACGACACGCCGGTCGGTCCGATCCGTCTGGATTTCGGCTATCAGCTCAACGCGGAGCCCGGCCTGGTCGTCGGCGGAGAACCGCGTGACCGGCGCTGGAGGCTGCACTTCAGCATTGGTCAGGCCTTCTGATTCGGATGTCGATCCTCCCTCACGTCGTGATCGTCGGCGGCGGCTTCGGCGGGCTGGCGGCGGCCCGGGGGCTCGCCCGCGCTCCCGTGCGCGTCACCCTGGTCGACCGGCACAACTACCACCTGTTCCAGCCGCTGCTCTACCAGGTCGCGACGGCGGCGCTCTCTCCCGGTGACATCGCGTCGCCCATCCGGTGGATTCTCCGGCGTCAACAGAACGTCCGCGTGCTGCTCGCCGACGTCCGGTCGGTCGACGTGTCGAGGCGTGTGGTCGTCCTCGACGGCGGTCCCCAGGGCGGATCGACGGGCGGCGACGAACTGCCGTACGACGACCTGATCCTCGCGACCGGCGCGACCCACGCGTACTTCGGCCATCCCGAGTGGGCCGACCGGGCCCCGGGTCTCAAGACCCTGGACGATGCGCTCGAGATTCGACGGCGCGTGCTGCTCGCGTTCGAGGCGGCCGAGCGGGAGGAGGGCCCCGAGGCCCGTACCCGCCTGCTCACCTTCGTTATCGTGGGCGGTGGTCCGACCGGGGTGGAACTTGCTGGAGCGCTTGCCGAGATCGCGCGTCGGACACTGGCCGACGACTTCCGCAGCATCAGGCCGGAATCCGCGCGTGTCGCCCTCCTGGAGGGAGCGCCGCACCTGCTCGCGGCGTTCCCGGAGCGATTGCGGGAAGCGGCGCGCACGACGCTCGAGCGGCTCGGCGTCGAGGTCCTGACCGGCTGTGTCGTGACCGCGGTCGGCGCACAGGGCGTGACTTGGCGGACGACATCCGGTGAGGAGCATCACCTGCCCGCCCAGACGGTGCTGTGGGCGGCTGGCGTGGCCGCGTCGCCGCTCCTCTCGTCACTCGGCGTGTCGCTCGATCGGGCCGGGCGGATTCCGGTCGAGCCCGCACTCACGGTGCCCGGTCAGCCCGCGATCTTCGTGATCGGCGACGCCAGCGCGTTCGAGCAGCAGGGGCGATGGCTTCCGGGTGTGGCCCAGGTCGCGAAGCAGCAGGGCGCCCACGCCGCGCGCAACGTCCGCCGCAGGCTTCGCGGGAAGGCCATGGCCCCGTTTCGCTACCGGGACTACGGCAGTATGGCGACCGTCGGTCGCGGCGTTGCGGTCGCAGTGGTCGGACCAATCAGGACCGCGGGGTTCCTCGCCTGGCTGCTCTGGCTCTTCATCCACATCGTGTGGCTCGTCGGCTTCCGAAACCGCGTGGCCGTCATGGGTGAATGGGCCTGGGCCTACCTCACGTTTCAGCGTCGCGTCCGTCTCATCACGGGCGGTCGTCTGTGGCCGAGGCGGGAGCATTAGTGCTACGCTCAAGTCCTCCCGGAAAATGCGTGCCGCCGTCATCGTTGGAGGGGATCTTGGGCGGAGTCCCCGCATGCAGTATCACGCCCATGCGCTCTCCGTCCATGGTGCCGACGTGGATCTCGTCGGCTATCGGGGCGCGGCCCTGCCGAAGCTGCTGACGAGCGACCCGCGGATTTCGGTGCACCGGTTGCCGGAGGCGCGGCTCCGCTTCAGGGCTGGCCGCTCGCAGATTCTCTACGGCCTCTTCGCGTGCGTGGACGCGATCCGCGCCAGCTTCGTGCTGCTCCTGGCGCTGATGCGCATCCCGCGGCCCGACCTGCTCCTCGTCCAGAACCCGCCGTCGCTCCCGACGCTCCCGGTCGCGTGGCTCACCGCGCGTCTCCGGGGCGCGCGCTTCGTCGTCGACTGGCACAACCTCGGCTACACGATACTCGCCCTGCGCCTCGGCCGCCGTCACATGGTCGTCCGCCTGGCCCGGTGGCTCGAGCGCATCGGCGGGCGGGCGGCGGACGCTCACCTGTGCGTGTCGCGGGGGTTTGCCAGGTTCCTGGCCGAGCGCTTTGACATCCCGGTGGTCCGCGTCCTCTACGATCGACCTGCGTCCGCGTTCGTCCCGCTCGAGCGCGCGGAGCGGGAGCAGATCCGGCAGGCGCTCTTCACGAGGCTCGCTCTGAGGGCCGACGGGGGAGTCGGCTTCATCGTATGCCCGACGGGATGGACCGAGGACGAGGACTTCGATCTGGTGATCGAGGCCGTCCAGCACCTGGAGGAACGCGCGCGGGGATGGGAAGCCGGCGATCCTGGACGGCGCTTCCCCGACCTCGTTATCCTCGTCACGGGAGACGGCAACCGGCGCGCGGAGTTCGAGCGCCGGTTCGCCGGGCTGCCGGCCCGCCGGGTGCAGTTCCGCACGCGCTGGCTCGAGCCCGAGGACTACCCGCGCATCGTCGGCAGCGCGGATCTCGGCCTCTGTCTGCACCGGTCATCGTCAGGGGTCGACATCCCGATGAAGGTGGCAGACCTCTTCGGCGTGCGCGTGCCGGTGTGCGCGCTCGACTACGGGGCGTGTCTCGCTGAACGCGTCAAGCATGGGGAAAACGGCGTGCTGTTCTCGAACGGCCGCCAGCTCGCCGAGCTGCTCTTCGATCTGTTCGAGACGTTCCCGTCGTATTCGCCGCTCCTCGACCGGCTCCGCGCGGGAGCCAGCCGCCTGGCGCGGCCGACATGGGAGGAAGGGTGGAAGACCGAAGCGCGCGCGGTGCTGATGCCGCAGGCCTGACGACGGGCGCGCCGCTCCTGCTCTACGACGGTGTCTGCGGATTCTGCGCTGCGAGCGTGCGCCTGATCCTCAGGCACGAACGCCGGCAGACGCTGCTCTTCGCGGCCCTGCAGAGCCCCCTCGGTGAAGCCGTGCGTACGCGTCATCCGGAGTTGGCCGGCGTCGATTCGATGGTGTGGGTCGAGCCAGCCGTGTCGGATGGCGGCGAGCGGGTGTTCGTCCGGTCGGACGCCGCGCTCAGGATCGCGGCATACCTCGGAGGGATCTGGGCCGTCGTGGCGCCGGCGCGCCTGCTGCCGCGCCTCTTCCGGGACCGCGCATACGATCTCATCGCCCGCCACCGGCACCGCCTCAGCGGATCGCGCGACGCGTGCGTCCTGCCGTCCCCGGCGACGCGTGCGCGCTTCCTGGGATAGGTCCTCGGCGATGGACCTGCGTCAGCTCGAGATTCTCCAGGCGATTGCAGAAACCGGTTCGTTCACGGCCTGCGGCCGCAAGCTGCACGTGTCGCAGTCCGCGATCAGCCGGCAGGTCCTGCTCCTCGAAGAGGAGCTGGGGGAGCCGCTGTTCCTGCGCGTCGGCCGGAAGGTGCGCATGACGCCGGCCGGCGAAAGCCTCGTGCAGCTCGGGGAGCGCGTCTTCCAGGACATGCGGGAGACCGTGAGCGCCATCATCGACGACACACGGGCGCTTCGCGGCCGGCTGCGTCTCGCGGGTGGTATGACCGTGTGCCTGTACGTGCTGCCGCTCCTGCTGCGCCACCTGAAGCGGGTGTACCCGGAACTCGACGTCCGGCTGACGGTGGCCACCGTCGGCCGGGCGGTCGACGAGATCAGGGCCGGACGCGTGGATGTCGGCCTGATCACGCTGCCGGTCGAGGAGTCCGATCTCGTCACGGTCCCGGTCCTGCGCGAAGAACTGCTCGTGGTCACGATGCCGACGCACCCGCTCGCGCGCAAGCGACGGATTCAGCCGAAGGACCTCGACGGCGAACCATTCGTGCTCTTCGAGACCGGATCCGCGACCCGGCGCGTCATCGATTCCTTCTTCGTCACCGAGAAGATAGAGCCGCGCGTCGTGATGGACACCGAGAACGTCGAGATCCTGAAGGCCATGGTCAAGACCGGTCTTGGCATCAGCATCGTGCCGTACCAGGCCGTGGCGCGGGAGGTGCGAGCCAGGCAGTTCTTCTGCGCGCGGATCGAGGGGCACGAGCTCGTGCGGGAAACCGGATGGGTCTATGCGCGCGCGCACCGCGTGCCCCGCATGATCCACGAACTGCTCGCCGCCTTCCAGGCGATCAAGGGACGGCTGCAGCTTGCCCCCAGGCGCGCGAAGCGCCACTCGGAAGGCGAGGGCCGGAACTAGGAATCGGGGATTGAGAACGTGGAATTGAGAATTCTCAATTCGAAGACCGTTCGTCCCGGCCGGCTCGTGACTGAGACGGTCCCGCCGTGTCGCTCGACGATCGCCTTCACGATTGACAGGCCGAGGCCGCTGCCCCCGCCGACGCCCTGGCGGTGGGGCGTTCGCGACGCGTCGACCTTGTAGAACCGATCGAATACGTGCGGCACGTGTTCCGGGGCGATGCCGGGGCCCTCGTCGATGACCGTTATCATGATGCCGCCCGGCACCGGGCGCGCGCGGAGTTCCACCGCCGTGCCGTCCGGCGCATAGCGCATGGCGTTGGCGGCAAGGTTCTGCAGGGCCTGCTCCAGGCGGTCGCGATCGCCCAGAAGCCGCTCGGCGCCGGCCTCGACGATGGTCCTGAACGTGACGCCGGACTGCGCGGACGTGCGCTCGTGACGTGCGGCCACGCGCGCGAAGAGTTCCGCTGTGGCCACGTCCGCGATTGCGAGCGTCCCGCCTCCACCTTCGAGCCGCGCGAGGTCGAGCAGATCTCCGATGATCCGCTCCAGCCGCTCCGTCTCGTCGCCGATGATCCCGAGGTAGCGTGCGCGGGTCCGATCATCGATGCCGAGCTCGGGCATCGTCAGCGTCTCGAGGTACCCGCGCATGGCCGTCACCGGCGTCGTGAGCTCGTGGGAGACGTCGGCGAGCAGTTGCCGGCGTGCCCGGTCTGCCGTGGCCAGCCGATCGGCCATCTGATTGAACGCCGTTGCGACGGCCGCCACTTCGTCGCCTCCGTGGTCGGGCGCCCTGGCGGCAAGATCACCGCGGCCGAGACGTCGGGCGGCATCCTCGACACCGCGCAGCCGCCGGCGCGTGGGCCCGAAGATGACAACGGCCGTCAGCAGGGCACCCACGACGAGGGCGCTGGCCGTGACGAGGGCCATGGTCGGCGCGTAGCGGCGGAAGAGGAACCCGAATCCCGCCTGCGGCGGCACGACGACGACCCCGGCGACCTCGCCGGCCACGACGATCGGGGCGGTGCGAGTGGGCCTGAACGCGAGGCCCGGACGGACGGCGCGCGCCGGCCGGTCGGGCCGGCGCGCGAGCGGCGCCGCCGCCCGCAGGCGTGCGCGGGCCTCAGCCAGCAAGGCTGCCGGGATGCGGCCGCCGCCGTTTGACAGGAGGCGGCCGTCGGCCATCATGACGAAGAACGGGTGCGCGGCGCGCCCGTACTCGTCGGCCACGTACTGCGCCAGGTCGATGTCAGGCCGCGCGTCGATCGCGGCGGCCAGATCGAGGGCCACCGACTGCGCGAGGCGCTCGGGCGGCTGGCCGGGGATCGTCGGTCCGGACCGCGAGGCGACCCAGACGAAGAGCACGGCCTGCACGACCAGCATCGCCGCGAGGCAGAGTACGAACCCGAACGCGATACGCCAGTACAGGCTGCGATACCACTGCATAGGCCGGGTCGCGGGGCGACGAGAGCATGCTATCGCTCAACGGTCCTCCGCCAGTCGGGGCGTCAGGGGTGTCACAGAACTTTCATAGGTCGCGTCGCGACCGTCACGCAGGCTGGTCGGGGTCGTCGTCCTCGTCGCCGACGCCTGACACGACGAACCGGACATGCGTGCCGGAGCGCCCGAGGGCCTCGATGGCGCGGTAGACGGCGTCCTCGTAGCTTTTCGTCAGGTGCCGGCGGTCGGTTTCGGTGGGCACCCAGACGGTAATCTGATCGCCCGAGTCGCTCGCGTAGGCGGTGGGCAGGAGCCAGCGGCGGAACTCCTCGCTGTCGAGTTCCGCCTGCAGGCGTTCGAGGACCTGACTCCAGAGGTTCGCGGACATGGTCCCGGTTGGGGCGGCGCGCTTCGGCGGCCGTGGCTCTACGATTCGTCGTCGCTGCTGCTGGCGTCGTCACCGCCGCCGGTATCGGTGTCGGGGCGGCTCGTCGCGAAGTCGTCGATGTCCGGCGTCACGTCGTCGGGTGAGTCGTCGTCGAGCGAGAAGGAGCGTCCCGTGTTCTTGAGGGGAATCGGCCCGCGGGGCCGTTCGGCGTCCTTCTTCTTGCCCTTGCTGGCGCCGGCGCGCTGAGGCTTGGCGTCAGGCCCGAAGTTCCGGCTGCGCGCGGCGGCCGGGCTCGCGGACTCGAAGGGCCGCGGCCCTCCGCCGTACGAGGGCGGCTGCGACGAGAACCCGCCAGGGCGCGGACCGGACGGTCCACCGGGCCTCGGTCCCGGACCCCGATCCTCGCGCGCGCGCGCCTCGCTGACGGCGAGCGGCCTGCCGTTGAAGGTCTGCCCGTTGAAGCGCTGGATTGCCTGTTCCGCGTGCGCGCGGTCGGCAAACTCCACGAATGCGAATCCGCGGGGCCGGCCGGTCTCACGATCGACCGGCAGCACAATCTGTGAAGGTGGCGCGACGGTACCGAAGTACTGCCGGAGGTCGGCTTCGGTCGTGCTGTACGACAGATTGCCAACAAACAGGCGGACAGCCAATCAACTCTCTCCTAGATTGGAAGAACAGGAATTACCGCGGGGGGCAGGAGGCGCAACACACACAACCGGCAGCCGATCCAGATGGGAAAGACCTTACCTGAAGTCGCCCATCCTGGCAAGCGGGACCTCGACCAGTACCCTATAGTAGGCGGTGGTCTACCGTTGCGATTCGCCCTCCAGATGATGCGCACGCCGAGATGTCCCGTTCCCCGTGTGGCCAGGGCGCCTATCGCCGCCTTCGTGGCGGCCGGCCTCCTGGTCTCGGCCATCTCCATGGCCGGGTCGGACCACGACGCGTCTATCCGCGCCGACGACCTGCGGGAGTGGTTGACCTACCTCGCGTCCGACGAGCTGCAGGGCAGGGCCACCTACGAGGCCGGCCTCGGGCTGGCTGCCGGGTATATCCAGGGCCATCTCCGCACATGGGGCGTGCGGCCGGGAAGCGAGCATGGCTCCTACATCCAGACGGTCCGCGTCCACGGCGTCAGGGCGACCAGCCGGTCGACCGTCACGGTGAAGGTCGGGGAGGAGACGCGCACGTTCCGCGACGGGCAGGGCGTCACGTTCCCGCCAAACGCCGGTGGGAAGCGGACGCTCACGATCGACCGGATCCTGTTCGTCGGCTACGGGCTGGACGCGCAGGCGGTGGGACACATGGACGTCGGCGATCGCGACGTGCGCGGATCGGCGGTGGTCTGGCTGGGCCTCGAGGGGCCGCAGAGCGTCGATGCCGGGCGCTATCGCCGCGTGCTCGCGGGGCGCGGGCGGTACGCGACCGAACAGCGTGGCGCCCTGGCCAGCATTGGCCCCGAGGCGCCACCGGCCACGCCGGCCGAGCCTCCCGCTCGCCCCGCGCCGGGTGATGCGCCGGCAGCCATCAGCTTCACGACGGCTCAGCGCCTCGATCACCTCGTGCCGCCGAGCATCCGTGGCTCGGAGGGCTTCTACCGCTTTCTGCTCAGCCGGGCCGCGCACGGGTACGACGACCTCAAGCGCCGGGCCGAGGCGCGGGAGCCGCTGCCGTCCTTCCCGCTCGACGGAGTCAGCCTGACGTTCGTTGTCGACCACGACTACGAAATCGTGCGGACGCAGTTGACCCAGAACGTCGTCGGCGTCGTGGACGGACGCGACCCGCAGCTGGGTGCGACGTACGTGGCTTTCGGAGCGCACTTCGATCACGTCGGGTACGTGCAGGGGGTGGTGGGGGCCGACGGCCGGCGCGCCGACCCTCCGGGGCGCGTGACCGAGGGCGCCGTGGAGGACGCCGTGTGGAACGGCGCCGACGACAACGGTTCGGGAACGGTCGCGGTCCTGGCGGTAGCGAAGGCGTTCGCCACGGGGCCGCGGCCCAAGCGATCTCTGCTGTTTGTCTGGCATGGCGGCGAAGAGCGGGGGCTCCTTGGGTCGCGCTACTTCGTGGACCATCCGACCGTGCCCCTGGGAAGCGTCGTTGCGCACTTCAATGCCGACATGATCGGGCGGAACCGCGACGATCGCCCGACGGAGGCGAACCGCGTGTACCTCGTCGGATCCGATCGCATCAGCTCCGAGCTGCACGAGATCAGCCGCGAGGCCAACCGCTCGCTGCCCGAACCCCTGATACTCGACTACGAGATGAACGACCCGGCCGACCTCGAGCAGGTGTACTTTCGGAGCGACCACTACAGCTACGCCGCCCGAGGCATTCCCGTCATCTTCTTCACGACCGGGCTGCACCCCGACTACCACGCCAACACCGACCATGTCGCGAAGATCGAGTTCGAGAAGCTGACCCGGATCGCGCGATTGCTCTACGAAACAGGCGCGCGCGTCGCCGACCTCGACCATCAGCCCATGCGTGATCACCTGGGGCCCCGCGCAGGAAAGGGCACACCCTGGTGACACGACCGCTGCTGGTCATCTTTCTCACGATCTTCGTCAACCTCGTCGGCTTCGGCATCATCATCCCGCTGCTGCCCTTCTATGCGCAGACCTTCGGCGCGTCGCCGATCGCCATCGGGCTGCTGTTTGCCGTGTTCTCGCTGGCGCAGCTCGTGGCGGCCCCCATCCTCGGCGATCTCTCGGACCGGTACGGCCGTCGACCGATTCTCCTGCTGAGCCTAGCCGGCACGGCCCTGAGTTTCGCGATGCTCGCCATGGCATCGAGCCTGTCGATGTTGTTCTGCGCCAGAATTGTGGACGGCCTGTCGGGCGGGAACATCGCGACGGCTCGCGCGTACGTGGCCGACGTCACGGCGCCCAGGGATCGCGCGCGCGCGTACGGATTGATCGGCGCCGCGTTCGGACTCGGGTTCATTGTCGGCCCCGCGCTAAGCGCCGTGCTGTCGCGGGTGAGCTATACGGCCCCGATCTGGGCGGCTGCCGGCATCACCGTGCTCGCGATGGTCATGGCGTTGGCCTGGCTGCCGGAGACGTCGCACCGCGTGACCGCGGGAACCGGCATACCGTTCCGGAACCTGATCGCGATGCTGGCCCGGCCCGGCCTGCGCCGCATCCTGATCATCGACTTCGGCTACTGGTGCGCGTTTGCCGTGTTCCAGGCGACGTTTGCCCTGATCGCGGCACGACGCTTCGGGTTCGACGCCTGGCAGACGGGCAGTCTCTTCGCGGCGTTCGGGGTGCTCGGCGCGCTGATTCAGGTGGTCCTGATCCGGCCGATCGTGGAATGGCTTGGCGACAAGCGGACATTCGTTGCCGGCATGGTGTTCGCCGCAACCGGGCTGCTCGCCACCACCCTGGCCTCCGCCGTAACCCCGTTCGTGATCGCCCTGGTGCCCATTGCCATCGGCATCGGGCTCGGACACCCGACTCTGGCGAGCCTGGTCAGCCAGGCCGCCCGGGTCGACGAACAGGGCCGAGTCCAGGGAGCCGCGAGCGTCATGGAAAGCCTCGGGCGGACCGTGGGACCCGTCTGGGGGGCCGCCGCCCTCCAGCATCTCGGAGAGTCCCTGCCGTACGTGTCGGCCGCCGGGATGCTTGTGGCGGTCCTGGCCCTGAGCATGAGCTACCACACGGGGAACCCGGATCGGGACCCGGCCGGACTGTCGGCCTGAATTCTGGGTTCCTGGTGAGTCCGGACGCCCCTTCCGAGCGTCTAACCTTCCGAGAGGGGCTTCAGGTAAGCTTTCAGGGAAGGAGCATTATGGCCAAACGACCTGCTGGGGGGGTCTTGATCTGTCCGCGCTGCGGCGTGCCGAGCGCGCGCGTCATCGGGCGGTCCGAGTCGCACCCTGTTCTGTACTTGCGCTGTGACGACTGCGGGCGAACGTCGATTTCGCCCGAGTAGCGCGTCGCCTGGCGGGGCGGAGCGAGGCTCCGCCCCGGTTGCGTTTCGACGGCCGTCTGGAGGCTTTCGTGCGACGAATACCCGCCCTCATCCGTCTCCCGGTCGTCCTTTCTTCAGTTCTCCTGCTTGCCATGCCCCTTCACGCGTCGGCCGAGAACTGGCCGCAGTGGCGGGGGCCCGCCTCGACCGGCACGTCGACCGAAATGCGGCTGCCCGATCGGTGGGGTGCCGGCCAGAACATCGCGTGGGATGTCGCGCTCGGCGGCGTGGGCGTCTCCTCGCCGATTGTCTGGGACGACCAGGTCTTCGTGACCTCGCAGGTGGGCACCGGCCTCGTGCAACAGGGTCCGCGGCTCGGCCAGGGAACGGACGCCTCGGCGGGTGAGCGGCCTCTCGGCGCGGGCGCGGGCGACATCCGTTTTCTGATCGAGGCCTACCACCGAAGCGACGGGCGCCGGCTGTGGACGCACGAGGTCGCCGCCGAAGGGATGCCGGTGGTGGTCCACGACAAGCACAACCTGGCCAGCGCGAGCCCGGTGACCGACGGCGAGCGTGTCTACGCCGTGTTCGCCACCGGACAGGTCGTTGCCGTCGACTTGGCAGGCCGGCGCGTCTGGGCGCGCAACCTCGCGAGCGAGTTCGGTCCCTGGGACATCCAGTGGGGCCACGGCAGTTCTCCGGCGCTACATCGCGACGGCCTGATCGTCGCGGCCTACCATCCGGGCGGCGCCTATCTCCTGTCGCTCGATGTCGCCACGGGCAGGGAGCGCTGGAAGCGGGATCGTCCGGCAGGCGTGATCTCGTACAGCTCTCCGGTCGTCGTGCCCACGGCCGACGGCCACGAACTGGTGGTCAATTCGAGCGCGGGCATCGAGGCCTACGATCCCGACTCCGGCCAGCCGCTGTGGATGTTCAACGAGTCCAATCAGTATCCGATTCCGATCCCGACGCATCACGACGGCACGCTGTATCTCTCGCGGGGCTACCGCAGCGGCCCGTATGCCGCGATTCGCACGGGCGGCCGCGGCGACATCACGGGGACGCACGTCGTGTGGCACGTGCCGACCGGCGCGCCCTACATCGCGTCGCTCGTCTACTACGACGGCCTCCTCTATATGGCGGGCGATGTCGGGGTGGTCACCTGCGTGGATGCGAAGACCGGTGAACGTGTGTGGCGTGAGCGCCTGGGCGGTCTCTACACCGCGTCCCCCGTCGCGGCTGACGGCAAGATTTATCTCATGAGCGAGACCGGCGAGACGCTCGTGCTGAGAGCCGGCCGCGCGCCGGAGGTCGTCGCACGCAGCAGGGTTTCCGGACGAATCCTGGCGTCCCCGGCAATCGCCGGCGGGCGGCTCTTCATTCGGACCGACGATCGGCTGATGGCCATCGGCGGGACCCAGGGAAGCTAGGGACACGCCGCGTGTTGAGAAAGGCGTCGCTGGCGCTGGCATTTGTCGTGGTCGTGGCGGCGGCCCTGTACCAATACGGGTTGCGGGTGGGCGTCGACGGGAGCGGCATCATGCCGCGTTTCGTCTCGAGCGCCCCCGACTACGAGGCCCTCGAGGCCGACCGCGCACGCCAGCGTGCCTCCGCGCTCCCGCCCGTTGCGGCCGTCCAGGAGGCCAGCGCCCCGGATTCCGCGCCCGCACAGGCGTCACGTCCGGCCCCGGCCCCGGTCCCGGTCGCGGTCCAGCCTCGCCCTCGCGATGCCTGGCCGGCATTTCGCGGGATCGAGCGTGACGGGCGATACCGGGCGGCGCCGATCCGCGCGGCCTGGCCGAGCCAGGGGCTGACCGAACTGTGGCGCCATCCGATCGGTCTCGGGTACGCGTCCTTCGTCGTGGCCGACGGCCGCGCATTCACCATCGAACAGCGACGTGCGCAGGAAGTCGTGGCCGCGTACGACGTCGACACGGGTCGCGAGCTGTGGACCGTTGGCTGGGACGGGGAGTTCCGCGAGTCGATGGGGGGCGACGGACCGCGCGCGACCCCGACCTATCACGAAGGCCGCGTCTATGCGCTCGGAGCGCTCGGCGAGTTGCGCTGCCTGGACGCGCGCACCGGCGCCGTGGTGTGGCGGCGAAACATCCTGAAGGACAGCGAGGTCGGGAACCTGACCTGGGGTATGGCCGCGGCGCCTCTCATCATCGACGACTTCGTCGTCGTGCTGCCCGGGGGATCGCGCGAACGGTCGGTCGTCGCCTACGACCGCCGTTCGGGTGAGCGCCGATGGTCTGCGCTCGGCGATCAACAGTCGTATACCTCGCCGATGCTCGCCACGCTTGGCGGTGTCAGGCAGATCCTCGTTGTGACGGCGAGCCGGGTCGCCGGGCTCACGGTGGACGAGGGCCGGCTCCTGTGGGAGTTCCCCTGGGCCAACAACCAGGGTATCAACGCGGCACAGCCGCTCCTTCTCGGGAACGACCGCGTCTTCCTGTCGGCCAGCTACGGCAGCGGCGCCGCCGCCATCCAGGTGACGCGGGATGGAGACCGGTTTCGCGCCGAGGCCGTCTGGCAGAACCAGCGGATGAAGAATCGGTTCAGCAGCTCCGTCCTGCACCAGGGTCATATCTATGGCCTCGACGAGTCGATCCTGACCTGCATCGACGCCGCAACCGGGGAAGCCAGATGGAAGGCCGGCCGCTACGGCTACGGTCAGCTGATGATTGTCGACGATCGACTGGTGATCGTGACCGAGGACGGCCGCGTCGTCCTCGTGAGGGCGACGCCCGACGGACACGAGGAACTCGCCAGTTTCCCCGCCATCGAGGGCAAGACCTGGAATCACCCGGTCATCGCCGACGGACGCCTGATCGTGCGGAACGGTCGTGAAATGGCGGCGTTCGACATCAAGGGAAACTGAGGAACTCAGGAACGTCACTTCACTATTTCTTCGAGCGCCTGCCCCAGCCTGCGGATCTCCTCACCGTAGAGCGCCCAGTTGCCCTGTCGCTGCGCTTCGAGCGCGCGTTCGTAGTGCTCGAGCGCCCGTTTCGAGGCGCCCGGTACGAGCCGGGGCGCGGCGGGCACCGTGTCCGCCCCTGACGCGTCTACCGTGTGCGCGGGCTCCTCCGCGGCAGGCGTCGGGCCCCCGCCCCGCGGGAAGAGCCGATCGAGCGCCGCATCGAGGGTCGGCTCCATGACGATCTGGTTCTGATAGGCAACGATGACGCGCCGAAGCTCGGGGATCCGTCCTCCCGCCGACCGGAGGTAGAGGGGGCGGATGTAGAGCAGCGATTCCTCGATCGGGATGACGTGGAGCGTTCCCTGGAGGACCTCCGAGCCCTGCTGGTTCCAGAGCGTGATCTGCGGTGCGATGGCCTGGTCCTGGTTGATGCGCGCGACGATCTGGCGCGGACCGAACACGACCTTCTGCTTCGGGAACTGGAACACCAGCATGCGGCCGTAGTGCGTACCGTCGCTCCTCGCCACCATCCACGACGCCAGATTGTCCTTGAGTGACGGCGTGAAGGGCAGCATCTGGATGTACTCGGGCGCGGCCTCGCCGGGCAGCTTCATCATCGCGTAGTACGGCTGCATCACCTGGGATTGCGACTGCGCGTCGATGCGCGGCACCTCCCAGAGGTCCTCCTTGTTGTAGAAGACCTCGGGATTCGTCATGTGGTACGTCGCGTACATGGCGGCCTGCAGCGAGAAGATGCCCTCCGGGTACCGCAGGCGTGTCCGCATGTCCTCCGGCATGTCCGCCATCGGCCTGAAGAGGGTCGGGAAGATCCGCTGCAGGGTCAATGCGATCGGGTCGCGGTCGTCGATGAGGTAGAACGCGACCGTGCCGTGGTACGCGTCCACGGTCGTCTTGACCGAATTTCGGATGTAGTTCACGCCTCCGGCGGCCGGCGTCGAGTACGGGTAGCGGCCGCTGACCGTATAGCCGTCCTGCAGCCAGAAGAGCCGGCGGTCCGAGATGAGCAGGTACGGGTCGGGGTCGTAGCGCAGGAACGGTGCGATCCGGGCCACGCGGTCGGAGAGCCGGCGGTGGAACATCACCCGGCTGTCGGTCGTCACGTCCTCGCTCAGGAGGAGCTTGAGCGACCGGAAGCGGACGCTGAAGAGCACCCGGCGGAACCAGCTCGAGATGGGCACGCCGCCCGTGCCTTCGTATGACGCGTAGACGTTGTCCTCGCCCTTGGGGTAGTGGAACTCGCGCGCCCGCGTCCGGACGAAGACGTGGTCGCTCGAGAGCTGCCCGTAGTAGATGCTCGGCTCGTCCACCTGGAGGTCCACCGACGACTGCGGAGGGATGTCTTTGATGAACAGGACGGGCAGTCCTTCAGGCGTCACCTCGTTGACCGGACCGAGGGTGACGCCATAGCCATGGGTGAAGACCAGGCGCTCATTGATCCAGTTGCGATTTGGGAGGCTCTCCGAGTTCAGCTCGCGCGCCGAGATCATCGTCTGCCGGTACTGCCCGTCGATCATGTAGCGGTCGTTGTGGACCGTCACGAAGTCGTAGTACGTCCGGATCTCCTGGATCTGCGAGAAGGTCTGCAGCAGGGGCTGGTGATCCCAGAGGCGCACGTTGGCGAGCGTGGCTTCGTTGGCCTCGATGTCGGCGCGCGTGAGCAGCGCGTCGCCCGACAACTCGCGGTCCTCGACCGCGTCGAGCGCGAAGGCGGCGCGTGTCGCGCGGATGTTGTGCTCGATGTAGGGAATCTCACGCACCTGCTCGTTCGGCGCGACGATGAAGCGGTGCATGGCCGCTGCGGCCGCCGCCCCGGCCAGGGCGACGCCGATGTACAGCCCGGCAGCCGTCGCGAGCGGCCACCACGAGGCGATCGAACCCTGGGCGATCGCAAGCGCCGCGCCGACAATCGACACGACCATCAGGACCCGCAGGGCGGGGATGCGGACGACGGCATCGACGTTGGCAACCCCGTGGACGATGCCCGCCGGGCTCGTGAGCAGGCCCGGCAGATCCAGGTACGCGCCGAAGCCGAGCACGAGAAAAAGCCCTGCCGCGAGCGCCGCCAGATGGCGCCTCGCTGACGGCGTCACCCGCAGGCCGCGTGCATCGACACTAACGGCCCCGGCCAGCACGTACAGACCGGCGGATACGGCCATCGACAGGACGGTGAGGCCCAACAGCAGTCCCTGCACAGCCTCGAGGAACGGCAGCCGGAAGACGTAGAACCCGACGTCGTAGCCCAGGATGGGATCGGTTTCGCCGAACGGCTGGGCGTGCCTGAAGAGCAGCCAGAGCTGCCAGCGGCTCGTGCCGTACATCCCGAACAGCACGGCCACAACCAGTGCGGCCGCTGCTGCCATCGGCCTGAGCCGCCGCGGGTCGACAGCGATCCCGACCGGTCCCTCGCGCGTCATGAGCACGAGCTCTCGGGGGGCGAGGGTCCGCATGGCGAACCGGATGTTCAGGAACAGGATGCCGAAGGCGACCGCACCAGCCGCGCCACCCACCAGGGCCTGTGCCGTCAGCGTGCGCAGGAAGACCTCGCGATACCCCGTCTCGCCGAACCACAGCCAGTCGGCGTAAAAAGTGACCGCACCGGGGACGACGATCGTGAGGACGAGGAAGGCGCCGAGCGCGAGGAACCGCCAGTTGAAAAGCATCCCGCCCATCTTGCCAGAAGGGAGGCTAAACCAGAAGGTATTCAGCGCAGGAGCAGCCCGAAGAACAGGTAGCAGACGATCGCGCCCACGACCGACATCGAGAGGCCCCAGGCGAGCATCTTGTTGAAGAGATCGCGGCTCGCGGCCGCCGGCACCGACGCGATGCAGAGGGCGCCGGTCGTCGAGAGCGGCGAGACGTCCACGAGGTGGCCGCCGACGTTCATCGACGTGGCAATGGCGAGGGCGTTCGCGCCGAGCTGCTCGGCCAGGCCCGGCACCATCGGCAGGAGCGCCGGCAGAACGACGCCCGACGTGCTGCTGTACACGGACACGACGCCGGTCAGGAACGCCACGACCGCCGTAACCGACTCCCGGGTGGAGAACCGGGCCACGCCGGCCGCGAGGAGGTCGATCCCTTCGGCGGCTTCGACGACCGCCACGAGCACGGTCACGCCGCTCACCATCATGATGACGCCCCACGGCATCCGCCTGAGTGCCTCCACGTCGTCGCCGGCGCCGACAAGGACGAGCAGGACCGACACCAGGAACGCTCCCATGCCGACGTTCACTCCGGCAGACAGCACGCTCACGATGAGGGTGGTGATGGCGGCGATGGTGATCCAGTGCCGCCACTCGAACGGCTCCTCGTGGGACGACGGCCCCGCGTCGGCTTCGACGGCGACTGCGGCCCGGGCCCCCCGGCCAAACAACTTGAGTCCGCCGAACAGGAAGTAGCCGCTGAACGCCACGACGGCGTGCGCGAAGAAGTTGTAGGCGTAGTTCTCCAGCTCGTACCCGGACATCTCGAGGCGGGACATGATCCCGTTCACGATGACGCCGGTCGGGGCGAACGGCGACAGCGACCCGGCGCTCGCGCCGTTGCCGACCATGATGGCCATGAGGAAATACGGGATGCCGGCGCGGGTCGCCGTGGCCATCGCCATCGGCGACATGAGCGCCGCCGATGCGATGTTGCCGGGGCCGATCGAAGCGAGGCTCGCCGTCAGCAGGAAGAACATGATCGGCACGGCCCCACGGTGTCCCCGGCACGTCCGAACGGCCTGGTGCGCCACGCGCTCGAGCGTGCCGTTGTTCTGCGCAATCGTGAAGAGCAGCGTGACGCCCGCGAGTGTGAGGAAGAGGGAACTGGGGAACCCGCCCATCACGTCGCCGAGCGACATGCCCGCCACGTAGACGCCAATCAGCCAGGCGAGGGCGATCGACAGCAGCCCCACGTTCAGCCGGGTGATGCAGCTCACCGTGACGGCCACGGCCAGCGCGCTCAGGGACAGGGCCGCAATGCTCATGTCAGTGACCTGTGAAGTGGGGAGCGCGCTTCGCGAGGAACGCAGCCACGCCCTCCCGGAAGTCGTCGCTCAGGTAGCAGGCCGCCACGAGATCGTCGGCGGGCGGCGCGTGGAGCCGGCGCGCCTCCTGGATCCGTCGCACGGTTTCCTTGCTGGCGCCAACCGTCAGCGGCGCGTTCGCAGCGACCTGGTCGGCCAGGGCGCGGACCTCGGCGTCGATCACCGACCCGGCCACGACCCGGGTGGCCAGCCCGAGGGCCGCGGCTTCTTCGGCCTCGACGAGGCGGCCTGTGATCAGGAGGTCTTTCGTCCGGGCCGGACCGATGAGATCGACGAGCCGCGCGCAATTGGCGGTCGACAGGCAGTTGCCGAGCGTGCGGGCGATGGGGACGCCGAACCGCGCGTCGGGCGTGCACACGCGGAAATCGCACGCCAGGGCAATGACGCAGCCGCCGCCCGTGGCGGCGCCCCGCACCTGCGCAATCGTCGGCTTCGTCACGCGTTCGAGACGATCGAAGACGCCGTCGAGCCGCCGCTCGTAGGCGAGCACGTCGTCTCTCGTGGCCAAGGCAGTGAACTGGCTGATGTCCGTGCCCGAGGCAAAGGCCTGGCCGCCCGCGCCCTTCAGGACGAGCACGCGGATGCGGTCGTCGCCGTCCGCGCGATCGCAGGCCTCGACGAGCGCGTCGTACATCGCCCACGTCATGGCGTTTCTCGCTCCGGGGCGGTTGAAGGTGAGGGTGGCGGTCGAGGCCTCGACCTGGAAGAGCGTGTGCGGCGTGGACACGTGGCGATTCCGGAGCCAACTATGCGTCACGCACGCGGGCTAATCAAGGCGAAAGACGCGATCGGTGGTTCATCGGGACCTGCGGGAGGCTATCATCGTCAGCATGGGCATTACCGACTGGCTGTTTGGCGGGAGCGTGGACCCATCGTCGAGGCACGGTGACACCGAGACGGTGCGGCGAATCGTCGCGCAGTTGGATCGACTCGATCCCGCGCGGGCACGCTACCTGGCGGCCTTCGCGTACGTGCTGAGCCGCGTGGCGCGCGCCGACCTGCACGTGAGCGAGGCCGAGACGCGACGAATCGTTGAGATCCTGCAGCGCGACGGGCATCTGCCCGAGGCGCAGGCCCTGCTCATCACCGAGATTGCCAAGACACAGAACCGGCTGTTCGGGGGCACCGAGGACTTCCTCGTCACCCGTGAGTTCCGGACGATCCTGACCGACGAGCAGCGCCGCGATCTGCTCGACTGCCTCTTCGCCGTGTCGGCAGCCGACGGCCGCGTGTCGGGGGACGAGGAGCAGCAGATCGGCCAGATTGCGCGGGAACTCGGGTTCGGGCACGCCGAGTACGTGGCGGCACGGATGGCTCACACGTCGAGACGGACGGTCCTCAATCCCGGTCTCCCTTCGGAGACCGAACCAGCCTAGGGGCTACCGGCCGCGGCGGTTCCAGCCCCCGGGGCGTCCGGGCCTCGTGCCGGGGCGCCGCGCCGCCACGGCACGAGGACTGGTTGGCGCTTGCCCCGGACCCGAACCCTGCTGCGCGCGGCCACCCGCAGCCCGTCTGGCGGCATTGATCCGCGCCCGCTCCCGGTCTTCCCGCTTCCGCTGCCGGATGGCGGCGATGCGCTCGGCATGGGGAACCTCGAGGGCGGCCGCCGGTTTCGCCGTGTAGTCGAAGTCGGGGACGATGACGCGCGGCAGGCGCCGGCCGATGGCCTTCTCGATGCTTCGCAGGTCGCCCTCCTCTTCGGGCGACACCAGCGTGAAGGCGGCACCGGTCATCTCGGCCCGCGCCGTCCGCCCCGCTCGGTGCACGTAGTCTTCGGGAACCGCCGGCACGTCGAAATTGACGACGTGCCCGAGCGCCGTCACGTCGATGCCGCGCGCCGCGATGTCGGTCGCGACGAGGACGCGGTAGCGTCCGCCCTTGAAGCCTGCGAGGGCCTGCGTGCGCTGGGCCTGCGATCGGTTGCCGTGAATCCGCTCGACGGAGATGCCGGCCGCGGCGAGGAATCGCGCCAGCCGATCGGCGCGGTGCTTGGTCCGCGTGAAGACCAGCGCGTCGCGAATCTCACCGCCGAGCAGGTTGACGAGAAGCGCGCTCTTCAGCGCCTGCGCCACCGGGTACACCGCATGGGTGATGCCGGTGGCGGGCGTCGAGGGACGCTCGATGTCGATCGTCACGGGGGTATGCAACATCTCTCGCGCCAGCGCCGCGATCGGCGGGGGCATCGTCGCGCTGAAGAAGAGCGTCTGCCGCTTCGACGGGATGTGGCGCAGCACCCGCCGGATATCCGGCAGGAATCCCATGTCGAGCATGCGGTCGGCCTCATCGAGCACGAGGAACTCGAGCCCGGCGAGCTTTGCGTACGGCGCCCGGAAGTGGTCGAGGAGCCGGCCGGGCGTGCCGACGATCACGTCCGCGCCCGTGCGGAAGGCGTGCTCCTGTGGTCCCATCCCGACGCCGCCGTAGACGGCAGCCGCCGTGAGCGGCGTGTGCACGGCGAGGTCGGTCAGGTCGCCGAGGATCTGGGCCGCCAGCTCCCGCGTCGGCGTCAGGACGAGGGCACGCGTCGTGCCCCGCGGTCGCGCGAGCAGGTGCTGCAGGATCGGCAGCAGGAACGCGGCGGTCTTGCCGCTTCCGGTCATCGCCGAGGCGAGCAGATCGCGTCCGGCCAGCGCTGGCGGAATCGCGTCGGCCTGGATGGGGGTCGGACGGCGGAATCCAAGTTCCTTCAGCCCCCTGAGGAGCGAAGGGGCGAGCTTCAATGCAGTGAATGGCATACGGACAGGAACCCCTGATCATACTGCGTTCCTGCCGACCGTGCTCGTGGAGCGCGCGGCTCAGTGGAACGTGATGGCGATGAGCCCACGCCCGAGCCTTCGCGGTCCCCGCCGCCGATCTCGTCCGACGAGACGTCCGCCGCCCCGTACCCGCCGCCGATGCCTCCCCAGAGACCGGATCGCTCCTGCGCCGCGACGGAGATCGGCGCGAGCAGTACAAGTGTCCCGACGAGCAACAGGGTCGACACGACTCCCAGGCGCATGCGGCCTCCTTGACTGAACAACCAGCCGACCGACCGGATTACTCTATCCCACGGCGGCGACTGCCTCACCATGCCAACGCGCACCGGCGTCATCGATTCCGGCCGGCACCTCCCGGCGCTCGACGGGCTCCGGGGCGTGGCGATTCTGCTCGTCGTCCTGTTCCATCACACGCTCATCGGGCAGCCGACGCTTGTCGATCGTGTCTATGTCAGCGTGGCACGCCTGGGATGGATAGGTGTCGACCTCTTCTTCGTGCTCTCGGGCTTTCTGATCACCGGGATTCTGTACGACGCAAAGGGCGGCCCGCACTACTACAGGAACTTCTACGCGCGCCGCACGCTCAGGATCTTTCCCCTGTACTACGCCTTCGTGTTCTTCACCCTGACTGTCGCGCCCTGGCTCTGGCCCGGGACCGAACTTGGCCGGGTCGTCGGTCGCGCCAACGAGGAACACGGGCAGCTCTGGTACTGGTTCTACCTGTCGAACCTGCACTTCGCGCAGGAGCAGGGCTTCCCGCAGCCGAATCTTGCCGTGACCTGGTCGCTTGCGATCGAGGAACAGTTCTATCTGGTGTGGCCGATCGTCGTGGCGGCCCTCGCCCGGCGTCCACTCATGTGGACCTGCGGCGCGCTGGCGGTCGTGGCCCTGGCCGTGCGGACGGGGTTCGTCCTCTCGGGCGCGGACGCGACGGCGGCGTACATGCTGCCGTTCTGCCGCACGGATGCCCTCGCCGCCGGCGCCTTCGTCGCTCTCGCGCTTCGCGACTCCGGCGATACGGCGAGCATCCGGGGGTGGGCGCCGTTTGTGGCCGCCGCTGCAGCCGGCGTCTTCCTGGTGGGCTGGTACATGGAGGAGCCGTTCGACAACGGAACGTGGGAGAAGCCCGGGATGCAGACGGCCGGCTACACGCTCCTCGCGCTCACCTTCGGCGCCCTCCTGGCGCTCGTGGCGCTGGACGTCGTGCCAGGACTCTCGCGGGCCCTGCGCGCGCCAATCCTTCGTGTGTTCGGGAAGTACAGCTACGCTCTGTACCTCTTTCACATTCCCGTGCGACGGTTCATTCGCGACGAGTATTTTCCGGTCGCCGACTTTCCGTCGTGGATGGGGTCGCCCCTCCCAGGGCAGTTGGTGTTCTACGTCGTCACCACCGCGCCTGCATTCCTGCTCGCGTGGCTGTCGTGGCACCTGCTGGAGCGACGAGCCCTGGCGCTCAAGCGATTCCTTCCATACGGGCGTGCGGCGCCTCCAGCCGCGTGATCTGCTACCATTTCGGCCCTCCGCGTTCGCATCGCGAAGTGGTCTGGAGGGTCCCCTGACTCGCGCACTCCCGGCGTTGATGGTGGCGCTCGCATCCGGCCTCGCCGCCGCCTGCGCCGACCGTCCTCCGGAGAACCCGGCCGATCTCATTCTCTACGACGGCAAGGTCGTGACCGTGGACGGCGGCGGCACGATCGCCGCAGCCGTCGCGATCCGCGGCGGCCGGTTCGTGTTCGTGGGTGCCACCAACGAAGCGCGGGCGCTTGCCGGGCCGTCGACCGAGCAGATCGACCTCGCGGGCCGGACCGTGATTCCGGGTCTCGCGGACAACCACTTCCACAGCATCGGCGGTGGCCCCGGCGTGGACCTGTCCCGCGCGCGCACCCTCGAGGATGTGGCGAGCGCGATTCGCGCGCGCGCCGCTTCGACGCCTCCAGGCGGCGTCATCCTCACCAACAGCGACTGGCACGAGGGACAGCTCAAGGAGCAGCGGCTCCCGTACCGCCGCGACCTGGATCAGGCGGCGCCCGACCATCCCGTCGTCGTCGTGCGCGGCGGCCACGAGTACGTCCTCAACGCGATGGCCCTCGCGAAATGGGGGATTACCACGCGGACGGCCGAACCCGAGGGCGGCAGCATCGGCCGCTACGAGGACGGCACGCTCAACGGCGAACTGGTCGACCGCGCGAAGTACCTGGTGACGCTTCCGCCTGCGCCTGCAAGAGACGCCGAACAGGTCATCAAGGACCTCGTGGACGAGTACCGCCGGCTGAACGAGGCCGGCCTGACCACCATTCGATATGCCGGCACGACGCCGGAAATGTGGTCGACGCTCCAGGAAATCAAGCGGCGCGGCCTGCTGACGATGCGGGTGAACGTCGTGTTCCGGATCGCGGCGACCGAGGACGTCGACGCGGCGCTCGCGCGGATTGGCGTGACGCCGGATGACGGCGACGAGTGGGTCCGTGTCGGTGGCGTCAAGCTCGGTGTGGACGGCGGGTTCGAGGGAGGGTGGATGCGCGAGCCCTATCTCGAGCCGCTCGGCCGCATGGGGACGTACCGCGGCCTGCAGACGTTCCCGGGCGACCGCTACAAGGCGGCCGTGCTCACGCTGAACCAGCGGGGCTGGCGCGTGGCCACGCATGCCGTCGGCGATGCCGCCATCGACCTCGTGCTCGAGGCCTACGAGGCGGCTCACACGGAGTCGTCCATTGCGGACGAACGCTGGAGCATCGAGCACGCGTTCATTCCCCGCGCGGAGCATTTTCCGCGGATGAAGGCCCTCGGCCTCGCGATTGCGGCGCAGAATCACCTGTACTTGGCTGCGCCGAGCCTCCGCAAGTACTGGGGACCGGAGCGGGCGTCCTGGATGACCCCGATGCGCGCCTACATCGATGCGGGCATTCCCGTCTCGACCGGCACCGATGCCGCCGTCGTGCCCTACCCGCCGTTCTGGACCCTCTATCACTTCATCACGCGCGACACGATCAGCGGAGGGGTGATGGGGCCGGATCAGCAGATTACACGCGAAGAAGCCCTGCGGGCGGCCACCATGGGGAATGCGTACCTCCGGTTCGAAGAACGGACGACCGGATCCATCGAGGCCGGGAAGGCTGCCGACCTGCTCGTGCTCGTCGACGACTTCCTGACTGTCCCCGAGAAGGGCATCGAAGAGATGCGGGTGGCCATGACGGTCATCGGCGGCCATGTCGTGCACCGGGCTCCCTGATTGTGCCATCCTCGGCCATGCGGCTAGGTCGTCGTTCCGTCGCGTGGCTGGCAGGAGCGCTCGTTGCGCTCGCTCCTTTCGTCCTGCTCGCGCAGGACTTCGGGTTCCGCTCGCGGTTCGGCCAGTACCCGAACGTGCCCTACGACGGACGGTTCACCTTCGCGCGGATCCGCTACGCTGCCTACGGGGGCTGGCGCGCGGACTACCCGACGATGGAGGAGAACCTGACGACGATGCTGCACGAGATCACGGCGCTCCGCCCGCACGTCGGACGGAGCAACGTGCACGACTTCGACGACCCCGAGTTATTCAGGTTTCCCCTCGCGTACCTGTCGGAGCCTGGATACTGGTTCCCGAGCGAGACCGAAGCGGCCGGTCTTCGCGACTACCTCCACAAGGGCGGGTTTCTCATCGTCGACGATTTCCATTTCGCCAACGAGTGGGCCGTCTTCGAGGCGGCGATGCGGCGCGTCCTGCCCGGCGCCCGGATCGATCGACTCGAGCTGTCGCATCCCATCTTCAACACGTTCTTCCAGATCAAGTCGCTCGACGTGCCATATCCCGGCTGGCTGGGTGAGCAGGGCGTGATGGGGGAATTCTATGGGATTCACGAGGACAACGACCCGGCGAAGCCCCTGATGGTGGTCATCAACTACAACATCGACATCGGCGACTACGTGGAGTGGTCCGGGCGCGAGGACGTGTACGCGCTCGTCCCGACGAACGAGGCGTACAAGTTCGCGATCAACTACGTCATGTACGCGCTGACCCACTGATCCGCGGGGGGGGCGGGGACGTCCTGCTCCATCCGGTCCTGCGCGAAAGCGACACACTTCGTGCGCACTGGATTGGCATCCCGGCACGCCCACCAACCGTCCGGCGGGAGCGCTTCGGTCGCGGAGTGATCGCGATTGCACGGAATTGCACACCGCCGCAGCCCGGGATCGCAAACGGCCGAGGCGGTGCCGTTCTTGCACACGGTCCGGCGGAGGCGGCACATGTACGCGAGAGATTGCGCCTACGTCGTCGAACCGGAGGAAGAGAAGGAACGGGAGTCGGTCCTCGGCGGGGCCATGATCACCATCGTGCTGGCTCTCACGCTGACCTTCTCCCTCTTCGCCGTGATCGGCGTCGTGGCCCTGTTCCTGATCTGACCCGACGTCAGTTCATGGTCCACAGGGCGAGCGTCGACACGTCCTTCACGAAGATCCGGCTGCCCGTGATGACGGGCGGCGCCCACGTTTCCGTTTCCGCCACCTTGTAACGTCGCAGCGGCTCGAAGCCGGTCCGGCTGCTTCTCGCAATCACCAGTTCGCCGTCGTCCTCGAGGATGAAGAGCAGGTTGCCCGACCGGAGAATCGCCGCGTTGCCGGCCTGGCGCCCTTCGGATCGCCACAGGGTCTGACCGGTGACCGCGTCGGCGGCGAAGTACTGGCCCATGCCGAGCGTCGACAGGCTGAAGAGCGTGTCGCCGGTCACGACGGCGTTGCTCATCCGGTATGAGACCTCGGCGTTTTCCCAGACGTTCTCCGTCACCCACTGGCTGCCGCGCCGCGCGACGGTGAAAGCCACGACCGGCAGGTTCGTGCTCGACATGATGATCGTCCGGCCGTGGCGGATCGGCGTCACCGAGTTCGACGTGCTCGACGTCACGAGCGGACGCTCCCAGAGCAGGGTCCCCAACGCCGGGTCGACCCCGACGACCCGCTGCTGCGTCGCAACCACGAGCTGGCGGACGCCGTCGAACTCGGTCACGATGGGCGACCCGTAGCTCGGGCCGTCGCCGTCCCAGCGCCATCGCTCCACGCCCGTCGCGAGGTCGAACGCGGTCAACGCGCCCTTGTCGTGGCCGCCC
>Ga0326597_10001859_pt1 | contig 32612 bp, 23 predicted proteins | sample RVTome_12_FD_203789 | JGI IMG/M metagenome (GOLD analysis project Ga0326597, IMG submission 203789) | Soil microbial communities from uranium-contaminated site in the Upper Colorado River Basin, Wyoming, United States - RVT100D185 | ecosystem: Environmental > Terrestrial > Soil > Contaminated >...
CGAAGCGTGGGATGTCGTCGGGGTGCACGATCTGGGCGTGCTCGATGCGGCAGCGCATGTCGCGCAGGTCGGGCAAATCCTGCCGCGCGTGTTTCGCCGCGGCGTAGCCGTTACTGATGGCAGCGAGTGCGATGCGATTGCCACGGTCCCCGATGGCGTGGAGCGCGACGGAGAAGCCGCGTTCGAGGCTCTTCGCCGCGGCCTGCGTCAGGGCCTCTTCGCTGGATTGCATCAGTCCGCGATGGCCGGGCCGGTCGCTGTAGTCCGCGAGCAGAGCGGCGCCACGACTCCCCAGGGCGCCGTCGGCGTAGAGCTTCACACCTTCGAGGCGCAGGCGCGCCGAGGCCTCCGGCCGGATCGGCCCGCCTTCGTACTCGTCCAACACCTTGCGTCCGCCCAGATACGCCACGACGCGGATTGCCAGTGTGCCGGCCGCTGCGGCGCGTTGCAGAGCGCCCCATTGTGCGAGGGTCACGCCCATCTCGTGGACGCCGACGAGTCCCTTGGCTCGGGCATCCTCGGTCGCAAGGGCGACGATGCGATCGAGTTGTTCGGCGGTCTCTACGGGGATGGCGTCGGTGACGAGGTCCTCGGCGGCATCGATGACGATTCCGGTGGCCTCGCCGGTGGCCGGGTCACGGAGAATCTCTCCGCCTTCCGGGTCAGGCGTATCGCTGTCGATGCCCGCAGCGGCGAGCGCGGCGCTGTTCACCCAGGCGGCGTGGCCGTCGATCCGGCGCAGGTACACGGGCCGGTCGCCGAAGGCCTCGTCGAGCAGTCGTCGGTCCGGATACATCTGGACCTCCCAGTCGTTCTGGTCCCAGCCGCGACCCTGCAGCCAGACGCCGGGGGGGAGGGTCGCCTCGGTCGCCTGCGCGCGTTCAATGCAGTCATCTGCCGACACCGTGCCGCGCAGCTGCGCCTGCTGCAGAGATCGTCCGAGATTGAAGAGATGGGCGTGGGCGTCCACCAAGCCCGGCAGCAGTGTGGCGCCCTGAAGATCGATGCGGCGCGTGGCACTCGTCGCCAGATTCTCCACCTCGGCGAGAGGACCGATGGCGGCGACGCGTCCTCCCGCGACCGCGATGGCTTCCACGGGGCTGCCGTCGTCGCGCGAGAAACTATAGATGGTGCCGCCGTGAAAGATGATCTCCACAGTCTCACTCCCGCTTGTGGCCTGCGGATGTAGGGTGCCGAGGATGGCGACGACGGCGCAGGCAGAGGTGGATCTTCGCAACATGAAATTCCTCAATACGCTGGGGGTTGGTCGTCTGATGAGTTTACCGCGGCCGGGCGTGACGTCCACCGTTGAGGTCGTTGACCTCGCCGGAGCTCTGGGCCAAGATACGCCCCCTATTCTCGATGACCAAAGGAGACGAGCCTTGCAACCGCCCATCGCCAAGAAGAAGCCCACCGACCTCACGATTCACGGGCACCGACGCGTCGACGACTATTTCTGGCTGAATCAGCGGGAGGATCCCGAGGTTCTGGCCTATCTCCAAGCCGAGAACGAGTACACCAAGTCCGAAATCGGCCATCTCGACGGCCTCGTGGAGAGCCTCTTCCGAGAGATCAAGGGGCGGATCAAGGAGGACGACAGCTCGGTTCCCGTCCGCCTGCGCGGCCATTGGTATTACACGCGCTTCGAGAAGGGACAGGAGTATCCACTCCACTGCCGCAGGGCCGGCAGCCTCGAGGCCGACGAAGATATCGTCCTCGACGTCAACCAGCTCGCCGAAGGGCACGGCTTCTTTGCCGTCGCCGTCCAGGCCATCAGCCCCAGCAATCGCTATCTCGCCTATGCCTATGACGATGTGGGCCGCCGCGACTACATCATCGCGATCAAGGATCTACAGAGCGGCGTGACCTTTGAAGAGCGAATCCACGGCTGCGCCGGAAGCATGACCTGGGCCGCGGACGATGTGACCTTGTTCTATGCGAAACAGGACGAAAAGACACTGCGTTCCGACCGCATCTATCGCCACCAGATGGGGACGGATCCGGCCGGCGACGTGCTCGTCTACGAAGAAACAGACGATACATTCAGCTGCAGCGTCGGCAAGAGCAAGTCCGAGCGTTTCATCTGGCTCGGTTGCCATCACCGGGTTCGGACGGAATATCGCTTCCTGCCGACGGAGGAGCCGAAGGGCGAATTCCGGATGCTCCTGCCGCGCGACGCCGAGCACGAATACTATCCAGAGCACCTGGGCGAGCACTTCTACATCTCGACCAATCACGGCGGCGCGACGAACTTCAAACTCATGCGCTGTCCCGTGGCATCGACGGGAATCCAGAGCTGGGAGGAAATCGTCGCGCATCGGCCCGATGTGTTGCTGGAGGGCTTCGAGTTGTTCCACGAGCAGCTCGTCCTCGAGGAGCGGCAGGAGGGTCTCGTCGGCATCCGCGTGATGCCGTGGGAGGGCGACGAACATCTCATCCAGTTCGACGATCCCGTCTATGTGGCGGGCCTGGGCGCGAACCCCGAGCTGGACAGCGCGACGCTGCGATTTCACTACACTAGCCTGGTCCTGCCGGAGTCGGTCTACGACTACGACATGAAGAGGCGTGAGCGAAAGCTCATGAAGCAGCTCGAGGTGGTGGGGGGCTACGACGCTTCGCTCTACGAGAGTGAACGTGCTTGGGCCACCGCCGAAGATGGAACCAAGATTCCCATGAGCCTCGTCATGAGGAAGGACCGACCCAACGACGGGAGCGCGCCGTTTCTTCTGTACGGCTACGGAAGCTATGGCATCACCGTCGACCCGGGGTTCAGCTCGCTGCGGCTGAGTCTTCTGGACCGAGGTTTCGGCTTCGCCATCGCCCACATTCGCGGCGGCCAATATCTGGGACGCCCCTGGTACGACGCTGGGAAGAAGTTCACGAAGAAGAATACCTTCGGCGACTTCATCGCCTGCGCCGAGCATCTCATCGAGCGCGGTTTCACGCGGAGCGAGCATCTGTACACGATGGGCGGCTCGGCCGGCGGGCTGCTCATGGGCGTGGTCATCAACGAACGGCCGGAGCTGTTCCATGGCGTCGTGGCCCAGGTCCCCTTCGTCGACGTCGTCACGACGATGCTCGACGACAGCATTCCGCTTACGACGGGCGAATACGATGAGTGGGGCAATCCCAACGATCCCGAGTACTTCGAGTACATCCTGAGCTACTCGCCCTACGACCAGGTGAAGGCGCAGGCGTACCCACATCTGCTGGTCCTCACTGGCCTGCACGACTCCCAGGTGCAGTATTGGGAGCCGGCGAAATGGGTCGCCAAGCTGCGCAGCGTGAAGACGGGCGACCGGCGGCTGCTGCTGAAGACAAACATGGAGGCCGGTCACGGCGGCGCGTCGGGGCGCTTCGAGCGCTATCGCGAGGTGGCGCTGGAGTATGCGTTCTTGTTGGATTTGGAGGGGATTCGGAGTTAGGTCGGCGCGGCGTCCCAGGATGGGCTAGCCTCGCGGACGACAGCGGTTCATGAGCCTTCCGACCGCGACCTCCCCTGGCCTGGCGGCCCGTGGGACGAGTCGTGTCTGCCTCCGCCATCCATCCCCAACCGACGAACTCCGGCGCCGCGGTGTACTGTGCTCGTCGCCCCGCAGCTTCTTTTCGTATTGACGCCATGAGGATCCCCCAAGCATGATCTGCGCGAGTTCCTGGCCCATCGTGGAGAAATCAGATATGTCCCAGATCAAGCGCTCACTCTTCATCCTGGCGATCTCAGCGACCGCGGCCATCGGCACAGCTCAACTGGCCGCCGCAGAGGATAGCAGCGATCTCTCCGGTCATCCTTGGATTGGGGAGGCCGCTCCAGACTTCGACCTGGAGACGGTCGGCGGTGACTCCCTCCGGCTGCGGGATCTCCGTGGCAAGCTCATCGTCCTGCATTTCGGCGCCAGTTGGTGACCATTCTGTAATGCGGAGGCTCCGCATTTACAGATTCTGAATGATGAGTACGCCGACCGCGGGGTTCAAGCCATGGTCATCGATGTCTCCGAGGAATCCGAGACGGCCGCAGCCTGGAAGAGCAAACTCGAGTGGACGATCCCCGTGCTCCTCGACTTCGACGGCTCCACGGCCGAGAGCTACGCACCTGAGGGGCTCCTGCCGGATCTGCCTCGCAGCGAGATCCCCATCGCATCCAATCTGATCATCGACCGGGACGGCAAGATCCAGTTCTATTCGCTTCTGGACTCGCGAAACTTCGACGCCAAACTGATCGCGCTCAAGGCCAGGCTCGACGAGATTCTCGCGGCGGAATGAACCCCTCGACCATGGGTCTGGCGGCGGCTCTCGCATGGCTGCTCGGGATGATCGCTCAGGATTCGATTCCCGCGCCGAGCGTCGTCTCCATCCACGAGATCCCAGCGCTCCATCTCGTCGCCGGATCGAGTGACACGGTGCTCGTTTCCATCGAGATCGCCGAGGGCTTCCATGTCCAGGCCAACCCGGCGAGCGACGAGTTTCTCATCGCGACAGAACTGCAGTTCGTGGCGAGGGCAGGCGTCGAGGCGCAGGTCCACGCCTATCCGCCACCCATCCCGTTCCGGCTCGAGGGCGCGGACGAAGATCTGAAGACCTACGAGGGGAGGACCGCCATCCCGCTCGTCGTCGTCGCGGCCGATACGACGGCCTCTGGCGATTTCGTACTGGAAGGGAAGCTCGACTACCAAGCCTGCGATGCGCGGCGTTGCCTCTTCCCGAAATCACTTCCCATCTGGCTTCCGGTCGTCGTCACGGGATCCGCCGTCCGCTGAATCGCCGGCCAGTGCCTGCGTGGAGCCGAGCCATCGCGCGTGCGGCGTCCGGCGGTGCTGTCGGCTCGAGGGCCTGGCCAGGCGATCCCGCAGGTTCTCATTCATGAAAGGACGCGGGAACGACCGTCCCCAACCTCGAAGTTCGCAGTGCCCCTCCCGGACGTATGACTCTGTGCGGGCCAGAGCGCCCGATCGAGGCAAAGCCAGCGCGCGGCCGGACTGCCCGGGCTGGATTCCTGCAGCCTCGCCTGGGGCGACCATGACAACGACGGCGACCTCGACGTGCTGATGAGCGGGCTCACGACCAATAGCGATCGCATCACGCGCATCTATCGCAATGACAGCGCGACGGCCAACACGCCGCCGCAGGCGCCAAGCGATCTCGATCTGTAACTCGTCGGCACGTAGGCCACGTTCAGCTGGGATGCCGCGACGGACGCGCAGACGCCGAGCCTGGGGTTGAGCTACAACCTGCGAGTCGGTTCGGCGCCCGGCGCCCACGACATCGTGCCGGCCGACGCCGACGCGGCGACTGGCTGGCGCCGCGTGCCGGTGCCCGGCAACATGAGTCAACGCACGACCTGGACGATCACGCTACCCGATGCGGATCCAATCTATTGGAGCGTACAGGCGATCGATAGTACGTTTGCCGGCTCGGCGTTTGCCGACGAACAGAGCAGCCCGGCGACCGCGGTACCGGAGGCTGCGGCTGCACTCAGCCCAACGCTGCGCATTCTCGGCGCCAATCCCATCGGCGGCTCTGCCAACATCGAGTTCGGCCGTCCGCAGCCAGGGTGGGTGCGCCTTGCAATCTACGATCTCGCCGGGCGCCTCGTGCGCCGGCTCACTGATCGGCACTTCGCGACGGGCGTGCATCTGACGAGCTGGGATGGCCACGACGAGCTTGGTCACCGCGTGCCGACAGCGGTCTATCTCGTGCGGATGCGGGTCGAGCAGCGCGTGATGGCGCAGAAAATTGCTGGCATGTCGTGAGGCCCCAGGCGAGTCCCATTCCGTTGGTAGTACTTGGTGTGCTCCCGCAGAACGCGGCTCGGACCCCTCTCTCCGACTACGGTGAAAGGACCGGGATACTCCTACCTTGCCGCCCCCCTGAGACGCTCTAGAAGCGGAGCAACCACTGGACGTGTCGTCCAACTTCTTATTTCGAGACGGGCTCCGTCAGTACCCCTTTGAGGATCAGCGTGGTGGTGCCCCCCGTCAGCTGATTCAGTGATGCATCCGTGAACGTGACCTTCCCTCCCGAGCGTGTGATGCCAGGGATGCCGCCGTCGTTGAACGCGTTCCAGATGAGCGATGTTTCGCCGATCGTGTGACTCACGTACGCCGTTCGGATCCCATTGAGGGTATTGGGCACGACCAGTATCTCGACATTATTGACATCATCGGACCAGAATATCTGGACATCGAAAGTCCCCGACGACGTGACGTCGAAGTCGACGCTGGGCAGCGATGCTGCGCCGTCACCCGAGAACACGACACTTCCGCTTCCGCCTCCAGTCGCAAGACTCGATGGGTTCCATGCAGTGCTGGGATTGAAGCTGACGCCGTCGAGGGTCGAGACCGTGGCGGCGTAGCTGTTGGCCGCGTTGAGCCAGGCCGACAAATCGGCCGGGCTGAGTGCGGGGAGCGCCGCCGTGGGCGTTCCCGAGGCGTCCGTGGGAACCTGGATCGAACTTCCAAAGGCGTCCAAAGCGTCCAGCTTGCCGTCCGCCATGTCGCTGGCCACGGCGGTCACCAAATCGACTGGCCGCGTACTCGTAAACGCGCCGAGCAATGGATTGGCGTCCAACAAAGTGGAGAGACCACCCAGGAGTGCCGCGTATTCCTTTTGATTCGCCGAAGCCGAGGCGAGATCAGATGGCGCCGTCGTCGCGAAGTCGAAGCCGAAAGCGGGGACCGAACTGGACGTCGCCCGAGCGATGGCAGTCGCAAGCGGCGTTCCGCCGTCCACGAGTGCTTGCGTCGCCTGGAATATGGCGTGTGACAGCGGCGTAACGTGTGCGGACGAACCTTTTAGAATGCCGAACAGTTCCTGTCCGGCCGCCAGCGCCACCGTGTTTCCTGTCGCTTCGTCCACATAGCTTCCCCCGGTGGCCACCATGACGAAGTTCCCGGAAGTACTCGCGGGAATCTCGCCGGACCAATTGCCGGCCGTGTCCGTGGTGAACGGCCCGGCCACCAGAGTGCCAATGGATCCATCCGCATCGATCCGGTGGATGTTCAGGGCCGCGCCTGCTACGGGAGCCTTGTTGACGCTTCCGTCTACCGCCGTAGGACCCGACGGTGACGTGGGATTATCCTCGTGGTCGACAAAAGCCGAAACGAGTATCCGGAGCCTCACGACATCGAATCGGATGAGGCTTTCGCCTTCGTCTCGCCATACATGCCTCGTCAACGCTGCCGTTTGCTGGAAATCGGCGGCGGAAGCCACGCGTTCGTGCGGCGAATAGCGGAATCCGGCCACGAGATTCACGTAGTGGACCCGACGGGCCAACCAATTCCGGCAGTGGATGTTGCCTCGCTCTCCTTTGAATCCACGCACCCCGATGTCATGCAACTGGAGTGCTTTGGCTACGATGCTGTTATTGTCTCCAAATGTTGTTCATCGACGATTCCGATCACTTCGCCTTGGCCAGGAGCACGACCGAGTGGTATCGGCTGACACTCCACGAGCTTCGCAATCGCGGCTATATTGAACTCTCACCCGACAATGACATCGAGCGCGCCATCTTTTCCGGTCGGACGATTGCGGAGTACTCCGGACAGCGAGGCTTGGCGACGCACTCTGCCGTGGACCACCGTAGTTCGCTCGGCGGGTTCTTCCGCATCCAGTCGGAAGAGCGGACCCCCTACCTGTATCTCTTCCTTTCAGCCGTCGTGCCGAGCGGTGAACCAGGTGCGAGACTCGTTCGGACCTTTTTGGCGCAAGAGTCCGCCGCGATCGAGCAGGGACTCCTCGAGCCAGTCGGTCGGCGCGTCATCGCGGTCAAGAAGTCGTAGGACCACCGGCGGCGTGATACTGTGTATGCCGCGCTTCTTGCGGCTCCCCTGCGGACCTCACTCGATTCCGAATGGGGCGAAGACGGTATTCTTACGGTGCAACCAGGCTTGGCGCTCCTTCGCGTAGTTCTGCAGAGTCGCCGCGGACTGAGCGACGGCAGTCAGGTGAGCATCGCCCGGCGCCAGCTCGGAGGCGACACGATACGCCTCGGCCGCCTCATGGAATAACTGAAGCTCCTCGTAGAATATTGCCAGATCGAGAGAGGCGCGCGCGTCGCCGTCGATGAGGTTCCCCGCATTTTGCGCGGCGTCGATCGCATTGTGTAGATCGCCGATGGCCATATAGGCATTCGCCAGAGATTGGTAAAGTTGAACCGACGGTCCCGTGAGCTGGAGACGGGCCTGCAGTTGGATCACCGACTCTGCACCGCGCACGAAGGTCTGAATTCCAGACGAGGGGTTCGACCGCCGAAGGTCTTGAAGCGTCCGGGTCGCACCCTCAAAATCCCCCGTCGCCATGAGAACCTGCGCGAGATTCCCGAGTGCGTTCGTCAGCCGCGGCGACAGCCGAACCGCTTCTTCGAGATGCTCGAGCGCTTTGTCCAATTCTCCCCGCTGCCAGTAGACATAGCCCAGGCTGTTGTGGACCTCGGGATCGTCGGGATGGCTGACGACTCGCTCGAGATGATGAAGCAGGCGTTCGGAATCATATCGCAGGACGGAGGCGACATTGGCGTCGTTGGGAAACCCATGTCGCCGCGCGAGCTGCGCGGCCTTCAAATACTCGTCCCAGCGGTTCAAGAAGAAGCCGAGGTTCAGACGCTGTGAGATGTCTCGATGTGCTTGCAGCTCGGCACGGACGCGCTCCGCGTCAGGTCCGATGTTTCTGACGTAAGGGAGAATCGTTTCCTGATGCTCGAGCAGGTCGAGGCATTCCTGCACACCTTCCAGAGTGCGCCCGTACTGGAACTGGGGATACGGTAGGTCGTCGGTGCTGATCCGGGTAACGCCCTCGAGCAACACGTCGAGTTCGTCTTCGCCCAGGAGGAGGAAACTCAGGAATTTTGGCGCCGAGTCCACGCCGTACTCGACGAATTTCGTCGACTCGAGGACGGGCTCGAGCCTACTGGCGAATTCCTGGTAGTCGATATCCAACCGTTCGGGCGTGCCGAGCATCAGGCATTGGGACGAGCCGTGGATGCTCCACAGGCTCATGTGCGGATACACCGAACGGAACGTCTTGAGGATCGAGGTAAACGAATCGCCAGGAAGCGGGTAGACAAGCCACTGCGCGAAGATGCCGCCCGGCAAGAGACGGCGCTTGGTCAGCTCGTAGAATTCGCGTGTGTAGAGTGTCCACGAATCGAACATCTTTGGATTCGTGGCATCGGAGATGATGACCGTGTACTGCTTTGGATCCAGCAGAAGTTCGTTGCGGCCGTCGTTGACGGTGACGGTGAGCTTGGGATTGTCGATCACATCGAGGTTCTCGCGGCGAAACAACCTCGCTGGGCCATGGATGTCTGGATTGAGATCGACGACTTCGAGTGCGCTCGCGAGTCCTATGGCGGCGCCTGCCGACATTCCCGCACCGAAGGCGATCATCAGCGCCTCATCGGGTTCTTCGTGCATGATCATGGGGAGCACGCCGAGTAGCTTGAAGAGCTGGACATGCCACAGGCGTGAGGACGCCTCTTCGATGCCATTGAGATGCAGGTCCTTGTAACCCGCCTCGAAGTCGTAGACGACGACATTGACGACTTTACCCTCCTTGTAGTGGAGGATCTCCGAATTGGGTGTGGCCCGCTGGTAGATGTCGCGGAAGAGCGCATCGGGGGCCGTCAGGAAGAGCAGCAGCACAACCGTAGACCAAGCCGCAACCAATACGACGCGGCGGCCGCTCGTCATCCGCGCCGCGAACACGAGCATTCCCGCGCCCAGATTCAGGCTCGCCACGGTGAGGATCGCCGCATGAAGCCCGATGGAAGGAATCAGAATGAAGCCGGCAGAGAAGGCGCCCAAGATCGATCCGATGGTATTGAATGCATACACCGCGCCGACGCTTCTTCCTTCTCTGCCCTTTCCCCACTGACAGATCTGCACGGCCAATGGCACCGCGATACCCATCATGATGGTGGGCCCGATCATGATGACGGTGGTCTTGAGAATGGTCATGGTTTCCGCGCGATTGGAGAACAAAGGACCCTGCAGGAGCCTGAAGAGGAATGGCGTCGCACAAGCCATCACGCCGATGCCGAGTTGCAGTCCAGCGAACAACACGAGTTTCGCGCGCATGCGCGAGAGAAATCTCGCGAACACCAGGCTACCGATGGCGATACCCAGGAGAAAGGTTGCGATGGTCGCCGTGAACGAAGAAGTGTTGTTGTTGAGAAAGAGATTGAGCATGCGCGCCCACAGGACCTCGTAGGCGAGGGCGCAGAATCCAGAGAGCGCGATGCCCACCAACACCGCGATCACGATGGGTCGCTCCTGCCGAGGATCGCTCGCTGGACGAGCATCGTTCTTCGAGCCGGCGGCTGACTCGTCTTCGGGCCGCGTGGCCGCCCTCTCGGGAACCAGCCACGCAACCAGCGCGACAGCGATGTTGATGATCACAGCGATCCAGGTCGTCTGCCGGAGGCCGACGGCACCCAGAAGATAGTAGCCCGCGGCCGCACAACCGACGACGGCGCCGGCGGTGTTCAGGCCGTAGAGAAAACCGATTTGAGAGCCCAGTCGGCCCCATCTCTCGGCGAAGTACTTCAGCAGGACGGGAAGCGTGCCACCCATACAAAACGTCGGAAGGACGATCAGGACGAAGCAGACCATGAAGCGGAAAAAATTCGCGATGGCGAGGTTCTCGCCAACGCTTTGGTAGACGCTCGTGTACAGCGGCGTCACCAAGGCGAATAGCAGGGGGAACAGGAGGCCGAAGAGACCGATGCCCGCCTCGAGTGCGGCGTACACCTTGAGCAGAGCCCGGGGCTTGCGATCGATGTATTCCCCGAGCGCGAAACTCCCAGCGGCGAGTCCGGCCATGAATGCGCTCAGCACCGTGCTGGTGGCCAGCAGAGTGTTTCCGAAAACGAGGACCAGCATGCGAGTCCACACGATCTGATAGACGAGGCCTGAAATTCCGGAAAGAAAGAAGATCAGGAGGACGACGCGCCGGTTCAGCTCGCCTCGTTGCATACTGTTACCCCTCCGGCGATGCGCCTGCGGAACCACTCACCGCCGAAGGAGACAAGACCCCAGCGAGCGCAACTCAATGAGTTGGAAAATCTCATTCTATGTATGGCACCAGGGGCCGGCAAGTGCTGTGACTGCCGTTCATATTCTTGCTGTCGCCGTGATACTGAAGATCACGGTGGATGGGCGCCTTCTCGTCGACGGGCATGTCCTACGGGCTGTTGTCACGTTCGCAGGCAGAGAGCTTCGTCACGCCTCCTCGGCGGAACTGGAGGCGCCGTCAACCATGAAGAACTCCGCGGCCTCCGCTTCTTCATGGAAGACCTTGAACACCGCAGGAATCAGTCTGGTCATCTCGAGCGTGTGGGCGACCCGCTCCGTTGGGGACAACAGAACCAGAACCCCGCCGGCTTTCTTGACCGAAGCGTAGGCCTCGACGAGAGTGCCGATCCCGATCGAGGTCATCCAGTCGAGCTCCGTCATGTTGAGCACGAAACGACGGTGGCCGCTCTCCACCCTGGACTTGATGACTTCTTTGATCGCTCGGGTATCCGGCCCGCCACTCATTCGGCCGACGAGATCGACCAGAATTACGTCGCGCGATTCGCGGCATTCGATCTTGAGCATCGCTTCCCCCATTCGATTGCTTCGACGGGAGTATACCCCAGAATGAGTCTCAACTGGCACTCGGTGCGCCCTGGGGCTGACGAGAACCCCCGGTGTTCACAGGAGTTCACAACATCGCAATCAGGCCCGCTCGTCGATTCGCGTGCCCACCCTGAAATACGCCGGGATCCGTCTGAGGTTGGAGAAGCGTAGGGCGAAAGGATCGTGTCTTCCCTCCGGCCGAGCTCAAGACGGTTTTGATCACCGGTCCTCCCGCGCTCGGCAATCGTGCGGAACATCGACGGCTGAGGGGCCTGAAGCAAAGCTGTTTCCCAACGATCGAACCGTCTGGGGCGCCAGGGGGGTGTGTGGCGCCTTCCGGGCTGCGACCTTTGGCGGCCCGGGGGGGGTACTCCAGGCTGTGAGGACAGCTCGCCATCCTCCGCGCCCCCTAGATACGAGTTCCGGAGGAATCGATGAAGCTGGCCAGCCTCGCCGCGTGCCTTTGTACCGTCCTCGTGCCTACCATCGCCCACGCCGGCGCACCGATCGTTCATCACGTGACTCGCGCGGCTTCACCCATCAAAGTCGTCGGCTACATCGACGAAGTGGCGTGGGCCGACGCCGCGCGCCTCGAGTTGGGATACGAGGTGCAGCCCGGCGAAAATATCACGCCGCCGGTTCGCACCGTGTGTCTGATCAGCTATGACGAGAGCCATGTGTAGTTCGCGTTCCAGGCCGAAGACCCGGATCCATCGAAGATCCGCGCGCGCTACTCGGATCGAGATCAAGCCTGGAGTGATGATTGGGTCGGCATCGTGTTGGACTCCTCCAACGACGAGCGCCGCGCCTACGAGTTGTTCTGCACGCCTCTAGGCGTGCAGATCGACGCCATCAATGACGATGTCTCAGAGAACTATGACGACTCGTGGAATGCGATCTGGGGCTTCGATGCGATTCGCAGCTATCCGCGAGATTTTCGGCATCACATCGGTGCTTTCGCCCGCGATCGAGCGAAAAACAGCTATCTGTCGCAAACGATCAAGTTGAAGGGGATGACCGGCGCCAGTCCGGGGCACAATCTCGAGCTCATTCCAACCATCACCGCGAGTCGGAGCGATGCAAGAGAGTCGCTGGATGCTCCTAACTTCACCAACGGCGACGTTGACGCAGACGTCGGCCTCAGCGTTCGATGGGGAATTTTCCCGAACATGAGCCTCAACGGCGCCATCCATCCTGATTTTTCGCAGGTCGAAGCCGATGCGCTGCAGCTGGCCGAGAACGAACAGTTCGCGCTGTATTTTCGCGAAACGCGGCCGTTCTTCCTGGAGGGCGCGGGCTACTTCAGCACCGATCTGAGGCTGGTCCACACACGAGCGATCGCGAAGCCGTCGGGTGCGGGGAAGCCCACCGGCAAGCAGGGAAAACATACACGGGCCGTATTCACGGCGCGTGACGGCGTGACGAATCTCATCGTTCCCGGCCTCGAGAGTTCGGCTAGCGGCCAATTCGACGTGGATAACACGAGCTCGGCGGCCCGCTACCGGATGGACTTCGGTCCGAACTCATTCGCCGGAGTGACGGTGACCGATCGCCGGGCCGAGGACTATTCGAATTCTGTCTTCAGCGCCGATACCGTCCATCGATGGACGCAGAAGGACAAATTCAACGCGAGCGCGGCCATCTCGAACACGGAATACTCTAACGAGATGATTTCGCAGCTCGGCGCGAGCGAAGGATCCGTCAGTGATCCAGCAGTGTATCTTGCCTACAACCACTCCGAACGTGGCTGGTGGTTTTTTTCCGAGCTCAATCAGTTGGGCACGGACTATCGGTCGGATCTCGGCTTCCAGCCCAACGTCGGGCTTCGCTCCGTCTGGGCCGGTGGCGCGAAGGTGTGGTGGGGCGAGGACGGCGACATGATCCAGCGCAAGGCCTGGGGCAGCTCCTATTCTCGCGGCGATCCCGTGGATGGGGGAATGCTCGAGGAGAGTTTCGACACCTGGGCCAACGCGAATCTCCCGTGGCAGACCTATATCGACGCCAGGGCTTCCACGGGCCGGCGCTGGTTCGATGGCGAGATGTTCGACATCTGGGACCTGGGCGCGGGTGTCGAGTCTCAGCTGACGGGTGATCTCTCGTTGTCGTTCGACGGCAGGATGGGCGACTGGATCGACTTTGCCAACAGCCGACGCGGCCAGCGTCACGTTCTGAATTCTTCTCTCGGATATACCTTCGGCCGCCATCTGAATCTGCAACTGTCCCACATCTTCTCTGCCATGAATGTCGGCGGCGAGCGGTTGTTCACGATCCATGCACCGCAGCTGCGCGCCGTGCATCAGTTCAACTCGCGCGCGTTCGTTCGCCTCATTCTCCAGTACACCGGCGTGAATCGGGACCCGTCTCTGTATGCCGACGCAGTAGACGACGAGACACAGTCCCTGCTCACTCAGCTGCTATTCACCTACAAGGTGAACCCCAAGACCGCCCTGTATGCGGGTTACGGCGACAACCAGTTCGGGGACGACGAGTTCGGCCTGACGCACACCGACCGGGCGTTCTTCATGGAGCTCGGGTATGCGCGGGTGAGATAGGGTGGTTTGCCAAGAGAGATGGATTCACCGGTCCCGGGTCTATCGGCGATGCAACCCGACAACCCGCTGGATCGAATCGATGGAGGGGACAGCGGACGCGCTCAATCTGATATGACGGGAGACAGGCGCTTGGTGTAGACGAGCTTGGGGTCGCCGTCGGCATAGAAATCGTCGAGCCGGGCCACCAGTTCGTAGCCGCATCGGGCATAGAACCCCTGCGTGGAAGCATAGAGATCACGCCCCGACGTCTCGATGTAGATCTGCCGGCCGTGGAGAGCGCGGATGCGCTGCTCGGTCTCGGCCAGCAGCCAGTGCCCGATCCGACGCCCGCGCACCGCGTCGCGCACCGCGATCCAGTAGAGATCGTAACTGCCCACAGTGCAGGGAATCTCGCCATAGCATGTGTAGGCGACCGCGGGGTCGTCGCCTTCGAGCGGCTCGGCGAAGAGAAATCTGTAGCCACTGGCCAGGCCCCGCGCCAGCCGCGCCTCGACGAGTTCCACCGCGATGGACACTTCATCCGCGCTGAAGAAGCCCGTGGATTCCACCATCTGCCGCACGGCGGCGATGTCCGCGTTCTCGGGCTCTTCGCGAAGTCGGAGCCATGTGGCAGGAGCGGGGCGAGCTTCGATGTTCATGGCGTTCTGATCGAGGAGTCGCCTGGCCTGGGTCCCAAGTACATTCCCTCGACCAAGCCCGTGAAGAAGGATCGCACATTGACGCCGAGCGTCCGCGTCCGATAGCCGCCTTCTTGGACGACCAACGTGGGTTTCTGCAGGACTCCGATGCGGTGGCCGTTCTCGACGAAGTCCGCCGCCACCAGCCTCCATGTGCCGGTGGGATCGCCCTTCGCCGTGTCCATACCGAGGGAGACGACGAGGAACTCCGGATCGTAGCGCTGGATGCGACCGAGCGCCAGATCGAGCGTCTTGCGGTAGCGCTCGGCGTCGATCGTCTCCGGCAGTGGCAGATTGAGGTTGTATCCCTCGCCTTCGGCTGCCCCGACCTCCTTGGCGAAGCCGCTGAAATACGGGTACGCGAAGCGTGGATTCCCGTGGATCGACACGGTGAGGACATCGGCTCGTTTCCAGAAGATCGACTGCTGCCCGTTACCATGGTGGTAGTCGATGTCCAGGATCGCGATCTTGCGCCCGTTCTGGCTGAGATGGTGTGCGGCGATGGCAGCGTTGTTGAAGTAGCAGAAACCGCCGAAGGCCTGCCGTTCGGCGTGATGGCCGGGAGGACGAACGAGGGCGTAGGCTAGACGGTCGCCATACAGCAACGCCTCGGCTCCGGTCAGCGCGCAGTCGACGGCACCGAGCGCTGCCTTCAGCGCGTTCTGATTGAGCGGCGTGAAGGTGTCGATGCAGTAGTAGCCCGCGCGCACGGCCAGCTCGCGCGGAGGACGCGCCTGATTGCGGAGCGGAAAGACATAGGGATACACCGAGCTGCCTTCGGGAAGCTCTTGGCAGACGCGCTTGAAGTACTCGACGTAGCCGCGGTCGTGGACGGCCAGGATGTGCTGCAGTGAGAAGTGACGGGCGCGCGTCTCCTGGAAGAGGCCGGTCGACTCGAGCTCACGTCGAATCGCGCGGATGCGCACGGGCGCCTCGACGTAGCCGCGGTCCTTGACGTGGTGGATCTCGTGATCCGTGTTCATCAGGAGCAGGACCAAGGGGCTGCGCCGCGCGGCCGGTGCGCGCAGGGGAACGGCCGACTTGTGATAGCGCGCCGGGCGCAGCTGGACTGTGGCATCGCGGAAGGAGGCTACGACCTCGTCCACGTACCCGGGGGGGCACATCTGCGCGTAGCTCTGTTCCAGGATGGCACGCACGATCTTGCGCGCCGGATCCCGGCGCAGCGGCTTCTCCCGGTCCAGTTGGTCGAGGACGAGGTGGGGCATGTCCATCTGCCCCTCCCGCAGCGGAAGTTCGTAGGCGGTACCCACGATGGGCCGAGCTCCGTAGCGCTCGTAGAAGCGCAGGCGCGAGGCGTTCTGTCTGGCGAAGGTGGGATCCGAGCACGCCTTCGGATCGTCCGGGAGGCATTCGAAGAAGACGCCGACCACCGCCAGCACACTGCCCTCCTCGCGGACCCGTTCGTACAGGGCGCCACCCACTCCCGACCCGACGTTGCCCTTGGCTGTGGCGATGAAGTCCAGGTACAGGAACTTCAGTTCGGGATCGTGGAACACCATGGCGAATCCGTGAACGCGGCCGCGGAGGTCGTCCGCCACGAACAACAGGCTGCGAAAATTGAATCGCTCCGGCTGTTGCAGCCGCTGGGGGAGTCGCTCGATGGCCCGCGGGTCCAGGCCTGCGAATCTCTCGCGGAGGATCTGTTGGACCTGCTCGATCTCGGCCCGATCGATGGGAAGACTGGCGTCGAAGATGCGTCGGATGCGGAACATGTCTACGGCTGCCGCGCCGGGGCCTTTGCGACGCGCCTGCGCAGTGCGGCATCCACGACCTTCTGGACGACCGCTTCGAGATTCATCCCGGCGGCGCGCTCGACCGCCGCGGCGAAACCCGCGTCGGGGGACAGGCAGGGGTTGGCGTTGACCTCCAGCACATAGGGTGCGCCGGCGGCGTCGACGCGGAAATCCACGCGCGCGTAGCCGCGCAGGTCTAGGGCCTCCCAGCAGCGAAGGGCCAGGGCGTTCATGGCAGCCAGCAGGGCGCGATCATCCGGCGGCAGGTCGAAGCGCCGGACGGTATTCGCGTACTCGAAGGAACCCTCGGCCCATTTCGCCTGGTAACCGACCAGGCGCGGCTTGTCGGGCGGATAATCGACAAAGCACATCTCCGCCACGGGCAGGACCCTTGGCCCCGTGGGCTCCTCCAGCAATGCGAGGTTGAACTCGCGTCCCTCGATCCAGGACTCGGCGAACGCCTCGCCTCCCAGGCGATCTTGGCGCTCCAAGACCGCAGCGAGGAGCTGCTCCAGGCCGGTCGCATCGACGACCGAGTCGTCGTCGAGGCCCAGCGACGCGTCCTCCCAGACCGATTTCACGATGTAGCGCCCGGGGAAGCGGGGGCTCCCGCCGGAGCGCCCCGCGTCGTCCAACCAGGCGGGGGTGAGGATGTCCTGGGACTGCAAGAGCCGCTTGGTCCACAGCTTGTGGCTGCTCAGGAACATGGCCTCGGTGCCGGCGCCCGTGTAGGGGAGGCGTAACGTGTCGAGCAGGGCGGGGGCGAGGTGGATGAGCCGACCGTGACCGCCGACGGACTCCACGAGATTGATGACCAGATCCGGCTGCTCGGCTTGCAGGCGGGCGGCGACCCCCGCGGCGTCGAGTCCGAATCCCATGGTGAGCGTCGAATGGCCAAGCGCACGCATCGCGGCCCCGAGAGTCTCGACCTGCACCATCGCGTCCTGCTCGTCCGGGCGTCCGTCGACCGCGCGTTCATCGTGCAGCAGAACGACTTTCATCGTGCTCAGCCGCCCTCTTCGGACCGCACCAGCTCGGGCGCGGATCGTCTCCGGGCCGCGGATTCGACGATTTCCCGGATCAGATCGCGGTAGCTCATCCCAACTGCGGTGCAGGTCATCGGGAGGTCCGAATGCGAAGGGTGCATCCCTGGCAGGGGATTCACCTCGAGCACCTGCAACTCCCCATTCTCGTCGGCGCGCAGATCCACGCGGCCGCCGTCGCGGCAGCCGAGCGCCCGCCAGGTCCGCAGGGAGATTTCCGCGCAACGTCGCGCCGACGCCTCGTCCGTCAGGAAGTAGTGGATGAGTTCCTCGCATCGCTCCTTGTTCACGTAGGTATACGCGTTGGGTTCGGCGCCTTCGCGCAGGGCGACTTCCAGCGTGCCGATGACGCGGGCGTCGGGGCCCGTCCCCACGAGGCTGGTCGTGAACTCTCGCCCGGACAGGTAGGGTTCGACCAACGCGGGCTGATGGTAGGTCTGAACGATATGCCGGCAGCGCGCTGCGAGTTCGGCCCGCGACTCGACCTTCGAGTTCCCGTCGATGCCCTTGGCCGTGCCCTCGGCCACGGGCTTGGCGAAGACCGGGTAGGGGAATTCGATCAGGTCCAGATCCTCCTCCGACTCCACCAGCGCGAAGTCGGTCGTGGGAATCCCCAGATTCCGCAGGACGTGCTTGGTCATGCCCTTATGGAGTGTCAGCGCCGAAGCCAGCGTGTCGGAAAAGGTGCATTCGATGTCGTAGGCCTCGAGAAGAGCCGGCACCTGGGATTCGCGGCCCGAACCGCGGAGACCCTCGGCGACGTTGAACACGAGATCCCAGCGGGCGCCGGCCACGAGCTTGGCCGCCAGCTGGCGCACGTTGCCGATCCGCTCGGTCTCGTGACCCAGAGTGCGCAACTCGGCGTCGATGAAGTCGATGGTCTCGACCCGATCGAACTCGGCGGTCTCCTCCTCGCCATAGCCCATGGCCAGGTATTCGTCGCGGAGGTCGTAGGTCAGCCCGATCTTCATGAGACCCTCGGCTTGCGCGCGGTTGGCACCGGGTCGGGATAGCGATAGATCTTGCCCTCGAAGTTTCGCAGGAGCACGTCGTCCCCATCGCGCCCGACGTAGTAGTTGGGCAACAGGGGGATCTTGCCGCCGCCGCCGGGAGCGTCGACGACGAAGGTCGGTACCGCGTAGCCCGTGGTGTGGCCGCGCAGGCCGTCCATGATCTCCAGCCCCTTCTCGATGGACGTGCGCAGGTGGCTCGAGCCCGAGATGGGATCGCACTGGTAGATGTAGTACGGGCGCACCCGCGCCCGGAGCAGCCGGTGCATGAGCTCTTTCATGGTGTCGATGTTGTCGTTGACACCCTTCGTGAGCACCGTCTGGCTGCCGAGTGGAATCCCGGCGTCCGCCAGGCGCTCGCAGGCCTGGACGACCTCGGGGGTCATCTCGCTGGGGTGCATGAAGTGAATGCTCACCCACAGCGGATGGTACTTGCGCAGCATCTCCACGAAGGCGGGCGTGATGCGCTGGGGAAGTACGGCCGGGATCTTGGTGCCGATCCGCAGGAACTCCACGTGCTCGATCGCCCGCAGGCGAGAGAGCAGCCACTCGAGTCGATCGTCGGACATGGTCAGGGGGTCGCCGCCGGACAACAGCACGTCGCGGATCTCGGGATGCGCCGCGATGTAGTCGATCCCCTGCTGGAATTGCTCGTGGGAGGCGTGGAACTCGCCGGTGTGACCCACCATGCGCGCCCGCGTGCAATAGCGGCAGTAGGTCGCGCAGAAGTTCGTCACCAGGAATAGTACTCGGTCGGGATAGCGATGCACCAACCCGGGAACGGCCGAGTCGCCTTCCTCACCGAGCGGATCGTCCGCTTCCCCACGACCCCGCACCAGCTCTCCGCGCACGGGGATCAGGGTCCGACGCAGCGGCTCCTTCGGATTCTGTGGGTCCATGAGCGAGGCATAGTAGGGCGTGATCCCCAAGGGCAGGCGTCCTCCGACCCGCTGAACAGTGCTGCGCTCATCTTTGCTGAGTTGGAAGATGCGTCCGAGCTCGGCGAGATCGCGGATCCGGTTGCGCATCTGCCAATGCCAGTTGTTCCAGTCCGCCTCGGTGGCGTCAGGATAGAACGCTTGGCGGAATGCGTCGCTGCGCTCGGTGATGAGGAGTTGATCGGGGCCGAGGGGCCGGGTCGTGTCCGAGGCAGGCAACTGGAGGGCCCGGACGGTGTTGCCGCGGACGACCGAATCGTCTGTCGCTGCTGCGCGCGTCGCGCGCATCGGGGACAGGCCGTGGGACTGGTTTTCAGGTAAGGCGGGGGGCTCCGATGCGGGATCGGATAGCTCTCGTTTCATTCCTTCCCTTTGCCCACGCAGAGTGGGTCGCCACGGGTTGCCAACGCCAACGCAAAAGCCCCCCCAACTGATTCTGGGAGAGCGGTACTGGCGGGTGCCGGGCTCGACGCACTCATGGAAGCAGATTTCAGAAACACGTCAAGGGGCCATCGAGATTTTTCTGGGGATCAGAAGCAGACGGATCCGCGGCTCGGCGGCCCCGCCCGAGACGAGGCGAGGCGCCTTTGTCCCTCGGCTAGTGTGGGGAGATGGGAATGAGGTCGGACTCCAGAAGGATGCCTGCCGTGCCCAGAGCGCGAACACGCACCCAGACGGCGGCGGTGCCGTCCGCTTCCAGTGTGAATTCCCACCGCTCGGCCCCGGCGACTTCCTGGGACAGCAGCTCGCGCAGCTGGGAGTCATAGACGATGACCTGGTAGCTCTTGACCCCCGGGACGGCGCTCCACTGGAGTCCGAGGACGGATCCGCTCCAGCTCGAGTTCTCGCTCAGAATCAGCCGGGGGTTCTCGGTGTCCGACCCCGAGCGCATGGTCGCCGTCTCCGGACTCTCGAAGGGCATCCACCAGAAAAAGAGGGCGAGGGCTGCGACCGCAGTGCCCGTGAAAAGGAGCGAACGGCCGCGCGTCGGCGCGCTCAGACGAGGGCGCCGACGCGCGTCGGCGCCGTGGGCAGTGCGTACGTCGCCGGCCAGGCGCCGGCGCAGCTCGCCTTCGACTTCGTCGAGCGAGGCCTGACCTGGCGTTTCGGTGGGTCGGAGAAACTCCTCCAGTCCCCGCAGACGAGCTTCGCAGCGTGGACACTGGAGGACATGCGGTGACTCGGCCAGCTCGGGCCGCTCGTAGAGATCCGCGGTGGAAGGGCACTTCATCCTCTTGCCTCTAGGTCGTCGAGGGCACGCCGCAGCTTGCGGCGCGCCTGTTGCAGGACACCGCGTGCCCCCGAAGCCGCTTCGATTGCGAGCATGCGCGTGATCTCCTCCAGTGGCAGACCCATTTCGTAGCGAAGTACCAGGGCCTGTTGTTCGGCGTGACTCAGGTGCTGTTGCATCAGAGCCTGAAGTGTCTCGCTGAGCTGATCGGCATGGGCGAGCTCGGCGGAGTCTGGCCGCGGATCGATGAGCTGATCGAGTTCGATCTCTCGATCGACGCGCAGCTGCGGGCGGCGCGCCTGCTTGATGCAGACGCGCCGCGTGATCGTGAACAACCAGGCCCCGAAAGGCGCTTCGCCGCGAAACGCCGCGAGTCCCTCGAATCCGCGCAGCATGACCTCCTGAGCCAGGTCCATGGCATCGTCATGGTCTCGCGCAAAGCGCCGGCACCACTGGAAGACCAATGTGGAATAGCGCCCCAGAAGCTCCTCGGCGGCCTGTTCCGAGCCGGCGCGGTATTGGACCAGAAGTTCGCCATCCGAATTGCCTCCCTGCTCCTTCATGGTGTCCGCCGCCGCAGGAAAATCACAACGCCCGCTCCCAGGATCCCGAAAGCAACGAGAAAGAGCGGCGTTTTCCCATTCGATTCCGGCTGCAGGGGCAGCGTCGTCGACGGTTCGCCGCTCAGACAGAACCCCGCCCAATAATAAGGATGGCGCGTCTTGGCGTCCGCGCGGATCGCGCCGCGGGCGGCTCGGAGGGCCGCCGCGGCGCTCCTGTTCTCTCCGAGCGCTTCGTAGAACTTCCACATGAATCGCGCCGTGGTCGCGTCGTCGACCTTCCAGAGGGCCGCCACGACGGCATCGCTGCCGGCGATCAGGAACGCGCTTGCCAGGCCCAGCATCCCTTCGCCGGGGAGGATCTGCGCGGCCGCCGACTGGCAGGCGGAGAGGACGCATAGGCGCAGATCGAGTGGGAGGGAGAGGATCTCGTACGCGGTCAGTTCCTGCGCGTCACCGTCTCGCCGATGGAGCTGAAGCGAAGAGTTCCAGGGTCGCTGGAGATCTGCCTTGGCGTGCATCGCGAAATGGAGCCACTGCATCCGCGACAGCTCGTCGAGCTCGATTGGCTCATCGATTCGCGCCGTCAGGTTGGACCATCGAGCCGTCAGCTCCTGCGCTTCGCGCAGGCTCCCACGCAACGCGCGGTCGCCGCCGAACGAGCTCGCGATCAAGAGACCCTCGATCACCGCCTCGCCGTGCTCTGAGCTGCGGGCAGCTCGCCGCGTTCGCAGTTCGAAGAGCACCTGAGGCGACGGGATACGTGAGATTTCGGTCTCGAGTTCAGGCAGGAGCCCGTCGATCGCCTCCAGCGGTGCGGAATGCCAGATGCCGTCGGCCGCAACGAGGATCTTCGGATAGCGGGCCGTCAGGTCGTCCAGCGGGGCCACGAAGTCGTGTAGCCAGGCCGTGAGGGCCTCGTCGACGGCCGCCCCGGCCGCCGCCGAGGAGGGCGGCCGCGAGACGATCTCCCAGAGCAGCGGCACGCGGCTGGCCAGCTCGGCGCCGCCGGAAAGCTGGCGAAGTTCGAAGTGCTCGCGCGTCAGCACGAAGACAATCGTCGCGTCAGGGCCGCCGTGGAGATCGAGCAGCATCTCGTCGGGCGCGAGTACCGATTGGAGCTGTGACAGCTCGGGCATCCCGGCCAACGTCTGCGCGCGTAGGGAGTCTCCGCCCGCCAGCCCGCCAAAGCCCGTCAAGCGCTCGATGAAGGTCCGGGCCTTGAATCGCTGCAGGATGGCGAAGGTCGATCGGATCTCCGCATCGCTGGGCGGCGCCTCTTCCCGTGAGAGCAGGGCGACGAACTCCGAGCTCAGCGCACGCGAAAGCGCGCCCCATCGCTCCCGCCACTCGGGATCGCGCGGCGTGCCGCGGATCGACTCCCAAGTCGCAAGTGCTTCCTCGAGCCGCGCACTCGCCTCCTCACGATGCCCGAGTTCCCGTTCGGCTCGGGCCAGGACAGTGAGCGCCTGCAGGAGAGTCAGGCGTTGCGTTCCTGTTCTTGCAAATGTCGCCGCGTTCCGGGCCGCATCGCTCGCTTTCGCGACCGATCCCGCCGCCAGGAGCAGGCGGGCGAGGGTCAGATCGAGATCGGCCAGATCTGCGCCCGACGCCAGATCACGCAGCGCGCGCGAGTCGCGCTCCAGCTCCCCTGCCGCCAGGGCAGGATTCGAGTAGGCGCGCAACGGTGCCCGTGCGCGCAGAACATCCAGGCGACGTGAGACGTCGCGCGGATCGGAGAGGTCGAGCGCCCGCACGAGGCAGCTTTCCGCCAGAGCCGGATCGTGGCGCGCGCGCGCGACATCGGCGCGCGAGATGAGCAGCCGGACGATGCGATCCCGAAAGCCGCCGGCATCGGCCCGCCGGAGGGTGGAATCGAGGAGGGCCTCGGCCTGCGCGAGGCGTCCGAGCTGGATCAGGCAGGCGGAGAGATTGGTCGCCACGCCGAGCGTCTCGGCGACTTCGCCTGCCTCGGAATAGAGTTCGCCAGCCGCGCGAAAATTCTGCACGGCGCGGTCGGCGCTGCCGAGCTCGAACTCGAGGACGGCCAGGTTGTTCAGGGCCTGGGCCGCCGGCTGCCGCAAGCCCAGCTCGCGACTGCGTTCGAGGATGCTGGCGTAGACCTTTCGCGCCGCCGCGACGTCTCCGTCGGCCGTGAGCACGCGCGCCAATCCAACGAGGACATAGAGTTCATCGCGCGCCTGGCCGAGTTCGCGAAAGAGCTCGATGGCGCGCCCGTAGCGCTGACGAGCGACGCCGCGGCGGCCCGCCTGGAGTTCCAGATAGGCCAGGCCGAAGTGTGCGTGCGCCTCATGGTAGGGATCCGCGGTGCCCGTGCTCTGAATCAGCAGCCGATCATAGATCGTGCGGGCGGAGTCCAGCGCGCCCAGCGTGAGCTGGGTGTAACCCAGCCAGCGCAGCGCGTTGCGCGCCAGTGCATCCGCGCCGGTCCGCCGTGCCAAGGCGTCCGCCCGCGCCAGGTCTGGCGCCGCCTCGCGCGCTCGGCCGACGCCGGCCGCCTGGCGCCCGCGGGCGAGAAGAGCGTCGCGGAGCAGCGCAGAGTCGGCGCTCGCCTCGGCATGGAGGATCAGCTCGTCGAGTTCGCGCCGCGCCAGCTCGCGCGCCCCCGCCGTGTAGAGCGAATCGGCGCGCACGACCGACGGTGCTTGCGCGTGGGCTGGGAGATACAGCCATCCGCCGATGGCCAGCAGGACCAGGGAGCGGCCGAGGAAGAATCGCGGCATAGGGGGCCAAACTGCTCTGGAGTCGTTTCGGCCGCAGTCTAGGCCCAATTCCATCCGCCGGTCAATTTTCGCCTTCCGTTCTGTGATTCTGGCCCCCCGGCGGCCTCCATACCGAAGCAGCCGGCCCTCGTCCTGGGCGAGCTGTATTCACCCACGTCTCGGGGGTCTTCCATGTTCCGTACGACGCTCGTTCCGCTGGCGGTCACCGCCACCTTCGCCCTCGGCGCCATTCCGGGGGTTGTGCAGGGTCAAGGTCACGGCCAGGCCCCGGCCGTCTCGGTTCAGGCCGCGCCGGTTCCGGCGCAGAAGCAGGTGTTGGCTCCAAGCGAACTGAGTCCCATGCACCAGGAGATCGTGGCGATGCGCGAGGCACTGGTCCTGGAAGTCGCCCGAATGGCCGAGCAACTGAAGGCGACGAGGGATGCGAGCGGCCAGCAGGAGCTGCAGCTCCGCATTGACAAGGCCAAGAGCGACATGCGAGTCGGATCTCTCGAAATCCAGCTGCGCTATGCCCGGCAAGAAGGGCGCGAAGAACTCGTGAGCAAGCTGGAGGTGGCAATCCAGCAGTTCCAAAACCCCGTCGTCGCACCGCCCGTGCCGGCGAACCGCCCACGCCCCGTTCCCACGCACCAGCGCTGAGGCACCGCCATGGCCAGACTCTCCCGCCGCCTCAGTGCGGCTGCTATCACACTTCTGTTCAGCTCCGCGGCCTCGGCGACGGTTCGCCCGCCGATTCAGGTTCGACTCGCCGACCAGAGCATCGCCATCGTGAAGGGCCAGCCCTTCTCGAACGTATTGGAGATCCGCGGCGGCTTCCCGCTGGCGGTGGGCGATGTGACCCTCGAAGGCGCGCAGTGGTCGGTCGACGTCCAGCTGCACAAGGCGCAACTCTCGGCCGCCGTCGGCGAAGTGGTGCGCATACCGTTCACCGCCACGCCCGAGAGCGACGAAGAGCCGCTTCAGTTCAGCTTTGATTACGGCGGCGGGGTCTACACGACCCAGCTCAACGTTGCTCCCCGGGACTATCGGCGCGCCACGGCGCCCAGCAGTACACAACTTGTGAACGTCGCGGATGCCATACGTCCAGCCGAGCCTCTCGTCAGTCCTGGACCTCTCGCGACCGACCTGGAGATCGAAATGGGCGACCCCGGCTCGAACAAGGCGGGGCGATGGGTTCGCGTGCGCGGCCGGTTCGGCTCCTATCTCCCGGATCCGGCCGGCGAATTCCGCGGCACGGACAGCGCGGCCGTCTACGTCATGGATCAGCGCTTTCCTGCAGATGCGCTGCTCGCGAGCGGCGGCACGGATGCATGGGGCTACTTCGATCTCAACTTCTGGTGGGATCCCTGCGGATTCCTCTGCGACAACTCGCTCGACATCTACGTCAAGTTCGAGCTGGGCAATGCCGAGGCCACCGTCCGCAATACCCTCTTCGCGGGCATCTACGCCTGGTCGACGGGCGCTACGGTGAACTATCAGGGCAGCGACCTGGACATCGGCACACACGCGCCTGGCAACCCAGCCGAGTATGCGGCGCCACATTTTCTGACCGCAATGGTGCGCACCTGGCGATGGTTCTTCTACAAGGGATACAACCCCGAGCAGGTCACGGGCTACTGGCCCGAGACGCAGGGCGCATGGTATCAGCCGCCAATCTGGCCTCTGGGAGGAGAGATCCACCTGGGGGCGGACCGGCAATGGGAAGACGCCATCATCTCACACGAGTGGGGGCATCACTGGGTGACAACCTATGGGCTCAGTCCTGCGCCGTCGTATTGCAACAGCATGTGCGATGACGACGGTTGCGGGCATTGCCTATGGTGCGCGGAAACGACCGAGGTTGCGTTCACCGAGGGAGCGCCGGATTGGATCGGCGATGTGGTTTCGCGCGAATATCCGAGCGTCTACGGCGGCTCGATCTCGGGTGAACCTCTTGACGTGGAGTTGTCGGACAACTGCCAGATGGATGGAACCTTTCACGACCCGCTCTATACGGAAGGTTACTTCGCGGCTCTCCTGCGCGACATGGAGGACAGTACGCAGGACGACGATCCGCATTTCGCGCTCGGCACGGACAAGATGTCCGGTTTGACGTCTGCGATTCTGTACACCATCGACAACGGCAGCCCAACCAATCCAACCGCGTTCCTCGACAGCTACCGAAGCTACTACGGGACGAACCTGGAGAATCTCTGGTTCACCGCCAAGAACTGCGGCTACGAGATCGACGTCACCCCACCCGGGACCGTGGGCGCTCTGAGTTCGTCGCATGCCATCTCCGTGGGTCAGATGGACAATTCCGTCGACTTCAGCTGGATCCGCGCCAATGACGACGCCTCGGGCACGAGCGGCTACAGCATCGAACTCAGCGTGAGTCCCGCCTTTCCCGACGACGGGATGGAAATTGGCAACGTCACGTCATACACGAGCCCGCCGCTGCCACCGGGCAGCTTCTACTTCAGGATTCGTGCCGTGGACAATTCCGGTAAGTGGAGCAATTCCGACGTCTCCTACGGCCCCTTCGTAATCCTGGCGCCGCCGCCTGTAGGCCCCAATCTCAGCTTCATGCCCGGCGATGGCTCGTGGGCCCATGCGCTCGTGCCGCGCCCGGACATGGCCGCGACGGAGTTCTCGGTTCCGGCTCCGCTGATCCTCGCGGGCGATAATTGTGCGCTCTGGTGGAGCGCACGCTACACAAATAGCGGCAACCAGCTCTTTCCTCAGTCGACGCGTCTGGACTTCTATTTCGACGAGAACTGGCAGGAGGAGCTGACGATCTTCGACCCCGGCTTTGCCCAGGGTGCGGCTCTCAACCGTGGACCCTTCTGTGCGACCGGCGGCCGCCATACCCTCGGCGTACGCCTGGATCTGTTGAACGAGGTTTCCGAGCTGAGCGAGTTCGACAATTGGTGGGGACGACAGTGGGTGTTCTTGCCGTCGCTGCTGCAGCCCGATGTCGAGCTGATACGGGCAGCCCCTCCCCAGTTAGATGCTCTCCAGTTCGCGATCGTCGACGGCTCGCCGATCTTCGACAACGTCGACGGAGTGCGCGTCGCGGGGACGTCATGGTGGACGGCCGTCGTCCTTCACGCCGGCGGACCGATGGACGACTACGATCTCACGCTTCATGCCCCCACTGCGAGCCCAAACGCAGGCTTCGACGTCGCCTCTGCTGGATCCTATCGGATCGAGGGTCAGACGGACGCGGTCATCATCAACCACAACGCCAGCGGTTGGGGTTCGACTTGGGACGTGGGCGTCCACAACTACAACTATGGTCTCGGCGATTACGCGATCGAGCACGTGACCGAGCAGGTGTTGCCTTTCGACACGATCACCAATGGAGATCTTGCAGCCGGCCAGCTCCTGCGTCTGTGGGAGATATATCTGGATCCCACGGCCATGGGACAACACCTGACCTTGCGGGTGCGCAAGACGAGTGGGCCGGGGCAGGCGCCGCTGGACTTCTTCTGGCTCGACTCCGGCTGGAGCGCGTCTGCGCCCAACGGCGGTGCCAGCGGCTTCACCGAGATCGACGGCACCGGCTTCCTCGAACTCGACATCGTCAACCCCGGCTACTACGCCGCCGTGATACGGCGCGACCCTGCCTTCGCGGACTTCGCGGAATCGGTCGAGATCTCCGTCATCCTCTCGCCGCCGGATTTTCAGCCGGGCTGGGAGGTTTCGTGGTGGTCGCCCCTCGTACCCAGTCCATTCTTCGATGGGACACCGAGTGTCGCGGGCGCGCCGGCAGTTCTGTACGGCGACGTCGCTTCGACCTTCCTCAACATCGACGCGGCCAATTGGGGATGGGGTACGGCGGGCTCCATGCGCAGCGACATCGATCTCGACGGCATCTGGACTTGGTGGTTGGCATACGGCACGTTTCCCGGCGGCGGGACGACGGCGCCGTTCAACTGGGACGTCCCGTGGACGATTCGCGCTGGGCGTCACACTCTTGTCCTGCGCACCGACGGACCGGACGAGTGGCAGGAGAACCTCGAGGCCAACAACCACTTCGGCGAACAGTGGATCTGGCAGCCTCAGGTGATGGCATACAACGTCCCGCTCTACCGCCCCGCGCCGCCGGAGCCCCTCGGGGGCTGGAGCCACATCACGAGTGGGACGATCGCCTACTTCAACACGGACGCCGTGCGCACTCCAGGCCCCGCGATCGTCGGCTCCGATGGATACTGGACGGTCGTCGCCGCCATGCCCGGTGCGAATAGCGATGTCGATCTCTCGCTGCATGGCATGGTTCCGTCACCCAAGAATGGACTCGACGACTATCTGGCAGAATCCCACTGGGGGATTGGGCAGTCGGACTTCGTCATTCGCAATTACAACCTGGCCATCGGCTTCCCCTTCGACGTGGCCGTCGAGCGCTTCTACAACGGCGAGAATTACTCCGTCGAGACGGACAACTCCGTCTATCTCGACGCGACGGCGGGGACGGCCCAGGGGCCCTTCGCCATGGACAGCGGCGAGATCGTCGACCTCTACGAGGTCTACCTGGACCTGGGCTCTCACCAGATTGCGCTCTATCCGCTGGACGGATTGATCGACTGGGGCCTCAGCGTCCATCCGGCGACGATGCCACATCTAGGCAAGAGCGACTTCCTGCCCGAGGGACTTTCCAATCAGAATGGCGTTGGGCAGTGGGAGCACGTGACGGTGGACGTGATCAGCCCCGGCTACCATGCCATCGCGGTTTGGAAGGCCGATGCCGGAAGTCTCATCGAGAGCGGAAGCTACCAGCTGACGATGCTCGGTGGCACCACCGGTGTGGCCGACGGAGAGACTCCACAGCGTACGCAGATCGCCTCGATCCAACCCAATCCGTTCAACCCGCGCACGACGATCACCTTCGACGTGTCAAAGGCTGGAGCTGTGGCGCTGCAGATCTTCGATCTCCGCGGGCGACTGCTGCGTCATGTCGTGTGGGAAGAGCTGGCGGCCGGACGCCACGAGCGGACTTGGGACGGGACGGATGAGCGCGGGCATGGGGTGGCCAGCGGAGTGTATCTCGTCCAGCTCGAATCGGCGGGGACGCTGGAGCGGCGGAAAATCGTGTTGGTGAAGTGACGGTGGCCGGCGCCGGTGGCTCTTCCAGATGATCGCTCTCGATTCCACCTGGGCGGAAATAGAGAATCCCGCGGCCTGAAGGCCGCGGGATTCTCTCATCGCTCGAACAGGGAGAAGACTACTGCTGATACAGCGCCTTCAGGCGTCCAAACGAGCTGGCTTCGATGGCAATCGTGCCCATGTCCGTGTAGGTGATGTCGGTCCAGGTAGCGGTCACGCCTGCGGCGGTGTTGCCACCCTGGAGGAAGCCTTGAACATAGCCACCTACGCGTGCCTGGTCCAGCATGCCGTAGCTCCCATACCCTTCCAACGGGTTGCCCTGATCAAAAGGCAGAGGTCCGCTCGAGTAGGTCGATGCCCCATACACGACGGTGTACTCGATCGTGGCTGGGCTCGAAGGCGACAGCAGGGACGCATCGTACGCGATCTCGAGATGGATCACGCCGCCGGCGGTGTACAACAGACCGAACGAGTAGAACGGCAGGCGCCCGCCGAAGCACGCGACCTCACCGTCGGTGCTGCGAACGTTGAAACGGCCGTCCACATCCGGTGACCACCAAGGCGATACCCGGAGGCCGCCTTCTCCGCCACCGGTAACCTCGAAGTCCGCGCCGAACGTAAAGCTGTCCCCGTTGTTGAAGACGGCAGGAGTGGCCCCGCCATCGTCGGAGAAGCTCCAATTGTGGAGATTCGCGAATCCGCCACAGCTGAGATTCTGATCGTCGACCTGAATCAATGCCGGATAGGAATTCGTCGTCGACAGAATCGACGTGGGACAGTCGTTGAAGATGCGCGTGGCGAGCGTCGCGCCGTTCGGGAGCGGGGATGCGGCGACGCTGGCCACCAGGGCCAACGAGAGCAGCAGGACTAGGGGCGCCATGTATCTTGGTGTTGTGGAAGCTTGAAGCTTCATGATGCTTTCCTCCTTAATGCGTTAATACTTCAGCAGAAGCTTGAGCAAGAAACAGATCGGTCAGGCCTCCCTCCTTCGATGGTGATGCGCCCTCATCTGACGAGGACACAGGGTTTACCGATAACCTCGCCGTTGGCGAGAAGACGGTAGTAGTAGAGACCGCTCGGAAGCGATTCAGCGTCGAGCACGATGGAGTGATCGCCGGCAGGCTTGGTTCCTTCGAACAGAGATTGGACGCGGCGGCCACGAGCGTTGAACAGCGCTATGGAAACGTGTCCCGCTTCGGCAAGGCGGTAGCGAATCAGCGACGATCCGCTGAAGGGATTGGGGGAGTTCTGCTGGAGGACCAGACTCCGTCCGTCCGAGATCCGCGGCCCGATGGCCGTGATCGTCGTAAAGGTCGCCTGCGCCAGCCCCTGGGCGACGATCGGATCCTGCATGAACCGGTTCCACACCGACTGATTGAGGTAGTTCTCGATCATCAGAACGATCGGTCCCTGGTCGATCCCCAGGTAGTCGCTCCCCACCCAGTTCTGCGTGGGATTGAAGGCGTCCTTGAAGCCATAGGTCGACCAGATCTGCGGCCCATAGACGTTGTACATGTGTTGCAGCGCGGGAATCGCGATTTCCGGGGCGAACGCGATCGAACTCGCGGCTGCCGTCGGCGTGATGGTCCCATCGTCGTTCTGCGCCGGCGGCGCGCCGTGTGCGCTGTATCCAAACGGGCCATCGGATGCGGTCAGGCCCCAGAGATTCTCGCCGTAGCCGACGAAGCCTCCTGGATTGGCGACGCAGTACGCCTGAGCCGCGTAGGTCGCCCGCCGGGAGTTCTCGAAGTAGGTGATGCCCTTGCTCTGCATGTAGACGTCGTGGATGTTTCGGTAGTCGATCCAGCAGTGGGAGTACTGGTGGCCGAACAGAGGCGGAAACACGACATAGGTTTGTCCGTATTCGGTGGCCCAGTTGTAGCCACTGGTCCAGGTGAACCAGGTGAACGAGGGAATCGGATGTGTCGATGAGCCGAGGGCGAGGATGTACATGACCATCGCCTCGTTGTACCCGACCCAGGTTCCGAACCCGTCGAATCCGCTCCCAGGAACCCAACCCATCCGGATGCCGACACCACTCGCGCGCATCCAATTCCAATCCACACGATCGATGATGGAACCCGCCAGGTTTCGGATTTCGACTTCGTCCAGGTCCACCGTGTCGAAGTACTGCCGAGCATCGATGATTCCCGCGATCAACAATGCCGTGTCGATCGAGGAGAGTTCGCTGCTCCAGGTGCGTGTGGCAGTGGTCATGTCGAGAAAGTGATAGAAGAGGCCGTTGTAACCGATGAAGCCGTTGGCCTGATCGCCTTGCGGCCCGTTCCAGAATGTCTGCAGCGTCGTGAGCACGCGGGCCCGGCCCTGAGCGCGAGTGATCCAGCCGTGGTCGATGCCGACGCAGATGGCGGAGAGCCCGAAGCCGACGGCCGCGATGCTGGCGGGAGAGCCGCTGGTGCTGCGATCCTTGATCAGTCCATTGCTGGGGTTGGCTTCGTTCCAGAAATAGTCGAACGCCCGCTCCTGGGTCGCGTCGAGGAGTTCTGCATCGGTGAGGGCGTGGGCGAAGTCGGAGTGGACGGCACTCATCACGAGTGCGACGGCCAGGACGGCCCACCCAAGCCTCGACCTGGATCGCGGCGCGGATGCCGCCGGCTTCGGGCTCGTCGCGGATGCATCGTTGCTAGTCAAGAGTTGCACGAATCAGGCTCCTAGAAGTCGAGGACGATTGTAGCATGGTGCGTCTGGCCGAGGAGGTCGTGGTCTGCCCATCCGTAGTCGAAATGCGCGTTCGTGTCGCCCAGCCGAGGCCAGATCCCGAAGCCGAGAGTCCAGCCGAGCGCCGACTCGTCCTGGAATAGCTGCTGATAACCGGCTCTGAGGGCCATGATTCCCCGATACGTCCATTCGGTGCCGATGTTCACGGACTCGGTGTTGTCGCTGGGATGTTGTGCGTCAAGAAGCAGGAGAAGCGCACTCCGTTCACTCGTCTCGACGGGAAGGCTGAGACCGATGCGGAAGATGCTCGGCACGGGAAACTCACCCATGAACTGATTGGCGGGCAGCGTGCTGTTGTCGCCGTGCGTGTCGGGATTCGCGTCGTACAGGATCGCCGTATCGCGACCGGAGAAGCTGGCCCGCGTACCGAGATTGGACAGGCTGGATCCGAGCTGGAGGCCGCGATCGCTCAGGCGATAGGTCGTCCCGACCGAGAACACGACAAACCGATTGGAACTGTTCCAGATCTTTTCTTCGGCGATCGTGATCTTTCCACCCGTCAAGAAGCGACTCGTGATCCGCCGGCCGAATCCCACCGAGAGCGCCGTGTTCGTGACCGAGTATCGCTCGCCGGTGCCGAGGGGCTGATCCACGGTTCGGACGTCGATTTCTCCGGAGTCCAGGTGCATCACCGATCCGAAGACGGTCCCCCAACCGCGAAGCGGTA
>Ga0326597_10001860_pt1 | contig 32610 bp, 27 predicted proteins | sample RVTome_12_FD_203789 | JGI IMG/M metagenome (GOLD analysis project Ga0326597, IMG submission 203789) | Soil microbial communities from uranium-contaminated site in the Upper Colorado River Basin, Wyoming, United States - RVT100D185 | ecosystem: Environmental > Terrestrial > Soil > Contaminated >...
GTCGTGTCCCGCGAATTCCTTGCCGATTCCCGGGGCACTGGAAGGCCGAAAACCTCAGGTACCTCGGATAATTGCGCATCTGCGAACCCAGAGAAAATTAGAGCCAAATCCCGGGACACGACACTAGCGCATCGGGGTTGCCCGCCAGGTTGACGAACTGCGGGGCGTTGGCGCAAAGTGCCGGACTCTCGGGGTTCGGAAATGCCTCGGCGAGGAGTGGCTGAGCGGTGAGCCATCAGCCCGGCCGGGATGGATTGGGCCGATGATCCGACAGCGGGTTCCGGGCTCCGAGAGCAGAGGGAATCCACGCGCGAGACAGCGTTGGCCGGGACGGCAGTTCGAGGGATCGGCCGCAAGAGGCGATATCGGCGCAGAGTGAAAGGAGACGCGAATGAACATCAAGACCGAAGCAATTGAAATCCCGCTCGAGGGCGGCGGCGCGATGGGCGGCTACCTCGCCCGGCCCGACGACGACCAGGCGCGCCCCGCGGTTCTGGTATTCATGGAGATCTTCGGCATCAACTCGCACATTCGAGACGTCGCGGAGCGGCTCGCGTGCGAGGGCTACGTCGCGCTCGCCCCGGACTACTTTCACCGCACCGGCCCGGGTGTCGAGTACGGCTACAACGAAGAGGGCATGGAGCGCGGCATGGCGCTGCTCGGGGCGCTCGAAGCCGATGAGATGATCTCGGACGTCAATGCCGCGATTGGCTGGCTCGAAGCGCGAAAGGATGTGCGGAGCCATCGCATCGGCGCAATCGGCTTCTGCATCGGCGGCCACATCGCCTACCTGAGCGCCTGTGAGACATCCGTGTGCTGTGTGGCGAGTTTCTACGGTGGCGGAATCGCGGCGCCCACGGGACCGGGCGGCGCCGAGTCGACGATCGGCCGCACCCACAAGATCAAGGCCCGGGTTCTCTGCCTGTTTGGCGAGAAGGACGGCTACATCCCTCCGGATCAGGTCGAAGCCATCGAGGCTGCACTGAAGGGGGCTCGCGTGAACCACGAGGTGGTCGTCTATCCGGGTGCCGATCACGGATTCTTCTGCGATCAGCGCGAGAGCTACCAAAAGACCGCCGCGGCTGACGCCTGGAATCGCGTCAAGGCGCTTTTTGGAGCTGAACTCCAGGGGAGTCGCTGAGCGCGAGCCGGGATTCGCGGCGCGCGCTGCGGAAGCCACATCGCCCGCGCGAGGGCGCTATCTTGCGAACCTGGCCCCGTGGATGCGGAACCCAGAGACCATTCCTGTGACGGGATCCACCGGATCCGGAAAGAGTTCACGCGCGTGACGCGCCTTCTCGCACTGACCTTCGGACTCGCGATCGCGGCTGCCGCGTTCTACCTGCTCGTCTCGAGCGGGAGACAGCCGCGCGAGACCGCGCAGCCGCCGAGTGCGGAAATCGACGCCGCTTCCCGCGCAAAGCTCGAGCGCGTACTCGAAGAGGCCGAAACCCAAGGGGAAGACTGAGGCGTGGCGGCGCTCCGCAACCGCGAGGCCTTCGAGGTCGAAGAGTTCGAACGCCTCGCCCCCTACGCGGCCAAGAGCGCCGAGTCGCGCGGGCGCGTCGTCGAGGAGCCCGAGGCCAGCTACCGAACCAGCTACCAGCGCGACCGCGACCGCATCGTTCACTCGGCGGCGTTTCGTCGCTTGGAGTACAAGACCCAGGTCTTCATCTATCACGAGGGCGACCACTATCGAAATCGCCTGACCCACACCCTCGAGGGTGCGCAGATCGCGCGCACGATTGCGCGGGCGTTGCGGCTCAACGAAGAATTGACCGAAGCCGTAATCCTCGCCCACGATCTCGGCCACACTCCATTCGGTCACGCCGGTGAGCGCGTGCTCGCGGAGCTGATGCGTGACGACGGGGGATTCGACCACAACCGCCAGAGCCTGCGGATCGTCGATCTGCTCGAAGAGCGCTACCCGGGATTTCGCGGCTTGAACCTCTGCTACGAGACCCGCGAGGGAATCCTGAAACACGGCTGCAGCTGGCCGCACCCGGTTCCGATTCCCGAAGTCGGAGCCCAGCCCGGCCTCGAGGCCCAGGTCGCCGACTACTCGGACGAGATCGCATACACGGTTCACGATCTGGACGACGGGTTGCGGTCTGGCTTGCTGAATCAGGCCGATTTGAAGGGCGTGCGGCTCTGGAATGAGACCCATCAGCAGGTGCTCGACGAACTCGGTGCCGCGTCTGCTCGCGTGCTCCGCGCCCAGACGATTCGCGCGCTCGTGGATCGGCTCGTGACCGGGCTCGTCGAGAACTCGGCAGCGAGGATCGACGCGACCGGAGTCGGCTCGATCGCGGAGGTCCGGGGCACCGAGGACCGCATGATCGGCTTTGCGGTCGAACTCGACGAGGCCCGCCTGGAGCTCAAACGTTTCCTCTACGAGAAACTCTACGAACATCCGCGAGTCGCCGAGGCCAGCGATCGCGCCGCGGAAGCGATCCGCGAGCTATTTGCAACCTATCGGGCCGCTCCGGGACTGCTGCCGGAGCACGTTCGCGCGAGGATCGCGCTGGATGGGGAGGCTCGGGCCGTCGCGGATTACGTGGCGGGAATGACCGACCGGTTCGCTCTGGGGGAGCGCGAGAGACTGAAGTAGCCTGGGGGTCCGGTTTCGAGGTACGGCGGCATTGGAAGCTGCGAGCGGGTGGAATATTGACGCTGGCGGCTTGGCCCAAGGGCCTCCATGCTTACCCACGCCGTGGGGTTTTCGGGCTTGCCGCCGAAGATCGGAGTTCGATCTGGCCCGAACGGGGATTGACGGAGAGCGCGCGATGGGTTCCGCGAACGACATCGGTCTGCCGGACGCGCTGGAACGCGCGGCGGCCGCGTTGCCCGGTGACGCAGACGACATTCGCCCCGCCAACGGCGATCCGTTCGCGCTGCTGTCACTGTTGAACGCCGAGGCATCGCAGCGCGTGGCGGAGTGGTTGCTCGCCAACGAACCACTCGCGGGTGGCGAACTCGTCGAAGCCTGGTCGGACGCGGGCGCGGACGCGGCGGCGTTGCTCGCGCGGATCGATGGTTCTGGCCTTCCCAAAGCAGCCCGCAAGGCGCTGCGCCGCGCCCATCACCGCTTGCGCTCGCGCGGGGAGTCGATCCCGGAGCGCGTTCAGCGCCCGATCGTTGCCGCGCTGCCGAAGGTCGTGGACGAGATCGCGATTTCGCTGGTTTCCGGTTTGGATCCGCGCGGTACGCGGATGGCCTACATCGTCGAGAGCGACCCTGCCGGCGGCGCGCGTTTGTTCGCGATGGCGATCGACGAGGTGCGCGGCGTGCGGGAACTGGAGGTCTTCAGCGCAGGGCGGAGCAAGATCAAGGCGTTCGTCCGCGATTGCACCCGGCGCGAAGAGTATCCGGCCGTCGAAGCCCCGATCGACGCGGTGCGGGCGTTGATCGCGCGCTCGGCAGCCGCGCAACCGGTGGACTCGCCGGCGCCGCGGGCCTTCGCGGAGTGGCGCTTCCACATCGCGGGTGCGGCCGAGGGCACCTCGACTCCGGGCGGGTTGGCGCGCGCCGCCTTGGCGGCAGACGATGCGAAAGCGATCGGGGACGTGGGGCGAGCGGTGGCGTTGGTGCGCGCTGAATCGATCGGCCCGTGGCCGCCGTCGAACGAAACGCTAGCGGAAATCGCCCAACGTCTGGGTGAACTGGCGGACGGGGTGGTTGTCGTGTCCGCTGCGGCAAAACAAGAACAACTCGATCGCGCCCTCGACGAAGCGGTGGACCGGGTTTTCGATGCGGGGTTTGCGAGCACTACCGCGAATCGATTCGAGGAGACAGCGTACATCTTCTGGCGTCGCGGGGCGCTGGAGGATGCGCGCGCCTGTCTAGCCGCCGCGGACGCATTTCGCGGACCGAAGCCAACGTATCGAGAACTCGGGCGCGCGATGCTCGAAGTCGTGCTGGCCCCGGCGCTGAAATCGATCGAGCAACAACCCGAAAAAGCGGCGAGCAGCGATGAACCTCCGATGGTGAGTCCCTAGATGCTGCTCGCACGCGGAAAAGTCTGGAGCGCCAAATGGACCAAGGGTACCGGCATGGTCGGACTCGAGATCGCAAAGGCTGCGGTGAGTGAAGGCAGTTCCGAATTACGGGAGCTGAAGGTCGAGATTCCGCTCGCAAAGTGGGGTCTCGTGGTCAAGAACGTGCAATCGGATCGGAAGTTGCTCGGCGGCGTGCTGCTGGAATTTGCCAAGCACAAAGAGAGAGTCGGCGCGGCGGTGGGAAACGACCGGCTCTATCGGGAACTGCAACGCGTGATCATGGACGCGACCCTGGCGCTGGTGGAAGCCGGAGCGCTGATCCTCAGACCGCCGAAACCCAAAGCTGACTGAGCGACGCGCTCTGGATCGGCGCACGACGCGAGCATCGTCCGATGGGCCGATGCGATATGGAGATGAAAATGATGAGACGCCGATTCGGGCGCGGACGCAAGACAAACCCGGGAAAGTCGAAGGCCGCGGCGATCGATGTGGCGCGCTGCTTCGAGCGCATCACCGCGGAAAAAATCGTCGCGGCGGATTCGCTTTCGCCGGTAACCGATGGTGAAATCCCGGAGCATTTTGCGGCCGTCGCGGAGGGTGAATCCGAGCGGGGTCGGCGGTTGGTGGTCGCATTCGCGCCGCGCAACGGAGGCGATGCCGCACTCGCGGGGCTCGCCCACGCCAAGTCACTCGCCGGCGCGGGCGAATTCGATGGAGAGGTGATTGCGATTTGCCCCCAGTGGTCGGTCAAGGCGCGTCAGCGCCTCGCGATCCTTTCACCGCAGGGGATCGACTTTCGCGCGGTGGCGGCTTCGTCGCTTGCAAACGGTGACAACTTGGTGGATGTGTCGTCCGGCGATCGGGGTGCCTCGCTGCCCGCGCGGCGGATTGCAGATCGCGTAGAGGGATCCGCGAGGGACCTCTTCCTGCGCGCCCTGGCCACTATCGAGGGATTGGCCGCGAAACACGGCGGTGCGGTGCGCGGGGTGGGAAGCAGCGTCGAATTGGTGTTGGTCGCACAGCGGGTTGCATCGATCCGCATCGAGGAATCGTCGGCGACCGAGAGCCGCCTGGTGCTCGAAACCGTTCAACCCGACAAGACGACGGAGCGGCTCGACTCGGACAACCTCGCCGTGGCGATGGACCGCCTCGAGGGCAGCCTGCGCAAGCGCCTGAATGACCGACGTACGCGAGGCAGCGAAGAGGGCCTACGCGCACAGCTGGTGGCTTCACTCATCGCGGCCGAAGGAATCCGCGCGAGCGCGCGCTGGCCGCTGGCGGGCTCAGACCCCGAGGTCATCGACTTCATCGGCGTCGGCGCGGGCGGGATCGTCGCAGTCGGTGCCGTGCGGACGAAGATCTCGTTGCCCGAGTTGGCGACGATCCTCGATGGAGTGACCGCAGTGCGACCGGCGCTCGCTGCCTGGTTGGCCGTTGCAGACGCGCCGATCCGGTTGGATGCCGTCCGGCTGCTGCTCGCCGCCAAGGAGTACAGCCCCGCTGCGCTGGCGGTGCTCTCGATGCTCTCGCTCGATCACAGCAGCTACGACATCCACCAGCCCCGCGCCAGCGACCCGCAACTCCGATTGCGCGGATCGGGTTTCGCCACGCCGATGGCCATCCGCGCTCCGGCCGCCGCAGCGCAGGAGGAATTCGAAACCGGAGCAGACGAAACGGCCGGGCAGGAAGGCCGCGTATCCAACCGCCGCCGGCGACGCGGGCAGCGCGGCAGCGCGCCTCGCGAGCCGCGGGAAAGCGTCGAATCGTCGGAGTCGAGCGGAAATCGCTACGACGAAGTTTCGATCTTCGACCTGGACGATGGCTCGGATTCGGAAACGGGCGCCCGGCGCGCTCGGCGCGGGCGGCGCAGAGGTCGTCGCAGCCGGCCCGGTGGCGCTGATGTTGGATCGAATCGCGAAGAGTCCGAATCTCAATCGGATGCGCCAAGCGTCGCCGACGAGGCTTTCGAGAGCAGCCCGCGGCCATCGCGCGAGCGCAAGCGCGGCGCCGCTCTCGCGCCGATTCGCGACAAACTCCCGCCCGATGACGACGCGGACGAAGATCTCGCCGATCTGTTGATCCCGCAAATCGCGGACGTCGAAGAACCGAATCTCATGCCCCAACTCGTCTACGACGACGACGCCGATGACGCTGCGTTGGCAGTCGCGGGCGAAGCGGCGTCGTCAGCGGAAGTGAGCGCTGCCGCGGAAGCAGAAGCCGAGACCGAGAGCATCATGCGTCGGCCTCGCCGGCGTGCCGCGTTCGTGGTTCACGCCGATCGGCGATCGCTGATCGCGGGTTTGCTGTTGGCGCGTGACGTGCGCCTGGTGGAGGGCATCTGGGTCTATCCCCAGGCCGAGTTGATGACCTTCTTCCGGAGTGTCGCGACCGATCTTCACGAACAGACGCCGATTTATGTGATCGGATTTACGGCTTCGCCAGCGCGGGACACGATTCAGGCGGCGTCCCTGTACGCAGATCGGATCGCCTGGTTCGATCACCACGATTGGCCGCCGGAAGATCTCGAGAGCCTGCGCGATGCCATCGGTGAAGCCAATCTGATCGTGATGCCCGGAGCCGAAAGCCCGATTCCCGCTGTGCTCACCCAGCGAAATCGGCGCAGTCGTTTTTCGGACAAGATCGTCGAACTTGCGACCGGGCGATTCAGCCAACACGACTACGAGCGCTGGGGCCGCGTCTGGTGGGAGCGCCTCGGCGCGGCGGCCGCAAAGCCCGGAGAGCGCAGGGCGGACATCGATCCGCTGCTCGTCGGTCGTCCGAGCGATCTGGCCCGCGAAGCCTCCGAAGCTTCGACTCCGCCGCCGCCGCCCGAGGTCGATTTCGTCGCGAGCCGCGATTTCCGGCTGGTCCATTTCGGCGGTTACCGAATGATCGTCGTTCCGACACCACGGGAATTCGACGTTCATCTCGCTGCCCGAATCGCCCGCGAGCGCTATGGATCACAACTCTCGCTGGCGTTCACGGAGGGCGAAGAGGTTTTGCTCCTCGGAGGAGATGAGGGTTCGGCGCGGCGCAATCTCGATCTGATGTCGATGGCGACGCACCTGGCCACGAAGCACGATTGGATCGAGGCTCCGCAGTCCGACGATTACGTCGCGCGCGTTCGCGTCCGCGACCTCGCCACCCACCCCGATCGATTGGACGACGTGATCGGAGAAATTGCCATGGGTCGGTCGATCCTCGAAGGTTAGGGTGCCGAGCCCGGTCCACGCGTGCGACGCAATCCTCGTAGAGATCTTCTCTTCGATACAAGGCGAGGGGACCCACGTCGGCACGACGACGCTGTTCGTCCGCTTCGGCGGTTGCGATCTGCGCTGCCGCTGGTGTGATTCTCCGCAGACCTGGAAGCCCGCGTCCGAATGCCGGATCGAAGTCGATCGAGGCAGTGGCAGGTTCGAAATCCGCTCCAATCCGGTATCTGTCGCGGATGCCATTGCGGCCGCCGAATCACTCGATCTCGCGGCGCACGAGTTCGTGAGCCTCACGGGGGGTGAACCCCTTTTGCAACCCGAGGCCGTCAGCGCGATCGCGCGCGCGATGCGCGCGGTGGGTCCGCGCATTCTGCTCGAGACCCACGGGCTCGCGGTCGACGCCCTTTCCTCGGTGCTCTCGGAAATCGACGTCGTGTCGATGGACTGGAAGCTCATCAGCGACGTGCGGCGCGCTTCGGATCCGAGGCACGGCGCCGTCGAGCCCTTTCACACCGAACACGAGAAGTTCCTGGCGCTCGCGCGCCGCGCCCCGGAGTTGATCGTCAAGCTCGTCATCACGCCAACGTCCGCCGACGCCGAGATCGACGACGCGGTCTCGCGCATTGAAGCCAGCGCACCCGACGCGACGCTGATCCTCCAGCCGGTTACGCCGTTTGGCGCCGTCCGAGAGGCGCCGAGCGCGGAGCGCATGCTCGCCCTTTGCATGCGGATTTCGAGCCGGCTCGCAAAGGTCCGCGTGATCCCCCAGACCCACAAGATCTACGGCGCGCTCTAGAACTCTCGGTGTTTTCGCGGGTCACGAGTGAATCGGTTGCCTATGGGGTCGGCACGCAAGCGGTACTCCCTCCGACCTCACGTCGCTCGCAGCGCTTGTGTCCCGGCCTTCGGCGAATCCGTCGATCCACACGGTAATCGCCAACGGATGGGGAGTCCGCGGATTGCGTCCATTCGCCACGGAGCGGGTGATTCTACGCAGTTGGGCGGGGCATTCGTGTTCCCGACGCCCGACCTCTCCTCGCCGGGGTCGCGCATCGAGCCATCCCGCGGTCTTGGCGGGACAGTCGGGTTCCCAAGCGATATGTTCCGCCGGAGCCCGCGAATGCGGGAATACCGGGACGGGTGGCGCCGATGGACGTGAAGCAACTGCAAGACATTGCCCACAAATGCGGAACCCCCGCGGTGGTGGTCGATCACAACGTGATCCGCGAGAACTACGCCGCATTCAAGAAACATCTGCCGCGCGTGCAGGTCTACTATGCGCTGAAGGCGAATCCGGCGCCGGAGATTCTGCGTACGCTCTACCGAGCGGGCGCCGGCTTCGATGTGGCGTCGATGCCGGAGTTCATGCTCGTCTACGACAACATCCGGGATCTTTCGGCCAGCGACCAGCAGAAATTCATCTGGGACAAGATCATCTACGCCAACCCGATCAAGCCCAAGGAAACGCTCCTGGCTCTCGATCAATACAAGCCCCTGGTCGTCTTCGACAACCCTGTGGAGCTCGAAAAGATCCAGCAGTACGCACCGAACGCCGGGTTGGTATTGCGCCTTCAGGTACCCAACACCGGATCGATGGTGGAACTCTCTTCGAAATTCGGCTGCGATCCGGGAGAAGCGGCCGATCTGATCTCCGAAGCGGGTCGCCTCGGGCTGGTGGTGGAAGGGCTCAGCTTCCACGTGGGCAGTCAGTGCACCAACTTCGAGAACTTCGTGCAGGCCCTGAACATCGCAGCCGCGGTGATGCGGGAAGCCAGCTCTCGCGGCCACGAGATGAAGAGCATCGACATCGGAGGCGGATTTCCGGCGCCGTACGATGAACACGTCAAGCCCTTCGAGAAACTGGCCCGGAAGATCAACGCCGAGATCGATCGACTCTTCCCGCCGGAGCTGCACATCCTGGCCGAACCGGGCCGCTTGCTGGTGGCCACGGCCGCCGCGTGCGTCGCGCGCGTCATCGGCATGGCCGTCCGGAGCGGAAAACAGTGTTACTACATCGACGACAGCGTGTATCACACATTCAGCGGTGTCATTCTCGACCACTGCCAGTATCGCCTGCGCGCTTTCAACGAAGGTGAAACAGAGATTTGCACCGTATTCGGGCAGACCTGTGACGGGCTCGACACGATCTCCCATGCAGAGGAGCTTCCTCGGCTGGAGATCGACGATCTGGTGTACTCGGAGAACATCGGCGCCTACAGCAGTGCTTCGTCCACCTGGTTCAATGGATTCCCCCCGGCACAATTGGTGCACGTCAATCTCTGAACGCAAGAATTGCCAGCCGCCCCACCACGTCGAGGTGGAAGCATCGCTTTTCCCATCCTCTCCTCCTGAGTCCGAGTAGGGCTCGAGCCGGCGTCGCTGGCGCCAATGACCAACTGCGGAGAATACGCATGTCACGCACGGACCCGGCAGCAGACACCAAGGCGTACTGGTCTGCGAACCTACGGCTGACCATTTCGCTGCTCGTCGTCTGGTTCATCGCCTCTTATGGCGCGGGCATCCTGTTTCGGGATTTCCTCGACCGATTTTCCATTGGAGGCGCGCCGCTGGGTTTCTGGTTCGCCCAACAGGGTTCAATCTACATCTTCGTCGCGCTGATCTTCGTCTACTGCGCTGCAATGAAGCGGTTGGAACGCCGGTACCACATCGGACAGGACAGCTAGCGCGATGGATCAGACGTTCTGGAGCTACACCTGGGTCGCGGTCACGTTCGCGATCTACATCGGGATCGCGATCCGCTCGCGCGCGGGTTCGACGGACGATTTCTACGTGGCAGGACACCACGTCCACCCGATGGTCAATGGAATGGCGACCGCCGCAGACTGGATGTCTGCGGCTTCCTTTCTGTCGATGGCCGGACTCATCGCTTTTCTCGGCTATGGGGGTTCGGTGTACCTGATGGGCTGGACGGGGGGTTACGTACTTCTCGCGCTGCTGCTCGCACCCTATCTGCGCGAGTTCGGCAAGTTCACCGTGCCGGACTTCGTCGGTGACCGGTATTACTCGGTATTCGCACGCCTCGTCGCGGTCGCCTGTGCGCTGTTCGTGTCGTTCACGTACATCGCTGGCCAGATGAAGGGCGTCGGCGTCGCATTCTCGGGATTTCTCGGCATTCCCTTCGAGCTCGGCATCGTGATCGGAATGGTGATCGTATTCTTCTACGCGGTACTCGGTGGCATGAAGGGCATCACCTACACGCAGGTCGCGCAGTACTGCGTTCTGATCTTTGCCTACACGGTGCCCGCGATCTTCATTTCGCTGATCATCACCGGATCACCGATTCCGCAAATCGGCTTCCTGTCGAACGTCGAAGGATCCGAAATCTCGATGCTCGCGAAACTCGACACGGTCGTGCAGGGCCTCGGTTTCTCGGCCTATACCAGGACCGAGAAGTCCATGGCGGATGTCTTTTGCATCACGGCTGCGCTCATGTTCGGTACGGCCGGACTTCCGCACGTGATCATTCGCTTTTTCACCGTGTCCAACGCTGGCGCGGCGCGGGTGTCGGCGGGCTGGGCGTTGGTATTCATCGCAATCCTCTACACGACCGCACCCGCAGTCGGTGCGTTTGCGCGCCTCAACTTCATCGAAACCGTAAACGAGGCGACGTACCTTTCCGACACGGACTACGAGGCAGGCGCAGCTGCTGTCGAAGCATCCGGAGGGACTCCGGTGCCGACCTGGTTCAAGTCATGGGAGAAGACCGGGCTGGTCTCGTTCGAAGACAAGAATGGAGATGGTCGAATGCAGATACGCGGCCGAAGCGCCCCAGACGGATTGGACAACGAGGTGACCGCCAACCGGGACATCTTCGTGCTCGCGAACCCCGAGATCGCACAATTGCCTGGCTGGGTGATCGGGCTCGTCGTTGCGGGAGGCCTCGCGGCGGCACTCTCGACCGCGGCGGGACTGTTGATGGTGATCTCTTCCTCGGTCAGTCACGATCTCTGCCGCCGCACGCTCTTCAGGCAGATGGACGACCGCACCGAATTGCTCGTCGCGCGCATCTCTGCCGCGGGAGCCGTCGTAGCAGCAGGCTTGCTCGGCCTGTTCGCGTCGAAGCTCGGTTTTGTCGCACAGGTGGTTGCCTTCGCGTTCGGGCTCGCCGCCGCGTCCCTCTTTCCGGTCATTTTTCTCGGGATCTTCTGGAAGCGGATGAACAAAGAGGGTGCGATCGCCGCGATGCTCACGGGACTGTCGACGACCTTCGGCTACATCTATTTCTTCAAATTCGGCGGCGGTACGCCTGACCAGTACTTCTTCGGCGTTTCTCCCGAGGGCATTGGCTTCGTCTTCATGTGGTTGGCGCTGGCGGTGGGCGTGCTGGTCGCGTTGACGACCAAGGCCCCTCCGCAAGACATTCAAGATCTCGTCGAAGACATACGCATCCCAGGCACGCGCAGTGCCCACGGAATCGCCGATGCGGGCATGAAACCGATGCCCGCCGACTAGCCCAGGCGCGTGATCGAATTGAATGCCGGCAGTGAGCGCGCTTTTCAATCTGTTACCGCGGGGGCGGCCCCAGGGTCTGGTGATCGTGAACCCCTGCTCGAGCGTCGGAGTTCCCGGCGGAGATCGCGCAAGTCGCGCGCGGGATCGGCGGGCGGATGGCCCCCGAAGCGCTCGCTGAGGTAGCTCTCGGTCAATCTCGAGAATGCAGCCGCGGCCTGCCCGGGCAGCGCTTCACTCGACGCGCGCGCGAAGTCGCGGGCACCATGGGCGGGTTCGCGGGTCAGACCGCGGCGTGAAAGCGCGCGCAAAGCGTGACCGTAGTATTCGGGGAGCGCGGTCCGCGTGCGCGACGCGCGCACGCGCCAGAGCAGGAAGACGAGTGCGATGAGGCCGACGCCCGCGAGCACGGGATCGCGCCAAGCCGCCTCGAGCGCGAAGGCATCTCGCTTCGGGCGCGGCGCGGCGCCCGAGGATCCGGACGAATTCGAAAAGTCGCGCCAGGCCAGCCAACCGCGTCTGAGCGCGCTCATCTGATCGGAGCGATCGAACCCGACGATGCGCTGAAACCACCAGTGCTCCATCGCGCTCGCGAACTGCCGAACCCGCTCGTCGAAGGCAAGCGCACCTTCCGCGCGCTGCCGCAGGTCGGGTGGAGTCGAGTCGTAGCGCACCCAACCGGCGCGCTCGTAGTGGACCTCGGCCCACGCGTGCGCGTGCGATCGCGAGACTTCGACGAAGCCGCCGAGTTTGTTCTCGCGCCCGCCCGCAAAGCCGTTTACGAGGCGCGCCGGAATGCCCAAGCTCCGCGCGAGAACCACCAGCGCACTCGCGTAGTATTCGCAGTGCGCCTCCATCCCGTCGAACAGAAACGCTTCCAGTGGGGAGCGACCCCCTTCAGGCTCGACGTCGGGGGGCGTATCCGAATAACGCCCGTTCATCAACATGTATTGCTCGAGCGCCCGCACGCGATCGGCGTCCGTCGCGGCGTTTTCGGTGATTGCACGAGCCAGTTCCGCGACGGCCTCGGAGAGTTCCGGAAGCTGCAGATAGCGTTCCCCCGCACCCTCCTGCTGTGGGATCGCTCCGCGATTCTCCCTCGGCGGGATTGCCGCGTCGGCGCGCAACTGTGCATCGCTCCATCGCGCGCGCCTGCTGGCGATGGTGTAGCGCACGCGATCACCGGTCTGGTCCGTCGCATACAGGCCGCCGTTGACATCTCGCTCCAGCCGGTGGACCGAACCCTGGAACTCCTGGGCGGTGTCCATCCCAAAAAGAACGCCGCCCTGAACGGGTTCGCGGAGAATGCGCTGCACGAGGTTTGCCGGGCCTCCTGAACTCCTGAGCCAGATCCCGATTTCGGCGCTGCCAGGCACCCGCGTTTTCGTGGGAGGCGTCACCGACCACGTCTTGCCATCGAAGTGGTCGAACGCGAGGCCCCTCCAGTAGGCGTCGAGTGCTCCCGGAGTTTCGCCCTCGAGTGTCTCGACTCGAAGCACGACGGTCGTGTCCTTTCGGATCCGACCGATGTCACCCAACGACACGCGGTCGGAAAAACCCGAGGTCGCAAAAGCTTGACCGAAGTTGGGTGCCTGGAGGACCGACGAGTGCAGCCGCGGAAGCAGCACGAAGAGGACGAGTGCGATCGCCACGGAGGCGCTGGAAGCCAGCAGTGTCACGCGAAACAAACTCGGTGTGAGCGCGAGGTCTGCGCCCCGGCGGTCGCCCGCTTCGGCGGCATCTGCGCGAAGGGTGTGAACCATCAGCGTCCAGGTCGCCGCAAACAAGAATGCGATCAGCAGCGGAGGAAAGAACACGCTGTCCGTGAGATTCGAGGCGAGGATGACCTGGAAGAGGGCGAGTGCGACGAGCAGAAACTCGGTCCGCCTCGGCCGCGCATCGATCAGCTGAAGGCCTTGTGCGAGTGCCGCGAAGTGGGCGAGGCCGACCGTCGCGGGGCCGCCCTGCAGGGCCACGTGGATCGTGGCCCCGGTGACACCCAGCATGCCGATGTTGAGCGCGATCGGATTGGTCTGCCAAGCGAAGGGCGCGCTTCGGCGCCAGAGAGAGAGCGCGATCGCAATCCCCTGGATGGCGACCGCCCAGACTGCGAGTTGCTGGGTGATCCAGAGTGCCGCAGAAGCAACCGAAACCAGCGTCCAGGCGGACGCGGGGCGCGGTTGTGCGACGTCGATTCGAAACGCTCGGCGGCTCAAGCGGATTCCGCCAGGCGCTCGTTTCGAAAATCTGAAGAGGCGCCGTCGCCGGCCTCGACGCGGGCCTGCTGGGAGGCGTCCCCGCTCGGCTCGACGAGCGCCAGATAGGCGAGCAGCCGCGCGCGCTGCCGCGCCCCGGCTCCAGCGTCGATGAGGGTCTCGTCCGTGCGGAGCGCCACCCGGCTCCCCGCGTCGAGCAGCGCAGCGATTTCAGAGGCCACCCATACGACGCTGCGCTCGAACCGCTCGCCCGGCCGGGCTCCGCGCGTCCGGAGCCGGACTTCGACCTCTGCTTCGCGTTCGCTCTCGACCTCGCGGACCAGCAGTGCGCGCCGCCGCATCGAGGCTCTCCAGTGGATCCGCCTCGGCGGGTCACCGGGCGTGTAGTCGCGCAGGCCGATCGCGTCGGCACCGCTGCCGGTGGGAGCCGAAACCCGCTCGCCCGCATCCCGCGGGCTGCCGAAGTCCTGCACTCCATGCACGGGCTCGAGCGCGGGGAAGGCGAGCGCGTGCTGGCTCGCGGGCAGCGTCAGGGACTTCGAGAAGAGTCCGAAAGGAAAGCGCGTAAATACCCGAAATTCCTTGAATTCGATGCGCCCGCGCCGGTCGGGTCGCAAAGCGTAGCTGCGGCGCAGCGTCTCGCCCGCGCCGATCCGCAGCGCGAAGGCGCGAGGCCGGTTGGTGGCGTCTTCTGCGGGCGTCGCGCGGCGGTCTTCGACGACGACCGCGAAGGCCGCGACCCGGCGCTGGTTGTTCGAGATCTCGAGCACGATCTTGTTTTCGCAGCCCGCGTAGAGTTCGCGGGGCAAGCGCCGGCGGACGCGGATGCCGCGCAACGACGATTCCGAGAGCACGCCCGAGAGCAGCAGGAACCCCAGCATCAGCGACAACACCAGGTACATCAGGTTGTTTCCGGTGTTGAGCGCCGCGAATCCCACCCCGAGCGTGATCGCGAAGAAAAGCCAACCGGCTCGGGTGGGGCGCAGCGCGCGCGGTGGCCTCAGCCAGCGGGCGAGCCGCGCCCTCAGAGCGGAATCGGCAGGGCTTCGAGAATTTCGCGGATGATCCACGAGGTTTCCTCGCCGTCGCGGCTTTGGTGCGAGCGCGGGTCCACGGTGACCCGATGCGCGAATACATCGACCGCGAGGTCCCGCACGTCTTCGGGAATGCAGAAATCGCGCCCGTCCACGAGCGCACGCGCCTGCGCGGCGCGCCGCATGGCGACGGCGCCGCGCGGCGAAACGCCGATTTCGAGCGCTTCGTGCTCGCGGGTTTCGGTGACGATGGCGAGCAGGTAGCCGACCAACGCTTCGTCGAACTTGACGGCCGCCGCGGTGCGCTGGAGTTCGCGCAGCTCGAGAATCGTCACCGCAGGCTGCAGCCGGGGCAGTTCCGTTGCGGCCGGATCGTCGCGCAGCACGGCTGCCTCGTCGCTCAGATTCGGGTAACCGATTCCCGTCCGCACGAGGAAGCGATCCAGCTGGGATTCGGGGAGCGGATGGGCACCGTGGTGCTCCATTGGGTTTTGTGTCGCGACGACGAAGTGAGGCGCGGGCAACGGGTGCGTCACGCCATCGACGGTGACACCCGCTTCAGCCATCGCTTCCAGCAGCGCGGACTGCGTCTTTGGGCTGGCGCGGTTGACCTCGTCCGCGAGCACCACGTTGGCGAAGATCGGCCCGGGTTGAAACGCGAATCCGCCGGTCGGCACGCCGTCGCGGAGTTCCGGTATCGAGGCGCCAAGGACATCGCTCGGCAGCAGATCGCTCGTGAATTGGATTCGACTGAAGCTACCGTCGATGCTGCGCGCCAGCGCCTGTGCGAGCGTCGTCTTGCCGACGCCGGGCACGTCTTCCAGCAGCAGGTGGCCGCCCGCGAGCAGGGTTTCGACCGCGCGGCGGACGATTTCCGGCTTGCCCCGCAGCGCGCGTTCGATGTTGTGGCGGATCGCGGTGATCAGCGCCGCGGCCTGCTCGGCGTCGAAGCGGGCAATCGCGGCGTCGTCGGATCGCGGGTGCGGGCGTTGGTCAGACACGGGTGGCTCATCGGCTCACCTCTGCGCGCGCCTGAGGGGAACGCCCTCCAGCGGCGTTTTCGAGCGCATAATCGCGGGCCGCGGCGCGCTCCGAGCCGCGCTTGCCCTCAGTCGGCGAGTAGAGCCTCGAGCGGGTTCTTCGCGTGCTCGACGCTCTTGAGGCGAGTGATCAGCGCGACGAGATCTCCATCGAGCCGCGAGAAGAGCTCCGCGTAGGGCTCGCGATCGGACGCGTAGGTTCCGGTCAGGGCCAGGCAGGCATCGTTCATGCGCAATGCGGCGGCAAGTCGGCCCGCGTCGCGCGTCACGAGCGGCAGGTTGCGGATGCGCTCTCTCGCCCGCTCCTCGAGATCCAGGCGAATCTCGTCTCGGCTCGTTCCCTCGGCCTCGGACGCGTACAGCGCCGACACCTCGCCCTGGAACCGGAGCAGTTCGGCGCCCACCCGCCTCGCATCCTCGACTTCCAGCCGCCGCTGGTGGGCGCGCTCTGGCTGGAGGCTGGTTTCAAAGAAGCGCACACTGCCTTCCTCTCCGATGAAACTCGCGATGCTCTCGTTGAAGTTGGCGTGACCTTTGACGTAGATGGTGGCATGCACGAGTTCGTGGAGGATCACTTCCGTGAGCGGTCCCGGCGGCTGGCGCAACATCGGCTGGGTGATCGGGTCGTCCATCCATCCCAGCGTCGAATAGGCGCTCACGCCGAACGCGCAGACGTTCAGCCCATCGGCGCGGAGCGCCTCGGCCTCCCGGTTGGCGCGCTCGCGATCGAAGAATCCCTTGTAGGGCAGCCGGCCGAGCATCAGGAAGTAGAATCCGGCGGGCGTGACCGTGCCCGGACGCGTCGCCACGACACTCGTGATGACCCGATCACCCGGCAAATCGACGAAACTCGTATATTGTTGCCCGACGTCGAGGCCGAGTTCGATCGCGAACTCGCGCACCTGCAGCACGAGGAGCAGCTTCTCGCGGATTTCGGGTGCTGTCGCGGGATCGGCGAGAACCGCTTCGATCGGCTTTCGCGCGCGCAGCAGGCGTTTCTGGCCCATCGCGACGTGGCTGTAGTAACAACCGGAGAGGCCCACCGAAATGGCGAGCAGCGCCGCGCACGAGCGTTTCTGCCAGATCGCGGTGCGGGCCGCCGACGTCGAGCAAGCCGAGCGGTTGGCCGCGGAAGCGTACGCGGCTGGCGCAACGGGACTCGAAGAGCGCGAAGCCAACGACGAAATCACCCTGATCCTCTACGCGCCCGCCGCTGCGGCCGAAGCGGTATGCGACGCGATCGCGGAAGCTGCGCCCGGGATTCGAATCGACCCGCCCGCAGACGTCCCCGAAACGAATTGGTCGGAGAAGTGGAAGGTCGGGTTGACGGCAACGATCATTTCACCTCGCTTGCTCATCCGACCGTCCTTCGTGTCGGTCGCGCTCATTCCTGGCCAGGCCGAAATCGTGATCGATCCGGGCCAGGCCTTTGGGACCGGTGGACATCCTTCGACCCATCTCGCTCTCGATTGGATCGGCGAAATCGCGCCGACGCTGAAGCCTGATGCCCGCATCCTCGATATTGGTACCGGAACCGGGATCCTCGCGCTCGCAGCTGCCAAGCTCGGTCCGGCGGAGCTGTTCGCGTTGGACACGGATGCGCGGGCCAGTGCGGCGGCGCTCGAGAACGCCCGCGCCAACGGCCTCGGGGAGCGCTTGCGTTTGTTCACCGGAGGGCTCGAAGCGATCGGAGAGGTCGCGTTCGACCTGGTGGTCGCGAACCTGCTGAGGACGGAAATGCTCCCGCTATTCGGCGGGATCGCGGCCCGCGTTCGAGTGGGCGGGCACGCGGTGTTCTCGGGCCTGCTCGAGACCGAACGCCAGTCCGTTGGCGAGGCATTGCGCGCGGTTTGTCTCCGCGAGATCGGCGTGCGCAGCCGCGCGGACGCGAACGGCGATTCGTGGTCGGCGCTCCTCACGATTCGTTGATCTTTCTGCGCCAATCTTCGAGCAACCGCTCGAGCATCCGCTCGATGGGCACGCTGGGCTCCCAGCCCGTCGCGGCCCGCAGGCGGCTGGCGTCGCCGACCAAGCAATCGGCGGGCCGGGCGCGCCCGGGATCGCACTCGATCGCGGGCCGCTGATCGGAGAACGCGAGCAACGCATCCAGCAGGTCACCCAGTCGCCGCCCGACTCCGCTCGCAACGTTGTAGATGTCGGCCGCGACGTTGGGATCGAGCAGCCGAACGTAGGCTTCGACGACGTCGTCGACATCCAGGAAGTCACGCACCGATTCGAGGTTGCCCACCCGCAGCACGGGCGCGCGCCGGCCCGCTTCGATCTCGGCGATTTGCCGGGCGAAGTTCGAGAGCGCGAACGCGTCGGACTGTCCCGGTCCGCTGTGACTGAAGGCGCGGACTCGAACGACCTCGAGCCCGCGTTCGACGAATGAGGTGCCCAGCTGTTCGGCTTCAGTCTTGCTGCGCGCATACGGGGACGCGGGTGCGAGCGGCGAATTCTCGCTCAGGGGGGCCGAGCCCAGACGGGCACTGCCGTATTGGTCGGCCGAGCCGACCAGCAGGACCCGCGGTTGGCTGCCGCAGCGCAGCGCTCCCTCCAGAACCGCAAGCGCGCCGCCGCGGTTGATGCGGTGGGTCCACTCGGGGTCGACAACCGACGCAGCGACCGAACTCTGCGCCGCGAGATGGACGATCGACTCGGGCAGCAGCTGTTTCAGTTTCGCTTCGACGGCCGCGCGATCCGTGACGTCGAGGTCGCGATCGGTCGCTGTGACCTCGAAATCCTCGTCGAGGAGTCGTGGAACCAGGTGTCCACCGACGAAGCCCCGCGCGCCCGTGACCAAAACCCGCACCGCGTGCAGCCTGCCAGACTCGAGATCCGACTGCTAGCTGGCGAATCCTGCGGATTCGCTTCGCGGCGACGAGGCCTCTTCGGCTTCGTCTGGCGGGCGAATCCTGCGGAATCGCTTCGCGGCGACGAGGCTTCTCGGGCCTCGTCTGGCTGGCGAATCCTGCGGATTCGCTTCGCGGCGACGAGGCCTCTTCGGCTTCGTCTGGCGGGCGAATCTTGCGGAATCGCTTCGCGGCGACGAGGCTTCTCGGGCCTCGTCCGGCTGGCGCATCCGCGGCGTCGCACGACCCGATTCACGGGCTGCGCTCCTGGAGGTCGAACCGTTTGCTCTGTGGCTTCGGATCGGGCGATTTCGCGACCGGGTCGATGCTGGGCGCTGCTGCGCTCGGGCTGGGCGCCCGGCGGAGATCGGTGATATCTATTCGAGCGTGCCAGTGGTCGGGCAGGAGGTGAGATGATCCTCGGAGTCTCGGGCCTTTACGGAGCGGGGAAGGGCGAGGCCGTCCAATACCTGGAGGCGCGGAGCTTCTACCCGCACTCATTGTCCGACGTGATTCGCGAAGAGTTGAGCCGCCGCGGGCTCGAGCCAACCCGAGAGCGGATGATCGAGGTCGGCAACGAGATCCGCACGACCGAGGGGCTCGGTGGGATCGCGAATCGGCTCGCGGAGCTACTGGTGGGCGACCGCAATTACGTGATCGACTCGATCCGCCACCCGGCGGAGGTCGAGGCCCTGCGCGCGCAAACGGAACACTTCAGACTGCTCTGGATCGACGCGGACGAAGCCGTTCGACTGAAGCGGATCGTTGCGCGCGGACGGGTCGGCGATCCGACTTCGTTGGCGGAACTGCGCCACCTCGAGGGCCGCGAACTCGGCAGCGAGAACCCCGCCGCACAGCAGTTGTTGGCGGTTCGCGAGCTTGCAGACGATCGGATCGAGAACAACGGCAGCCTCGAAGAGCTGTTGAAGAAGGTTCAGGACGTACTCGAGCGCAGCTTTTTTTTTGAGCGACCCAACTGGGACGAGTACTTCATGTCGATCGCGCGGGTCGTCGCATCTCGCAGCAATTGCGTGAAGCGCAAGGTGGCGGCGGTCATCACCCTCGACAAGCGGATCGTTTCCACGGGCTACAACGGGACACCGCGCGGTACCCGCAATTGCAACGAAGGCGGCTGTCCGCGCTGCAATGGCTTTGCGGAGGGCGGCAAGCGCCTCGACGAGTGCCTGTGCTCGCATGGTGAGGAAAACGCGATCACCCAGGTTGCCTATCACGGCGCTGCGATCCGAGGCGCCACGATCTACACGACCTTCTCGCCGTGCCTGATGTGCACGAAGATGATCATCAACTCGGGCATCATCGAAGTCGTCTACAACGCCGATTATCCACTTGGCGAGATCTCATTGGACCTGCTCCGCGAGGCCGGCGTCAAGGTGCGACAGGCGAGCTTGCCCGACGCCTGAGCGGGATGGAGATTCGGCTCTACGCGGAGGCGCTCCGCGCGATGTCCGGTTCGACGTAGATCACGCGGGCGATCGGCGCCTGGTGGCGGATCGCGGCTTCGAGAGTGTCGATCGCCGACGCGAGGCCGGGAAGATCGAGGCCGGCATCGAAATCCACCTTGACGGCAACCAGCAACTCGTCCGGGCCGAGGTGAAGGGTCCGCATGTGAATCAGTTTGCGAACCGCGGGAGACGCCTCGATGCTGCGCCGGATCGCACTTCGGACTTCCTTCGCTGCGGATTCGCCGATCAGCAGACTCTTCATTTCGCTGGCTAGGACGATCGCGATTGCGCCGAGCAGTGCGCCGATCGCAATGCTCCCGATTGCATCGAAGCGCGGATCGCCGGATACGGCCGACAGTGTCACGCCCACCAGCGCGATCACGAGACCGAGCAGGGCGCCGAGATCTTCGAACAGGACGACGGGCAGCTCCGGGCTCTTCGAGCGACGGATGAAGGACCACCAGCTCTTGCTAGCGCGAACGGAATTGGCCGCGACGATGGCGGTGCGAAACGACCAGCTCTCGAGCGCGATCGCCAATGCGAGGATTCCGATCGCAACCGCCGGCGACACGACTTCGTGGGGGTGGCGGAGTTTGTCGATGCCCTCGTGGATCGCGAACATCGAACCCAGCGAAAACAGCACCATCGCGACCACGAACGCCCAGAAATAACGCTCTCGCCCGAATCCGAACGGATGTTCGAGGGTCGCTTCCTGTTTCGCGCGGGCGGCTCCGAGGATCAGCAGTCCCTGGTTGCCCGTATCCGCCAGCGAATGGACCGCCTCGGCGAGCATCGAGGCGGCACCGGTGATGAAGAATGCTACGAACTTCGCCGCGGCGATTCCGAGATTTGCGAGAAACGCGGCCGCAATCGCGCGGCGGCTTCCATCTTCCTGCATCGCGTCCCTCTCCGAGGTCTCTGCGGATGGCGCGTACGCGGTTCGCAGCGCGGGCGCTCATCAGCGGCTTCTGGCGAGGCTACCACTCCCCCGCGTTCGGCATCGATCGCCAGGGTTCGCGTTCGGGGAGTGGATCGCCGGTCTGGAGCAACTCGATCGAAATCTCGTCGGGCGAGCGGACAAACGCCATGTGGCCATCTCGGGGCGGGCGGTTGATGGTGACTCCGGCATCCATCAGGCGTCGGCAGGTCGCGTAGATGTCGTCGACCGCATAGGCGAGATGCCCGAAGTTCCGACCGCTCGGGTAGGGCGTGGGATCCCAGTTGTAGGTGAGTTCGACCTGGGCCGCCGCGTCTCCGGGCGCGGCGAGGAAGACGAGCGTGAACCGACCGGATTCGACGTCGATCCGGCGGATCTCCTCGAGGCCGAGCTGGGTGCAGTAGAAGTCGAGCGACGCGTCCAGGTCTGTGACGCGAACCATCGTGTGCAGGTATTTCACGTTCGGGCGCCTCCTCGGGCGGGGTGGGGGTCGCCCACCTGGCCGCGAGGGTAGCGACTTCCGCAACGCGCGAGCGCGACCAATCGCCGTGGCTGAATTTTGGATCGGCGGGATCCGGAGCGGCTCGATACAATCCGCGGGGATGAAGATCCGATTCTGGGGAACGAGGGGATCGATCGCAGCGCCCGGACCCGCGACGATTCGCTACGGGGGCAATACCTCATGCGTCGAACTGCGCGCTGCGGACGGAACGCTCATCGTATTGGACTGCGGGACGGGCGCGTACGGGCTCGGCAAGGCGCTCGTCCAGAGCGCTGAACCGATCAGCGGAAACCTGCTGATCGGCCACACCCACTGGGATCACATCCAGGGATTCCCGTTCTTCGATCCGCTCTTCATCGAGCGCTCGGATTGGACGGTGTACGCCCCGGGTGGAGGCGATCGGCGACTGCAGGCCGCGCTCGCCGGGCAGATGGCCTACGAGTACTCGCCGATCAACCTCGATTCCCTGATGGCCGAACTCAGCTTCGCCGACTTGACGGAGGGGGTATTCGAGATCGGTTCGATTCGCGTGACCACGCAGTATCTCAATCACCCCGCGCTCACGCTCGGATTTCGCTTCGAAGTCGACGGCGTCAGCGTGGTCTACGCCTGCGATCACGAGCCCCACTCGCTGCATCCGCTCGACGCGCCCCCCGGCGCTGAACCCATTCACCACGAAGACCGCCGTCACGTGAAGTTTCTCGAGGGTGCCGATCTGATCATTCACGACGCGCAGTACACGCTGGCCAATTTTCCCGCCAAGGCGGGCTGGGGGCACACGCCGCTCGAGCGGGCGGTGGATTACGCCATCCGAGCCCGCACCAAGCGCTTGATCTTTACCCACCACGACCCCGATCGGGACGACGATGCGGTCGACGCTCTGACGCTGGCGGCCCGCGAACGGGCGTCCGCCGCGTCCTATTCGCCCGAGATCGATCCCGCCGCGGAGGGGATGACCGTCGAACTCGAGGGCGACAAGCAAGTGCGCCGCGGCTCGCTCGGCTCCGATTCATCGGCGCTGCTCTCCGTGTCGGGACGCGGGCCGGCCACCGTACTGATCGTCGATGATGACCCCGACATGGTGCTCCTACTCGAGACCACCCTGCGCGCGGATGGAATTCGGGTGATCACCGCGCCGGACGGCGAGACTGCGCTGAAGCAGATTCGCGAGAAGCGCCCCTCGCTGGTTGTGCTGGACATGCAACTGCCGGACGTCGACGGCATGAAGATCTGCAAGACGCTGCGCGACGAGACCGATCCCGGGGTCCGCGACATACCCATCTTGATTCTGACCGGGCTGAAGCTGACGGAAGCGGATCTGGTCGACGCCTTCGTGGCGGGGGCGACCGACTACCTCACCAAGCCGATCAAGCCCACCTTGGTGCGCTCGCGGGTGCGCGGCTGGCTGCTGCGCACGGCTGCCCCCTGAATTTCGATTCGACAATCCTTCAAGTGAATTCTCCAGGTTCGTCGCCGGGCGAAAGGTGCCCGCGGATCGCGGCCACTGCCGCATCGATGTCGCGCCAGCGCGCATTGGCCGCTTCCTCTGGGCCGACCTCGCGCAGTGCGTCGTCGATCTTTGAGAGTTCGGCTCCGATTTCCCCGAGCCCATAGGACCCAGCGGTGCCCGCGAGTCGGTGCGAAATCTCGCGAGCCTGGCGCAGTGCCGCCGAGCCGTTCGGTTCGCGCGCGGTGCGCAGTCGGTCGGTCAGCTCGTCGAGCTGGTCGGGCAGTCTTTCCCGGTACGAGGCGCGCAGGCCGCGCAGCGCCTCGTCCATCCGCTCGGACGGCGGCGTGCTCCCTCGCTCGATGATTCGTTGGACCTCACCCGCGAGCTGGTCGGGGTCGTACGGCTTGCGCAGGAAGCCCGCGAGCCCCTCATCGGTGAACCGCTGGGCGGCTTCGTCGGGCGCGAATCCCGTCGACAGCAACACCTTGACATCGGGTCGGATTGCGCGCAGCGCGCGGTAGGTCTCCTCGCCACTCATGCCGGGCATCAACATGTCGAGCAGCACGAGATCGATCTGATCGCTCCGCTCTTCGAAGATCCGGATCGCTGCGGCACCGCTGTTGGCGAGCAGAACCGAATACCCGTAGCTCTCGAGCGATACGTAGACGGCTTGAAGGATGTAATCGTCGTCGTCGACGACCAGGATGACGCCGTGCCCGGAGAGATCCGTGACGGGGCGTTCCGCCGGCGGGCGAACGATCTGGCCCGACGCGGGAAACACGACGCGGAAGCTCGTGCCCGCGCCGGGGCGCGATTTCACCTGGATGCCGCCCCGGTGGCGGTGGATGATGCCGAGGCTCGCCGCCAATCCGAGCCCGCGGCCGGCCGACTTCGTGGTGAAAAACGGATCGAAGATTCTCTCGATCGTTTCGGCATCCATTCCCGAGCCATTGTCGATCACGTCGAGCGCGACATAGCGACCGACTTTCAGCGGGCTTCCGGGCATGAATTCGCGGATGTCCGCCTCGCTGAGCTCGATCGCCTTGGTTTCGATCTGCACCTCGACCCCGCCTTTTCCTGATTCCGAGGCGTTGACGATCAGATTCATCACGACCTGTTGGATCTGGATCGGGTCCGCGAGGATCGCGGGAAGATCCTCTGCGAGCTGGAAGTCGAGCTTTGCCCGCGTCCTCACCGAGGTTTCGAGCAGATCCTGGATTTCGCGCACTTCAGCGGTGAGGTCTCGGGCGAGAACCTGGAATTGCCCGCGGCCCGCGTAGGCGAGCAGCTGCCCTGTGAGATGCGCGGCAAGTTTGGATCCGCGGACGATTTCGCTCAGGTGTTGCTGGGCGCTGTCGTTCGCTGCAAGTTTGCGTCTGGCGGTACCGGCGTTGCTGAGAATGCCCGTCAAGAGGTTGTTGAAGTCGTGGGCGATCCCTCCCGCCAGCACGTTCAAGCTCTCGAGTCTCTGGGCGTATTCGAGTTTGTCTTCGAGCGCGCGTCGCTCGACGAGTTCGGCGGCGCGGGCCGGCAGGCTTCGGCGGATGGATCGAATCACGGCCGCCCACATGACCAACAGCAGCGCGCCCGCAAAGATCGAGAGCGCGATTGCGGTTTCGATGTGTTCTTCCGAAGCATCGGGATCTCCTCGCAGGTAGGCGTCGAGCGCGCGCGTCAGATCGGTGGCGTCTTGGTCGTCGCGATCGGCCTCGAGCTGGGTGATCGACGCAATCAGGCGATGCAGGCGCTGCTGATGGGCGCTCGCCTGCTGGAAGCTTCGATGCGGGCCCCACAGATTCCAACCGATCAGGAGGAGACACACGAAGGTTACGATCATCCCGAGGGCGAGCGTGCGCGCGAGATCGCCTGCGAAGAATTGGCGAAGCCGGTTGCGGCGGGATCGGTTCGAGTCGGACACCGTACTCCCGGACCGTCAGAGGGTCTCGGCGCGCGATCGCGCCGCGACTGCGATCTCGCCGCTCGATTCTCTCATCGATCTGAATCCCCCGCGATCGAATGGCTGCCCCGGCAGTATACCGACCCACCGGCCTCGCTCCGGTGCTCGACGCGGTTCGAGCGTGGACGCGACGCGCGGCAATCCGGCGCGGTCGGATCGGGCGCCCGAGCGAGGTGCCTCGCGATGCGGATGGGTGCGAGGGGCCTGTCGGCCGGGTCGCAGTCGTTCAGCGCGAATCGGCGGAGAACTCGACCAAGCTGGGGAAGTCTTCGACTTCCCTTTGCGGCGTCGCGCGATCCCATCCTGGGATCACGCTCCTAGCGGCGCCAGGCTCTGGGGACGCTGTCGCGATTCGCCTCGCGCTCGAGTTCGCTGAGCCGTGTCTCGAGTTCGCCGCGTTTCTGCTCGAGTTCCTCACGACGTGTCTCGTTCAAACCCTCTCGGTTGCGGAGATAGGCGTCCAGCTGTTGGAGCGAGGCTCGAACTTCCTGGAAGCGCCTCCGCCAGTAATCCTCGCCCTGGCTCGGCGTGACGGCTGCGTGATTTCGCTCGAGGGTGATGACGTTTGCCGCCGGGTCGACGCCGTAGCTGAATTGGTTGAAGAACGTTCCCCCGAGCAGGCCGATGTTCATGGTCGGATTCAATGTGGCCATCAGACCTTCTACGCGTGCGCCCGCCAGCTCCACCGAGTCGAGTCGGACGAGTGGAAGCTCGATCTGCCCGTTGGCGGTCTGCATCGCGACCCGTTGCGTGTTCGGGCCGATCGAGATGCCGAGCCGGGTTGCGGCCGTAGCGGGCAGGGAGACCCCGCTCGCACCCGTGTCGATGAAGAAGGAGATCTCGACGTGGCCGTTGACGAGCGCCGTGACGCGCATCAGGCTGCCCTCGGCCACGAATGGAACCCGGTAGGTTCCGGACGTCGGCGAGCCCGGCGAGTCGTCATCCTTGGTGTAGGTCTGGAAGATCCCGTCGCTACTGGCAGCGCTCTTGGCGAGCGCCTGCTTGCGGTGTTCGGGCGGTACCTGCTGGATCGTCTGCGCGAAGTGGAGGTTTCCCGCTTCGTCGACCCAGCGAAAGATTTCGGACGACGCGTCGCTGGTTTGCAGCAACAACCCCAATAGACAAATCGCCCAACGGCGCATCTCGGGCCTCCCGATCTCTCCCCTTGAATCGGCAGACAGGCGTGCGCCTTGAAGCCGCAAAGCGGGCGGTTGCGCACCAGTTGCGCACGCCGCCGTCGGTGGGGCGCGGGCCGGGCGCCGAATTGCGGTCAGCGCACCGCAAGCGTCACGGGAGCGGTCCGAGGCGGCTTCCGGTCATTCGGAGGTAATTTCGACCGAGCCGGGCTTTCCCGAGACGAGTTCGCCGATGACGGCTCGTGCGGGCGCATTGTGGCGCTCCAGCTCGCGGATCAAAGTGGATTCCCGATCGGGCGGCACTGCGATGAGGAGTCCACCCGATGTCTGCGCGTCGGCGAGGATCAATCGATCGACCTCCGCGACGTCGTCCCCAAATCGCGTATGGGGGGACACGTATTCGAGATTCTTCCTCGAACCGCCTGGCACCAGGCCCGCTGTCGCCAGGCGCCGAATGAAGTCGAGCGTCGGGACAGCCCGCAACCGGATTCGAGCCCCCAAGCCCGAAGCCGAGGCCAGGTGGTGAAGATGGCCGAGCAGACCGAACCCCGTGACATCGGTTGCCGCTCGCGCTCCGGCCGCGAGCGCGGCGTCTTTCGCACCCTTGTTGAGGGTCGCCATCGCGGCAATGGTGGTCTCGAGTTCGTCGCCCGAGAGCTTCGCCTGCTTGATGGATTGAGCCGCGATTCCGAAGCCGAGCGGTTTGGTGAGTACCAGGCGGTCACCCGGCTTCGCGTGGGTTTGACTGAGGCCGGCACCCGAAACGCTGCCGATCACGCACAGCCCGTATTTCAGTTCGGGGTCGAGCACCGTGTGTCCGCCCGCGATCGCGCAGCCAGCTTCCGCGGCCTTGTCGCGCCCACCGCGAAAGATCTTCTCGAGAATTTCGAGCGGCAGGAGCTCCTGCGGGAAGCCGCAGATCGCGAGCGCCACCTGCGGTTCGCCCCCCATTGCGTAGATGTCCGAGAGCGCGTTGGCGGCGGCGATCGCGCCATAGGTCTCGGGATCGTCGACGATCGGTGTGATGAAATCGACGCTGAATGCGAGTGCGGGGCCGGAGCCGGGGCGCAGGAGTACGGCGTCCTCCATCGCTCCGAGATCCGGATCGACCCAAGGATGATCGAACGGGGCAACCTGTTTCAGGACCTGGACCAGGTCCTCGGCTCCAAGCTTGCGGGCTCAACCGCCAGCGGGAACAAGTGACGTCAGCCGGATCTCGGCCATGCCAACTCCTGTTGAAGAGAATCTCCGGTCAGATCAGTCTTCGACCGTCAACACCTGGATGGTGCTGGTGCTGCCTGTCGTCTGGCTGATTCCCGCCGTGACAACGACATGGTCATTCGGGTTGATGCATCCAATACTCCGCCCGTGGCGGATCGCGAATTGAACCATCGCTTCGTCGGACCGCTCGCCTTCGAAGAGGATCGCCGTGATTCCCCAGTTCATCGCGAGTTTTCGCAGCACATCGGGCGAGACCGTGACGGCCAGGATCGGGCAGGTCGGTCGATACTTCGACATCGAGCGAGCCGTGAAGCCGCTCTCGGTCAGCGTGATGACGGCGGCGGCGTTGATGTGGCCCGCCAGGGCGATCGCCGCGTGACTGACGGCCTCTGTCACGACGTTGGCGACCTGGGGAAGGATGTGCTGGAGGTGTCCGTACTCGCTCAGCTTCTCCTCTGCCGCCAGCGCGAGAGCCGCCATCGTGCGGACCGCCTCCACGGGGTAGTTCCCCTTCGCGGTTTCGCCTGAAAGCATGACAGCCGAGGTTCCGTCCAGGATCGCGTTTGCAACGTCGCTGACCTCGGCACGGGTTGGGATCGGGGCGTGGGTCATCGAGTCGAGCATCTGGGTGGCCGTGATGACCGGCTTTCCGTTCGTGACGGTAGTCCGAATGATCTTCTTCTGGATCAGCGGAACCTGCGGAAGCGGGAGTTCCACGCCGAGGTCTCCGCGCGCGACCATCGTTCCGTCGGCGACCGAGACGATCTCCTCGAGATTCTTGACGCCCTCGGTATTTTCGATCTTGGCGATCACCGGGATGTCGACGCCCCGCTCGTGCAGCAGATTCTTGATTTCGATGACATCTGCCCCACTGCGAACGAACGACGCCGCGATGTAATCGACCCCGTGCTCGACTGCGAAGAGCAGATCCTCGCGATCTTGTGGGCTCATCGATGCGGCCCGCGATAGCACCCCTCCCGGTACGTTGATGCCTTTGCGGTCCTCGAGCACTCCCCCGCGCGCGACGCGGCAGTGGATGTCGCCGCCGTCGATCGATTCGGCGCGCAGTTCGAGTACGCCATCGTCGAGCAGGATCGCGGCTCCCGCTGCGATTTCTTCCGCCAGATCGCGATACGAAATCGAGACGCCTGTCGAGTCGCCGAGGCGGTCCTCCCGGTACAGGATGAAGCTTTCTCCGGCCGTCAGCGTGACCGCGCCTCCTTGGAGGCGGCCAGTCCGGATCTCGACTCCCTTGGTATCGAGCATGATTCCGACGTTTGCTGAAAGCTCACTGGCAGCCTGCCGGATGCACTCCAGCCGCTTGCGGTGCTCTTCATGGGTGCCGTGCGAGAAGTTGAGACGTGCGACGTTCATGCCCGCCCGGATCATGGCCTTGAGCGTCTCGAGCGAATCGCTCGCGGGTCCGATCGTGGCGATCACCTTGGTCTTTCGGATGACTCGTTTGCGCGGCATGCACGCCCTCCTGTGGGCTGGATATTCCGGGATTCACGGCCTTCGCGCCAGCCACGAATCGATGCGGGTTGCGGGCGCGCGAAACCGCGCGGAGCCGCCGCGGGATTTCAGTCGCAGTGCTCGGAGCCGGACTCTTCGAAGTTCTCGGGCTCGATCTGGATCGTGGTGTGCGCGATGCCGAAGCGCGCCTCGAGCAGGTCGCCGATTTCCCGCAGGATCGGTCCGTTTTCGAGACCGTCTTCTGCGACGACGTGACCCGAGAGAGAGACCATCCCGCTCCCCACCGTCCAGATGTGGAGGTCGTGGACGCCGAGCACGCAGCGGTGTTCGGCCAGTGCGCGGCGAACTTCCTCCACGTCGATATGCGCCGGAGCGCCTTCCATCAGCACGGCCAACGCTACGCGCAGCAGACTCCAGGAGGAGTAGATGACCAGTAGCCCGATCAGAACCGATGCCAGCGAGTCCGCCCAGGTCCAGCCGAAGGCCCAGATCAGGATTGCCGCGGTGATCGCGCCCACGCTTCCGAGCGCATCGCTCATCACGTGCAGCCAGGCGCCGCGAACATTGAGGTTCTCAGCCCGGCCAGCGCCCAGGATCAGCAATCCCGCGATGTTGATCAGCAAGCCGCCAACCGCGATCGCGAGCATCGGCGCGCCCAGAATCGCAACGGGCGCGTTGGCGCGCTCATAGGCTTCGACGAAGATATACAGCGCGACGCAGACGAGGAGGATCCCGTTGCCGAGGGCGGCCAGGATCTCGGTTCGCTTGTAGCCATAGGTGCGCTGGGGGGTGGGAGGAAGTCGCGAGATCTGGATCGCAGCGGCGCTCATCGCCAGTGCAAAAACGTCGGAAACCATATGACCGGCATCTGCGAGCAGGGCCAGTGAGCCCGTGAGCAACCCGCCGACGAACTCCGCCACCATATAGGTGGCGGCGAGTACGAGCGCGATCAGCAGGCGGCGCTGGTTGCGGGTCGCGTTGGCGCTGGCGGCGCTGTCATTCACGGCACGAACATCCTAGCGAGGAACGGGTCTGGCGACTCGGCTGATTGGTGGCTCCGAGGATCGCAGCCTCGCTAAAATTGGATGGACTCAGCGCGCCGTGACCACGAACGTCAGGCTCTTCTCGAATTCGAGTGGGCCGCTGTCGAATTCGAGCTCGTAGGCGTAGATGCCGAGCTCGGCATGTTCCGGAAGGTGCACGATGGCATCCACCACCCAGCGCCCCGGTTTGATTTCATAAAGGGTATCCGTTTGTTGGACGATCGGGCTGCCCTTGAATCGGATCCGGGTCGAGAGTTCGCCCTGGACGACCTCGGTGGGAAGATTGGGGCACATGACGTACACGAATCGGTGACCAAAATCGCCACCCGGAGTGACTTTCGCGGGCATCAATTCATTCTTCTCCACGATGAAGAAGGGTCTTTTCTGGTTCTCGCAATCGTATTCCTCCCAGACGGTCTCGGGGAACGATTCGAGTGATTCACCCGGGTCTCTGAAGAGCTTGATGACCGACCACCGCGCGGTCGCACAGCCGACGCAAAGGGTCATCGCGATCAACGCGATCATTTTCTTTCGATGATCCACCCCTGACCTCCAGTGCTTTCCGCGGGTTGTTGTGGACGCTTCTCGGCGCTCGGGTCCGGCGCCGCCGCCGGGATTGGCGGAACCGGTTGTCGAGGCGTCGATCGTTCTGGGGGCGATGCCGGAGGCGCGGCGGGACGGGCTGCGGGCAGGATCGAGCCGATCTCCGGATCGATTGCAGCCTCGACGCGCGGCACCTCCCCGGAAAGCAGTCGGGACCGGTACTCCGAGTTGACCGGGGCTGGCGATGGCGTGGCGTCCCGCGTTTCCGGCGCGGCTGCTTCGAGCGTTTCCCCAGAGCCGGGCGCGTCCGGTTCCGACTCCGAGTCGAGCGTCGGGTGCGTCGACGCCTCGAGTATCACGGCTGGTACCCGCGCCCAGTCGAACGCAGCCGATTCGGCGGTTCCAGTAAGCGACAGTCGCCCGAGAACCAGCAGGTTGATTCCGAGCAGCAGAGCGAGTGCGACGACGGCCGCCGATCCGCGGTGTTCGCGCGCGGCGGCCAGGGCGCGCTGCAGTCGGGGCGCTGGCCGATCGAGCACCGTCTCATCGATCCGGGTTGGCTGGCTGCAATCGATCGTCGAGGCTTCGGAGGTCTCGTCGTCGAGCATCGGGCGCGTCGCTTCGGTCCCGCGGTCGTCCGCCCGCTGTGCGCGGGGGCGCTGGGTCAACGCCGGTTGAAACAGCGGCTCGTCGACCGGGGCGAGCTCGCACTGGTCCAGGGCTGCCTTGAATTCGCCGGTCGTCGCGAATCGATCGTCCGGACTCTTGGCGAGCGCGCGCAGCACCGCGCGCTCCAACTCCTCCGGGAGGTCCGGAGCGAAATTGCGCGGAGTGGGCGGGGGCTTTTCGATGTGCGCGTGCATCAGCTCGTAATCGTTCTTGGATCGGAACGGGACTCGGCCGGTGACGAGGTTGAAAAGAAGGACGCCGAGCGAGTAGATGTCCGAGCGCGCATCCGTCTCGCGGCCTCGCACCTGTTCGGGTGACATGTACTGCAGCGTTCCGACCATGTGGCCCTGTCGGGTGAGTCGCGAAGATCCGAGTGCGCGCGCGATGCCGAAGTCCATCACCTTCACCACGCCTTGGGTGTTGAGCATGATGTTCGAGCCCTTGATGTCGCGGTGGATGATTCCGTGTTGGTGCGCGTAGCCGATGCCGTCCAGTGCCTGTTGGAACCACGGGACGGCGCTGCCCGGCGGCAGCGGGCCGGACTGCTTGACGATTTCGGAGAAGGTCCGGCCTTCGACGTGCTCCATCACCATCCAGATGCCATCGTCACTGACTACCATCGTGTAGAGCATCGCGATGTTGGTGTGGTTGAGGCGTGCGAGCACCTGGGCTTCGGAACGGAACCGGGTCAGGATCTTGGACTGAGCGGCCAGATCCGAGCGCAGCGCTTTGATCGCCACGATCCGATCGAGCAGGGTATCGGTGGCGCGGTAGACCTCTCCGACTCCGCCCTCGCCGATCTTCTCTTCGAACCGATAGTTGCCAACGATCTTGCCGATCACGGAGACCCCGTCACGCCGATGCAAATCGGTCGCATGCGCCACCGCTATCGGACGCTGGCAGGGGCGTCTTGACACCGACGCGGGCCCCGCGGGGAGCGAAATGCGGAGCGGGATTTGCGCGAAAGCCCGATCAACTTCGTTCAGCCGCCCCCACGTCGCGCCGATTCAGACCGACATGTGGCTCGATGTACTCGTGCTGGCGATCCTCGGCTGGTTCTCCTGGGCCGGTGTTCGTCGCGGTGGGTTGGCGGCGGGGTTGGGAATTCTCTCGCTGATCGTTGCCTATGGTGTCGGATTCGTCGCAGCACCAGTGCTCGGTTCTCCCCTGGCCGACGGACTCGGCCTCCCCGAATTGCTCGGGATACCCGTCGCGGGCTCGATCGGGTTCGCGTTCGCGTTCGTCGCCATGGCGATCCTCTCGAAAATCGTGTGTCGACGCGCAGACGGAAGCGACGACGAGGGGCGCAGCCTTCGGGATCGCTTCCTGGGTGGCGCCTTTGGGGCCATTCGCGGCGCCTTCGTGGTGGCTTTGCTGTGTTATCTCGCGCTCTG
>Ga0326597_10001861_pt1 | contig 32577 bp, 32 predicted proteins | sample RVTome_12_FD_203789 | JGI IMG/M metagenome (GOLD analysis project Ga0326597, IMG submission 203789) | Soil microbial communities from uranium-contaminated site in the Upper Colorado River Basin, Wyoming, United States - RVT100D185 | ecosystem: Environmental > Terrestrial > Soil > Contaminated >...
CGCAGGTTTAGTTTTGAGACCCCCGGGGCTGTAGCTCAGCTGGGAGAGCGCCTGGATCGCACCCAGGAGGTCAGGGGTTCGAGCCCCCTCAGCTCCATATCAGTGCCCCTTGGTGTAATTGGCAACACGCCTGACTCTGGATCAGGAGAGTCCTGGTTCGATCCCAGGAGGGGCAACTCGAAGCGCGATGCGCGGATAAAGCGTGTCGCGCTTCTCGTGTTTTTGGGGCCTACAAGCGTTTCACAAGCGTTCACGCCGCTGCCCCTCCTGGAATCTCCCCGCATTACTTGCTGCTGACTTTCCTGTCCCGAAGCTTCACGGGAGTGCTCATCACTTCGAGCATCCCGTCCGTCGTTGCCAACTGGTAGCAGCTGTGCAGCGTCTGTGCGTCGCGCCACCCGCCGGCCGCCATCACGTCCACGAGCGACATGTTCTTCCGCTCGGTGGCCCACTTTCTCCTGAACGGATGGAAGCGACCGCCCTTCAGATGCGGCAGACCCGCATGCCGCTCGACGCGGTCGTACAGCTCGCCGAAGATCTCCCGGGGCCAGTGATCGTCCTTGTCGGCGCACGGGAACAGCCACCCGTCACCAACCGTCGCGAACTTGACCTTGAAGCCTCGCAGCTCCTCGGCCAACGCCTCGGGGATGGGAACCACTCGATCTCGGCCCCGCTTGTCGAACTCCGCCCTGAACTTGATCTCGGGCGGGTCGAAGCTGATGTCCGACCAACGGAGACCGCTGATCGCCCCGATGCGCGCCCCGGTCGCTTCCGCCAGCACGAGCGCCAATTCCCAGCGTCTCCACCGGTCGCGCCCACGCTGTTGCGGCGCGGTGGCCGCCATGTCCTGGGCGGCTTCCCTGAGCTTCAGGAACCGGTCATACGTCGCGATCGGCCGGCGCGGGTCTTCTTCCTTCGGCAACTTCACGCCGCGAAGCGGGTTGTTCTCGAGCAGCCAAGAACCGTCCGGCAACCGCTCGCTCATGGCCCAGTAGATCATCTGGCGCAGCTGCTTGATCTCGCCTTGGATCGTCCGGGCTCGCACCGGTTTGGTCTCGCGACCATCCGGCCATCCATGACCAGTGCGACGCATCCCCACGTACCGCTCCACGTCGTTCTTGGTCAGGTGTTCCACCCGCTTCGTGGCACCGAGACCGGCGATGAGTAGCCGGACATCGGTTTGCTTCTGCTTCCGCGTCCGTTCAAGGTTGCCGCGGTAGCTTGACGCCTCCTGCTGGTAGCGGACCCACAGTGTTTCGAGCGTCAGCGGCTCGGCCAGGTTGATCTTCTTGCCCTTCTCGATCTCGCGAATGAACTCGATCGCGAGCCGGCGCGCTTCCTGGCGATCGGTGGTGCCGAGCGACGCATACGAGACGCGCCGGCCTACCCGAAACACCCGTTGAAACGTGCCGCCTGGCTTGTGCTGCTGGACCCGCACTTTCAGCCCCCTGACGCCGAGCGAGATGGACCAGCGGCCGGTCTTGCTCTTGTGCCAGGGGCGTTCCGGAATTGGGAGTCGCCGTTCAGCCATTTGAACCTCCTGAAGAGGTCCGGGTGGCGACCCGCCGAGCATCGGCAATGGGATCGTACGCCCGGACTGGCCGGGCGTCAACGACGGTTGGCTTTTTGGGTAGATCTCCGGCGCGGAAGAAGAGGCGACGTCCGTCCCGGCGAGCGGGCAGCTTGCCAAGCCGATGAAGGCGGCGGAGGTGGTCGCTGGAGTACCCGGAGCGCGCGGCGGCGTCCTGGAGGCCCAAAAGCGCCTCATCCTCGCTGGTAAGGAGGGCGTCCACGTCCGCGAGGACCTCGTCGCAAAGCTTCGCACCGTCCACGTGGGCGCCGAGCCGGGCCAACTCGTCGCGGCGCCCGCGCCAGCGCGTGACGAAACCCTCGCGGGTCACCTAGCTGTTCCGTCGTTGGATGTCGTCGCGATCACCGCGCGCGGGACTCCCGCGCTGCGCCGGCCAACCTGCGCGAGTTTGCGGACGCGCGCCCAATGTGCGTCCAGCTCGGCGGCGAGCCGCTCCGCGAGTGCGGCGTACCGACCAGCCTGGGCCAGTCGGGCGAGGTCGTCGAGGATCTTGCCGATCCGGGCCAACTCGCAGATCAGGGCCCCGGTGGCTGCGTGCTGCCGGGCCTTCGGGATCGCGCCGAGCGCCGTCTCGCGGATGAAGCGCGCCGGCGTCTGCCCGCAGGCTCGGGCTCGCTCGGTGATGAGGGCGAGCTCGTCCGGGTGGAAGCGAATCAACTTGGCGGCGGTACGGCGCTCGGGCATCCCGGTCTCGCGGGGCACGCTGGACGGTGGGGCTGATTGCTCCCTCTAGAGATAAGTACCTCGGCTCGTGGCGGAGCGTTCTCGGGGCGACGGGGTGGCTTAGTGTGGGGGCCGCCGGTCTGTTGACTGGTTGTTCCCCTTGAGCGCCCGCGAGGGCGCGAATGGGGGCCTGGAGAGATATCGCTGTGCACGCGCACCAGCGCGTGCACCGATATCTCTCCACTTGCTTGCACAACCGAGAGCACGGCGGGAGTCAGTGCAATCCCAACTGGACTCCCTCTTGGGCTCCCTTTCTGGAAGCCAGCCTCTCGCACGTCGGCCCCGGTTGCCCGCAATGCCCATCTTGGTCCAGGAGATGGGCGGGCGCCTCGACTACACCCGCCCAGGAACCCCTTGACCGTCTCGTCGTGGTGTGCCTATAATAGACCTTAATAAGGTCTATTATGGACACTCAATTTACTCTCGACGTTGCGCTCGAAGCTACCGGCGCTCTCCTCGCCCGCCGCGGCGAGCAGGCCGCCATCGTGGTGGTTGGCGGCACCGCCCTCAACCTGCTCGGCGTGATCAGCCGGTTCACGCAGGACGTGGACGTGATCGCGGCGGCGACTCCGCGTGCTAGCGCGGCGCCGAGGGAGATCCGACCCCCCGATCCCCTGCCGGAGGCTCTGACGCGCGCCGTCGCCACCGTCGCACGCGACTTGGGCCTGCCCAACGACTGGCTCAACACGACGGTCGCCAGCCAGTGGGTGACCGGCCTGCCGCCTGGCTTCGCGTCGCGGGTCACCTGGCGGCGGTATGGCGGCCTCTGGGTGGGCCTCGCCGGGCCCCGCGACCTGATCTTCCTGAAGCTCTACGCCGCCGCGGACGACGTCGGTCCGACGAGTCGCCACTTCAAGGACCTGCTCGCCCTCAAGCCCACGCCTACCGATCTAGAGGTCGCTCGGGCATGGATCGCCACGCAGGACCCTTCTCCCGCCGTAGCCCATGCAGTGTCCGAGGTGATCGCCCATGTCCGCGAAGCAGGTCGCTAAGGCGATCGCAGGCTTGCGCGAGGCGACCGCGCAGGCTGCCTGGACGCAGTGGAGCGCGATCTTCACGGTGGCGGCGAGCCGGCGTACGGCTCAATCCATCGTGGATCCCGAAGCCCTGTTGTTGGTCTCACTGGCGCTGCGCGATCACGAGCCGCGGCTGTGGAGCGCAGCGGTCATGTGGGCGCAGTTCGGCGCCCGGCTCTTGAGCGTGCAGCGCGCGAAGAACTTGGCGCGGCTCTTCCCGGCGGAGGTAGCGCAACGCCTAGGCGAGTTCGCGGCGCTCGCTATGCGAGACGGTGGGGATCAGCGGTGGCGCTCGCTCGTCGGCTCGGCTCGCACCAACGGTCCCAGGGGCGGGAAGGGTCGGGTCAAAGAGGGAACTCCCGTCTTGGTGGGCGGCCCCGCTCTGATGCTGCGGCTGCGGGGGCTCGCAGTCGGGATCAAGCCGGACGTCCTTGCGTACTTGATCGGGACCGCCGGGGGTGCGAACCCGGTCGTGCTTATCGCGCGGGCAACCGCGTACCAGGGTCGCGCGGTACGGCGGGCGCTTGAGGAGCTCCAGGCAGCCGGTTTTATCGAGTCACGTCCGTCATGGACGCCCGTCGCCTATCGCGTGGACAACGCAAAGTGGGCGGGACTCCTGGAATTCGACCCTCACCACCCACCAGCGTGGCGGGGATGGGGGACGCTGTTCGCGTTCGTCGTTGCGCTGGATACCTGGTCGCGGTCCCTTCCAGATGCTCCGATTGTCCTCGCATCCGAGGCGCGGGACCTCGTGGAGGCCCACTCCCGAGCGTTCGATGGCATCCCTCGGTTGCCGACGCTCGGCAAGTACCGCGGGGAGGCGTATCTCGGGCCGTTCGTAAGGACGCTGAGAGAGTGTGCGGCGTTTCTGCCCGACATCGTTTAAGCCTTCTGTCGAGCCCTCCACGCCCGGTACAACACCCCCGCCTCGTCCAGGAATCCGCCGTGGCGCGGCTGCCAGCCGAGTAGCCGTACTGCTTTTTTCCCGAGTCCACGTGCTGGTTCAAGGCGAGCGCGTCCGCGATCGGTTTGTGACTACGCAACGGTGATGGGGGTGGGGGGTTCCGGTGGGCGAGTGGCCAAGCGGGCGACTGTCGGAATGGGCAACCTCTCTTGGCCAGGATCTCAGTGAGGCACCGCGGGGCCGCCCGTCAGCGATCACCCGACACGCCGCGCCACGACCGGAATTCCCCTCGGGGTTGCGGCATCAGCGACGAGGTGCGACAGATAGCCAGCCACGAAGCCGGCGCTGAAGCCGAGCAGCGCATAAATCAAGAACTCACGAGCCGCCATGCTCGTCCGACGATGGTCACCTTCCGGAAGCGCCAGGCGCATCGCGCGGAACCCGGCGGCCTCGCCTCTGAGTTCCTTCGCCGAGGAGGACGCGGCGCCGAGACCGCCGAGGGAGAGTCCGCTGCCGGCGGCGACACTATGACAGACGTCACGATGGTGTGCGTGGATCGCAGGCTCAAGAACGTCAGGCATCACACCCCCGAACGTGCCCCCTACCCCCGCGGCGAGCGAGTAGATCCAGCGAGCCTCGGTTGGGAGGTTATCGGAAAGGATGACGCCGGCCGTCAGGCCCAATCCTGCACCGATCCATCCGTGGGTCTCTCGATTTGGCATACTACCTCCTCTTCACTCTAGCCGTTACAAGGTGGACGCCACTTGGCGATAAGGTCCGACTCTTCCGCAAGCCGCACCGCCTCGCCACCCGGCGTTGTGTGGCAGTGGATGTGGCTCGCGCCGTGCCGGAGCGCGCACCCCTCCTTCTCGTGGTCCGCCAGACGGTCGGCCAGGCTCGCCGTCTGCCCGACGTACGCCGGCACCCAACGTCCTGGCGAGCTCTGCCGAGCGTAAATGTAATTGCCTGGCTGATCGAGGAACGTGGTACCGATCGGGTAGATCCAGTAGGCGTACGTCTTACCCGACGCTCCTTCCCAGTAGATCTCAGGCTGAGGCAACGGAGACCCTCCGTTTCACGTGTGTGGCCGAGTCGCATCCTATCACCGCCTCGGTGCTCGTCGCGATGACGTGTGCCAAGTCTATGGATGGGGTGTGACAGTACTTCGGCTAGGTGCCACCGAGGGACGCGAGCCCGGGTTAGGAGGCGGGTTGGTCGCTCGCCTCCGCGTGGGCGATCACGGCGACCACGAAGCGCTGAAGACGGAACGCCATCTCCTCGGCCCTAGCGCTCCCGTCCAGAAGGTCCCGCAAACTGGCCCTTGCTTCCAGGACGTGTTCCATACCCTTCGTGCGCTTGAGACGCTCGACGGTGACGTTGGCACGCGACACGCCGGGAGGGTCGAAGTCGTCAAAGGAGGCCGCAGTCGCCGTCAGCAGCTGAGGCGACTTGAAGTTCATCCTTACCCGAAGTAGGTCGCCGGTAGGCGAAAGCCAAATCCAGTCGAGCACACGAGAGGAACCGTGTCTCACGTAAAGCTCGACCAGCGAGCCCGCGCTAAAGTTGATCCAACCACGGCGCTCGAGCTGCGCTCGCGTCGGGGCCCATAGAAGGGCGAACCGCTGCCTTCTGTTTCGTTCCTCAGGCGTTAGCGGTTGGTGGCCGAGGTCGCCGATTTCCGCGAACGTATTGGGCGCGTCAGGTGGGGACACGATAAGTCTCCTCGTTATCCTCCAGGGGCGCAGGTTCTCAGCCGTTCACGGGATGGAGCTGCTCCAGGAGGCGGGCGATTCGTCGAACGCAATCCAGTGCGTTGATCGGTTTCCGGTGCGGCTCGTCGTGAATGACCTCGCGGGCCTGCCGGTTGATCTCCCACATGTCATCGGCTTGGCGTTCGTCGATGATGCCGTCTCGCTCAAGCGTCTTGATCATGGCCCCGAGCTCGAGACGTTCTGACCTCTTCCACCTCTCTTCTGCAAGAACCTCCACTGCGGCTCGCGACATCACTATCGCTTCGGCATCGAAGCCCGCGAGAAAACACTCCACCACTCGCTCGAGGTAGCGTTCGCTCCGGGCGGGTGGGTGAGACGCTGGCAGCAGCTGAACAACATCCAAGATCCGTTCCTTGGCGCCCTCGATTCGATAGAGGGCATCAAGCGCATGAACGCCCGCAAAGTACTCGAATACGTTCTCGTTGCTCACGAGGCCAGTGAGCATGGTGCGCAGTTTGCCAAAGTCGCCGGAGCGAGCGCCGGCAGCGAGGAGAGACTTCGTGAACCGCAAATGTTTGACGCTGCTCCGGACGTCGTCGAGGAGGCTTCGGAAGCCTGTGTCCTTGCCTTCCTTCTCGAACTCTATGGGGATTTCGTCGTCCAGGTAATTCTCTAGACAGATGATGGCGACTCCAACCGCATGCGAGTATGGCATGGATTGGCCTCCTGAGGGTTTTCTAGGGGCGCAGGACTGAGGCAACCGGCGTAGAATCTAGTGAAACACAGGAAGGTGCGGGTCGTGCTGCAGCATTTCCGCCCCTTGCTGCCGCAAAAACGCCCTAGCGGCTCGTTCGATAGGCGGGCAATGTCACACCACCCTGGCAGACTTTGCCTCACGACCGGATGCCGTCAATGCAAGCACTATGGGAGATCGACGAGGACTCACGGTCCTCTTTCCTCAAGGGCGTGGGGACTCCGGAGTCCTCGGCCGAGTGGTTCGTGCTGCGCCGGGAGATTGAGGCGATCGCCCTAAACCCCGGCTTCGACCGCCTCATCACACTCGACTGCAATACGATCAAAGAACTTCCGCACCAGATTGACGTGGCGCTACGCGTCTTGCGGCGGCCGATGAGCGGCCGAGCCATCCTCGCTGATGAAGTGGGGCTTGGGAAGACGATCGAAGCTGGGATTATTCTGAAGGAACTCGCCGTCCGAGGTCTGGCGCGCCGCGTGCTCATTCTTACACCGGCGTCCCTTGTCGATCAGTGGCAGGGCGAACTCGAATCCAAGTTCTTTGAGCGTTTCGACACGCCTACCGAGCCTGAAGACTGGCATCACGTCACTCGCGCCATCGTCTCCCAAGACCGGGCCCGTGGCGAGCGCCACGCACGCGAGATCCTCAAGCATCGCTGGGACCTTGTGATCGTTGACGAGGCGCACAAGGTGAAGAACCACACGAGCGTCGGATACAAATTCCTTCAGGAGCTCGATCGCAATTTCGTATTGCTGGTCACCGCCACGCCGCTCCAGAACAACCTGCGTGAGCTTTACAACCTGATCACGTTGCTGCGCCCCGGACAGCTGGGGACCTGGGGGCAGTTTCGCAGGGAATACGTCCAGCGAGGAGATCCTCGCAAGGCGAAAAGCCCCGAGGCCCTCAAGGAGCTGACAAGCCAGGTGATGCTCCGGACGCGGCGTTCCAGCGTCGCCGACGTGATCGCCCTGCCTGCCCGGAGGTCGTCGCACCCAGCGGTCGCCCTGACGCCCTCGGAGGCCGCGCTCTACCAGGAAACAACCAGTTTCCTTCGGGACCTCTACGAAGAGGGGTTCTTCCAGCCAAGCGAGGAAGAACAAGTGGAGGACCAGGTGCGCAGGCGCCGACGTACCGGGAAGGGGATCTTCGTTCTCGAACTGATGCGACTCCTGCAGCGGCTCACCTCGTCATCTCGTGCCCTCGCGGCGTCACTCGAGACTCTTGCGACCGGCGAGCTCGTCCTGCCGGAGTTTCGTGTGCGAGCGCGCGACCTCTCCCAGGTCGCGCGCGAGGTGACCGCACATGCAAAACTGGAAATCTTGACTCAGCACCTCTCGCAGACGCCAGATCGCGTGATTGTATTCAGTGAGCATCTGGCGACGCTCAAGCTCTTGGAGCAGCGCGTCAAGGAGCTGGGCCGTCCGGCCATCGTCTTCAGCGGCCAGCTCAGCCGGGCCGAGCGCAGCAAGCAGCTCGCACGCTTCCGCGACGAGCCTCAAGGTGTGTTTATCGCGACGCGCGCGGGTAGCGAAGGGCTCAACCTGCAGTTCTGCTGTCGCCTTGTGAACTATGAGCTCCCCTGGAATCCAATGATCGTGGAGCAGCGCATCGGTCGTATTCACCGTATCGGTCAGACCCGTGAAGTTCACATCGTGAGTCTCGCCGCCCGCGACACGGTCGAGATGCACATCCTCAAGTTGCTCGATCAGAAGATCAAACTGTTTCAGCTCGTCGTGGGAGAACTCGACATCATCCTGGGCGAGTTCGGTGGCGCCGAGAAGCTCGAACAACGCCTCATGGATGCATGGCTCGGTGTGAAAACCGACGCCGAGTTTGAACGAAAGCTCGAGGCGATCGGAGATGAAATCGTGGCGAGCCGGGAGGCGGGCGTCGCTCAAGAACAGTTGGCGACCGAAATCGCAGCGGAGGACAACGCCGGCCGCCTTGAACGGGAATTCCGACAGCTCTCTGTTCCCGGCCGGATCCGGCTCGGCTACGGGACGTCGCTGCTCGGCCTTGCCCGTGGGGTCGAGGCCAAACGCCACCAGCTTGGCCTTCACGTTTCGGAGATCCTCGAGGCGATGGAACACCCGACCCACCAGGAAGCTGGCGGGACGCATCCGGAATACGGCCCTGTGTACCGAGTCATCGGAATCACGGGCCGGGGTCGACCCATTGAGTTGGTCGTCCAGGCTGATCGGCTGCCGATGACCCTCGTGGACCTCTCGACCGATCCCGAGGCCCCTCTCGCCGAGAAAGTGGCCTAATAGTGACTGACGGCCAACTTCAAGCGGCGCCGGCCTCGGTGACTTTCGACGCGCCAGACGCCGAGTCGCTCGTTGACCCGAGGCTGCGAGGCCTGGTCGAGCGCTACGTCACCTTGGCCGGCGGGTCGATCCGAGAGATCGAGCCTCATCTCCTCGAGTTGAACATCCCTGCGGGGGATGCCGCCCAGTTCCGTGGACGGCGTCAGATCGAGCTCGCGTTTTCCCTGGGGGCGTTGGAGCGTCACCCTGATGCCGAGATGGTGGTGGTCGGGAGCGCATTCCTTCAGGAACTCATCGAGGCCGTGCGCGCGAGGGGACACCGTCGTTCCTACGGTCTCCTCCCGCCGAGCTTCTCCGCCGACGACCAATCTCTGAGTCTGAGCATCCCCGTCCGAGATGCCTCTGCGGGTGCTCCTGTGGTGGGGGTATCTGCGCATCCGCTCGGCAGGCTCGTAGCACGCGTTACCCTGAGCGCCGGTGCCGTCGTCGAGGAGCACATCGTCGAAAGCGGAGTGTTCGACCTGGTGCTTGGAGCACCTGTGCCGGACGACATCGCGTCGCTGTGCGGAGATGTGGCGGCAGGAAAGCTCGCTCCGGCTAGCGACGGCCTCGCTGCTATGGCCAAGGACGCTCAACGTCGTTCAATCGATGATGTTGTGCGACTGATGCTGGGCGATCTTGAGCAACGCCTCGGCGGTCAAGTCTCACGTCGCCGCGACGAGGCCGCGCAGGCCCTGGCTGCCGAGCTGGCGCGCATCGACCGCTACTACAGGAATCTCTTGGAGGAAATGGCCGAGGACCATGACGGCCGGCTGGGCAAGGACGAGGCGAGAGCGGTCGAGGCGGAGCATGGGCGGCGTCGGGCGGAGGAGGAGCGACGACACGCGCTGAAAGCGAGCGTGCATCCCCTGCAGCTCGTGGAATTCCGGGCGTTGGTACAGAGAGCCGAGTGGGAGCTGGTCACGCTCGTTGGTCGGCGAGGCAAGATCTCGGCTCGGCGCGTCCTGAGTGGCGCCGGGGCATGGACGATTTCGTGCCCGAGCTGTGCTCAATCGCCCAAGGAGTTGTGTGTCTGTCGGCGAGACCACGTTGCGTGTGCTGCCTGCGCCAACACATGCTCTGTCTGCGGCGAGCAATTCTGCAGAGACCATGGACTCGCCCCGTGCCATTTGGACGGCCAGCCTGCCTGCGAGGAGCACGCGCGGACGTGCTCGGCCTGTCGCCGACCGCATTGCACGACGCATGCAGGCACATGCAGCGAGGGAGGTCACGCGGCGTGCACGGCTTGCTTAGCGCCGTGCGGCATCTGTGGACGGGTGGTGTGTGCGACGCACGCGTTTCAGAGCGGCCCCGACGCTCCCAAGGGCGGTCGCCGCATCTGCCGTGAGTGTGTGGTCTACTGTGAAGGCGGGAGCAACGAGCCTATCGGTCGGGACGAGGCTGTGCGGTGCGCCAGTTGTGATAAGTATGTTTGCACCAATCACCAGGCGATCTGCGCTGTGGACCAGCAGGTTCATTGTTCCAAGCACTTCCGCCGTGCCGATCGCTCCAGGCGGTTGGCGTGCGAGAAACATCGCGGCCAATGCGGTCACGAGCCGCACGTGATCTTTGCCAGCGACGAAGTAGTGGCCTGCGCGTCCTGCAGCACGCCCACATGCGAAGAGCACGGGCGCGTGTGCGCGGGAGACGGCCAGCGCCATTGCCGGAAGCATCTTGCGAGACTCAACGACACTCAGGGTGACTACGGGTGCGAGCAGCACCGGTCCGTGTGCCACATCGACAAACGGGCATACACGGCAGCGGGAACGAGTCGCTGTCCAGTTTGCGCGAAGGCGACCTGTGCCGAGCACCAGAAGGAATGCACGTGGTGCGGGCGCGCGGTGTGCCTGGCTGAATTGGCGGCCAACCGTCGGTGCTCCACGTGTCTGCAGCTGAAGGATGATGCTGACCCAGCTGACAGCCTCATTGCGGCGGGTATCGGGGCGAATGGCGGGGAACCACCGAAGGCAAAGACCTGGAAGACGGGGCGGGATGGAACCCACACGGTGGTAGAGCTGGATCTTGGATGGACGCGGAGGTTGGTGTTCGTGGTGAGGCACGGAGATTCAGTTGCCCAAGGCTCTGTGCGGCATTCGCTGCTGGGAAGGAGTCGGTAGTGTTGCCGTCACGACTGATGAGGCCCCGGCTGCGCGTGAATTCCAGGAAGGGGCAAATTCGACGGCCGCCGTGCTCGCGGTGCGGGCAGGATTCCACCTCAGTGGATGTCCGGACGCTGCGCCTCGGTCATGTCCTATTCTCACTAACACGAAGCCGCCTCGTCCGAGTAGCCAACTTGAGGGGCCATGCCAGACGAGACTAATCAGCCGGTTCTCGACACGCTCGTATCGAACGCTGCACTAGCAGTTGTCGACATTGAGACTACTGGGCTTCACCCCGGAGCAGATCGGGTCGTCGAGATTTCAGTCGTTAGAATCGAGCCGGGCGCGGCGCCAATCCTGGCGCTCGATACGCTCGTCAACCCAAGTCGCAGAGTCGCAGCGACTGAAATACATGGCATTACTGACGCTGACGTATCGGACGCACCGACGTTTGATGACATCGCCGGGGACGTCGCCCAAGCGCTCAGCGGAGCGGTGGTAGCTGGGTACAACGTTTACTTCGACGTCCGCTTTCTTGAGGACGAGTTCAAGAGGGTCAGGCTACGCCAAACCCCGCCGCATGTCTGCCTGATGTATCTGCGGCCAATGCTCGGGTTGGGCAGCAGATGCTGCCTGGCAGACGCCTGCAAGGCGCATGGAATCCGCCATGAGGACGCCCATACGGCCGCCTTCGACGCTATGGCCGGTGCTGGACTATGGCGGCTCTACGCAAGTGCGATGGCGGAAAAGGGCATCGAAACCTTTGGGGATCTCCGGAAACTCAAGTCTTACAAGTTCCTAGACAGTCTCTCTCTACCAACATTGCGCCAGTGGATGATCGCATTCCTGACTCCAACTGGCCGCAGGAAGCCTCGATCTCAGTCTCGGATTAGCGATGACACCCAACGCCGGGTAGCACGCGTGCGCGAATACCTCGACGCCCTGAGTGCTGTGGTCGCCGATCTGGAGCTTACTGTAGTGGAAGTCGAGAACCTCGCGCGCAAACGCGACCAGTTGGGCCTGGGACCCGATGAGGTTAGGGCGGTCCATGGCCGGGTCTTCGCCGCCATGTTGAGTGAGGCGCTCGCGGATTCCAGCGTCACCGAGGAAGAGTGGGACCGGCTGAGCCGGCTGCACGAATGCCTGACGGGGCTAGGTTGGGCACCAGGGGCGACGAGAGGCGCCTAGATGTCTTAACAGGGGTTCACGCCCTTGATTACGCGGCCGCCATTACGTCCATCCCCTCCACCTCGATGGCTCGAACTCGCTGACCTGATCGATGGTCTCCGCCCTCTCTGCCCGCGGCCCAAGCCATCTGTTTTTCCAAAACTCTACGATGGTCTTGAGAGGACGTCGGTGGTAGCGGAGTTCGGAAGACTCACCTCTCAAAAACTCGAGGCTGTTGTGCGCGGTGCGCACCACGTAGAGAGACTTTTGCAGCCCGTGGTGCAGAACCGCTTCGTGGCTGAGCCCCATCAGATCGCAAGCAGTTCGTACGAGCCGCATCTTCCAGTTTGGCCCGTCGCCGAAACGATTGGCCGGTAGGCCGCCTCGCGCTTGGAGCAGTTCCTTCATGAGCGACACGGTCGTCGGAGAGAGATGAAGGGTCCCGTAACCCCCGGTCTTGCCAATTGCCTCGAACAGATCGTCACCGTGATACCGCACGCGATTGTACAACGCTGAGCGACCGAACAAGCTCGAGGTTACGAGTAACGCCAGGTCATCTGCGCACCGCTTCAACTGCTCCGTCTTCCTGCCCGCGTAGCGTCCCCTGTAGAAGTTGCGGATCTGATCTGATGCTGCGACATAGCACATGAGCTTCCCGCCCAGAAGCAGTGAGTATGGGGGCAGGGCTCCGAGCACGGTGACGTCCATGATGTTGATCAGATTGCGTCTTCGAACTTCCGAGGTCCACCCGATATGCTCGTCTCGCTCCTTCGACCTAACTATGCTCGATCCCAGCGATAGAATCCCCATAACCGGGCGCCGGGGTTGTCCGTGATCTCGAACCATGAAGCGCATACGCCGGCCGACATACCTTCCTTGAGGAGCTGACCAGGTGGCGCTCAAGAAGCGGAAGAGCTCGTGATCCTGCTCCGACGTGCACACATGCAAAGCAGGCCTGATGCGATCGATTCGGAGGTCACGGCCGGGGATTAGCTCGCCCAGCATTGCTGCAGATCGAGCCTCAAGCCACTCGGCCTCCTCTTGTGGATTCTTCCTCTTCCATCGTGACAGCAGCCCCCGCTGTCGTTGGCGTGACGTTATGCGGGGCGGCCGAAGGATTACGTCTCCACACTCGAGGATCTTGCGAACCCACCACCCACTATCCCGTAAATCGACCAGCAAGGACATCGCCGCCCGGTGGTCGAGGCGAAGCCCCGTTCCAGGTGCGGCCACAGCCGCCTGCACGTGGAGCAGGTCACGCCGCGAGGCGCCGTTGAGAACGACTTCAGCTAGCTGACTCCGTCCGTAGCGCAGTGGCAGAATCAAGTCATGGAGTGATGGCATGGTCGCTATCGACCGGCCTGCGTTGCCAGATCCTCGAACTTCTTCACGCGAATTGGAATGACGAAGGGCTGTTCCGTCGTGACCATGTACAGATTGCCCTTGATGGTTTCGCTCTGAAGGAAGTCGGCCACCACTCCTTCATAGTTCACATTCGACTTGCTGAGAGCTTTGATATCGTCAGTCGTGCCGAGGTGGAAGGCGAAGAAGTTTTCAGCCTGCGTGCGAATCTCATCTGATATCGCTGAGGGCCTCTGGGTGATGGCGACGATCCCAAGTCCGAATTTGCGTCCCTCTTTTGCGCATCTCACGAAGGGGTTAGCCTGCGACTTTACAAACTCGTCCGAAAGAACGTTCTGGGCTTCCTCGATGAAAAGAACGGCCGGTATTACGCCGGCTTCCGACCCAGCGGTATAGTTGCGCTTGTTGTGGTCGAACAGCTCCCTGACGAGCAGTGTCGATATGATTGACGCTTCGTAGTTATCTCGTAGAGACAGATCGAGAATTACGGTCTTGCCTTTCTTCAGGTGATCGAAAACATCCTCGATCAGCGTTGACGACGATGAATGAATCCCGCCTTCGTCGATCAGGTGACGGAGGCGCTTTCTGATGGCCATCACGGTCTTACGAGCGCTCAGGTCTTCGGTGCCGGCCTTGGTCTTCTGGGCTCCGAAGAAATCACCATAGCTCTTGTGGAGAAGGCTTGGATCATCGCAGTACTTATCGATATTCTGAAGGAAATCCCCGACCTGGTTCTCATCCAAGTACAGCAAGAATGACTTCATGACGTCAGAGAATCCGGTACCGAAACTGAGGACATCGCCGACTGTCATGTACTTATGCGTGTTCAGCTGCACCTTTCCGCTGAACGTGAATCCCTTCGTTTGGTCTGGCGTAAGCTTCCGATCCGAATAGACGACCAGGTTCTGCCTAATCCCTTCGTCCTTCAGATCGCCGAGCCCAAGGGTACCCCCCGTCGTGGAGCTGTAGTACTCACCATTCAAGTCGAAAATCAGCTTCCCGTACGAGGTGTCCTTGATCATGTGCACGAGCAGCACTTTTACGAGATTGGTCTTCCCGAATCCGGATTGTGCAAAGACCATAGTCCGCTTGTTTCTCAGTCGGTTGATATCAAACAGGACTAGCCCTTTGTCCGTTTGGACATCCTCGCCTATGCACAAATGTCCTAGGGGAATCCCGCTGACATTGCTGATATTCAGGATGAACTGGGCTTCGCTCGGTGACAAATGGCGTGCGTGGTATGAAACGACAGGCAATTTCCGAACCGCGGTCGTGAATTCAATCTTGGTAGCTGTTTGGGTGAACGTGCCAAGGAGCCTGACCTTGTACGTGTAGCTGAACATCTTTTGACGATCTCGCTCAGATAGTTCTCTCTCCGCGATTCTCGCGTAGTGCACGGCCACAAGGGTCTTGTCTTGAGACCGAAAGAGTGGGTCCTCATCGTAGACCTCGGCTTCGACTCGGGCGAGGAACTTGTGACCCGACTCGTCACGGGGTGCGAGGACTATGAAGTCGCCGACACTTGGTGATGACTTCGAGTCCTCATACGACGAGTAGATCAGGAGAGCATCTTCGGTGGTCTTCTGCCCGTAGAGCACTCCGAAGTCGGCGCGTTCCATCTCGTTGCTCCCTCGTCAAAACCGTTGGTGGATGTCGAGGAACAGATTCTCGATATCCGTGTGATCCATTTGCTGACTACTGTACAAGGCGTGCTTCAAGAGTCGAACGGCTTGGTCATGAAACTCTGACTTGAGCGTGACGAAGTTGTGGGCTTCAACCAGCGGGTATGGATAGCCTAGGATGTAGTGTTCCTGACTGAGAGCAGTCAGCTGGCGGAATACTTTCCCAATCACGGCCGTATCGCGTCTCAACTCGCCGTGAGCGATGTCGGGAACACAGTCGTATATGTTCAGGTCACAGATGATCCAGTCGTAGTTCTGAAGCTTTTCGACATAGTCAAGCCTGGCGGCGAAGAACAGACCGAACCCTCGTCCGCCTTGGATGTCCTTCTTGATAAAAATCCCACTGTTGGAACTGCTGTACGCGCCTTGGAGGACATCATCGCGTACCTCGAAGTAGCAGCACAACTTTTGACGCCGAGGGTCCTTACTTGAGAAAGGATACTGCGGCTTCAACTTGTCCTGAAGATAGTTATCGATCTTGGTGAACGTGTAAGAGAGCTCTGTCTTTATTGGCGACTGCTTTGTCACCGCGAGAAGTCGGACGCCCTTGTTGTGTAGCAGATGGCCGAGCTTCACTAAGAAGCGCTGCTTGATATGCAGGCTCCGCAGTGTGCCGTCCATGAGGATGACGTCGCCCTGGCCACAGTCGCTTCGCTGTGCGATCTCGTAAACGCAGGCCCATTCCAATACTTGCTGAGCGAAGGACAACAGTGTCGATACTGAGGACACTACTTGGTCCCTTCCGTATCCAAACACGTCTGCGGGTGGTTCACCAAAGACGTTCAGGAGATCAGCCACCGGTGGTAGCACCAGTAACTCGTCGTACATCTCTTCCGCGTGCGATGGAGAAAGGACAAGCATTCTGGTGCCCTGGTGCATGACCCCCAGGGCCAACGGATCGTCGTTCTCTGCCAGTCGCACCGGTTGCCCCTTGTGAAAGCACACGTAGCCGGCGCGATAGAGGGCAACTGTGAGGCCGTTATAAAACGTGTGGAAGTTGTGACTCCCATCCACCGCAAAGAACCTATTGGGAAGAGTGTCGATTTGGTCGAAGGGCAGGATCTCGAAAATCTGGGGTGTTTCTATGTTGTCGGGCGAGCCAAGAACCGAGATCTTGTAATCCTTGGAAGTCCGACGACGAATCTCTTCAGCGACCTTCTCGATGGCTTGAGCGGGAATCTCGAACATGCCCTAGTTTTCTCCAGCTTGGACGCCTAACCCCTAGGAGCGAGTTCCTTGCTATCTAGAGTCGCTCTCCGAACCGGTTACAATTGTGCTTCCTGAAGGAGCCGTACACTAGGGCGTTTTTGCGGCACCCAGGGGCGCTTCTGCGGCACCTGCCACGAGGCGGGCGCCTGTTGTGTGTAGGTCCATGTACCGGTTGGTGGGCGCGAACGCCTACTTCGCCCCTTCGCGAATCTGGTTCTCGGTCAACCCGTAGTACGAGCCGGACACCAGCTCCTTGCGCGTGATCGTCAGGAACGGGTCCGTGTTCAGGTACTCAAGCATGCCAAGGCACCACGCTCTCCACACATCGCGGTGGATGTATCCCTCGCGAAAGAACAAGTACTCTTCGGCGCAGAGATTCAGGTAGTCAATGATCAGGTGGTTGTCTTCTGCACCTGCGGATCCACCCGTCTTGATTCTGCTCAGATCGTCGTTCAGTTCATCATACCGCCTGTTGAACTCAGTGAAGAGGTCCTTGAAGAGGTGCGTCTCGACGACTCGTTGCTGCTGAATGAAGTAGCAGAATCCCAGTACGCCGGCGATCAATGCACCTGTAAGCGTTGGTTTGTCGCCCAGATCGAGCATAAAGATCACGGCGAAGCCGGCAACCAGACCGAGCAAGGCGAGGATCGGGAAGAATCGAAAGATGAAGCCCTTCATGGCAGGTTGGGGTTGCTGGGTAGTCCGGCCCGCTTGAGCATCAGCACTTGCCCCTGCGACCCCTTTCTCCGTGTACCAGCACCCTCCCGTTCGCCAATGCTCGCAGGTCCGCCTTATAGATGCAGAGGCAGTCCTCAATCTCCATCGGCCTCAGCCGGCGCAATTCACGGGGAAGCTCACGGGGCATGACCCACTCCCGGTCCCTCGATACTCCCAGCGCCCGAGCACCCTCTCGGGTGCCCGCATGCAGGTAAACGCGCTTGGGCGACAGGTTTCGATGAGCGGCTATGCGGATAGCCGTGTCGTACACGGTGAGATCGCCGATGCCTGGGATGGGGCCAATCGTCGCCGCCACGACGTCGTGGAGCTGCTCGAATGAACGGCTTCTCTTGAGCGCACCCAGACGCCGCAAGAGGCGACCAGCCGACTCCCGGAGAACGCTCCGCGGGATACGGCGCTGGTGGGACATCCGCTTACTCTTCGGACCCTCCGCGAGTCCGGCGAGTCGCACAGTGGCAGCTAGCGTCGATTGTGATGCAAAGAACGCCCACTCCTCCTTCGAGCGGTCCTGATAATCGGTGATGTATGCGGCTACGATCGCTCGCATGTCGTCGGCGTCGTACGCGCCGCCGCGTCGTCTCATCGCTTCCCCTTAACCGGGACGCGAACCTCCCGCCCCGGCGTGACCCACAAGATCTGGATACCGAGCCGCCGGAGGGCAGGCGCGACACGACCCACAACTGCCTGATGTCCCTTGTCATCAGGCACGGCGATCGCTGCCCGCGTGCGCTTCCCATCGGGAGGATTCGATACCATCGCCATGGCCGTGAAGACCGCGCGGGAGACGTGGGAGTTAATCTGCCCGAGATTGAAGGGCTTCCCGAACCGACGCGTGTGCGGCTTCGAGCTCGTGCCTCCCTTCGCCTCCACGTACCACACCTCGCCGCGCCTAGCAGCAACGATGTCGGTCCCGCGCTCGGTCGTGCGTCTAACCTGGCGGACAGTGTAGCCATGGCGCTCGAAGTGGCGCTCGACAGCCGACACGACGTCGTTTTCCGTGGGTGGTCTCACCCAGTCCCTCCTTGCAGGCCTGCCTCCTTCACGAGCTCCAGCGCCCAATCCATCACCTCGATGAACTTCTCCAAGCGATTCCCGTTCGCGAGAACGGCGAACTCGATACCCGGGAACCTCCCAAGGTCCTCGGCGATTGCTATGCCCGGAATCGCATTGAGGCGCCGCACCAGTTCGAGCTTCCGGTCGGGATTATCGAACGGGGCAACCTGCATCCCGCTTCCGGCGAGCGGAATCTCGACGTAGCCGCCTTTGTAGCCGGTGTACGCCCGGAACGGACCGAACCACCTGTCACCGTCGCGCAGGACCGGAATGAGCGACGCATTCTTCACCCCTGAGCCATATTCGACGGTCATGTGTTGGGTGGCCCAGGCGAACAGCTTCCGAGCGACGCGCGTCGCCTCGTCGTTCTTGTACTCGCCCAACTTCGCGAAGAACGACTGCTCGTCCCACGGCTCGGTGCGGCGGCCGCTGCTGCCCGCCTTCCGCTGATCCGATTGCGCCGAATGCCCGAACACCCGGGGGATCAGCGTCCGGAGCCCCTGCCCAGCGTACTGGCGCACCTCAACCGCCAAGACCTCAGCCGCCTCCATCTGCCGGTTCAGGAACTCGATCACGCGCTTCAGCTCAGCCGGCACTGTGTCCGAAACGAACAGCATCCGGATCCGCCCGGCTTGGAGGTTGGTCTTCACCGTGACCCAGAATGTGTCCGCCGAGGCGTCCTGCCCGAGGAACGCCTGGAGCTCCGTTCCCGCGTCCTTTCCCTCCTCTTTGCAACGTGCTTCAAATGCGGAACGGATCGTCTCGATCGGCCAGTGAAGCACGGCGTTGGCAGCGTAGTCAAGCATCTGCCCGACGACCTCTCGCCGGATCCGCGTGTCCGTACTGCGCTTGACCTCAACCAACGTGGGGATTCCGTCCTGGTCCACGAAGAGGTGATCGAGGGACCAGCGGTCGGTGCCTTCAACGTCGTCGGGGACGCCCAGTTCCCGAGTGATCAGCAGCCAACGACGGGGCGTCTCCTCGTCGATTTGATCGCCGGCGAGGAGCGCGGGATACTGGGCGAGGAGCTTCTGGAGAAGGTCCTCGGACGAGTACTTGGTTTCGCTGAGTCCGATCAGGGAGTCATCAGCCGTGATCACGAACAGGCCGCTCTGAGACGTCATTCCGGGTGCCCCACTTTGAGCCAGCGATCATTTCAGGCGCTTGTAGTAGCCGGACTCCACCAGTTGGATGGTGCGCAGCAGCGGCAGTTGCTCGGCGATCGCTGCTCGCGCCATCTGTCCGTGCTTCGCAACCTCGTTCCGAATCTCGCTCACGAAGTCGTCGATCGAGCGTATCTCCGCTCCCGCGAGCTTACGGTGACCACCGCCGCCCCTGACCAAAACGGCAACTTGCTCGAGGGCTGTGGAGGAGGCGAGCCAGGGGAAGACATCCTTGAAGATGTACTTCAGTCCCGACTGGAACTTCTTCGCGAAACGCTGCTCTCGCTTTGGCCACGGATCGGCGTCCAGGGATGGCTCGAGGTGCACGAGGTGCTTGGTTTTTGGATGATAGGCGACGATGTCTAGCTCGCCCTCCCATCCCCCGTGCCCCAACCGCCCCACTTTGACATTGCGGCGCACGATGTAGCCTTGCCAGTCGTAGTACTCGCACAGCAGGTCTTCGAGATGAGACATCGCGCGTTGGCTCCGAGCCGTTGGCCTCGTGAGAGTCTAACCTCGATCAGTGACACCGCTAGAACTACTCGGTCCCACGGCTCAGCGCTCAGTGCCTGTCACACCCCCACCCTAGCCTTGCAGGACGAATTGAACCCGCAGCAGCGGACACCAACGTGCCCAGAAGGGTGGAGGCGTTATGGCGCGCAATCGCAATACGGACCGCTCGGGGAGACCGTTCTCCGAGGCCACGATCGAACAGGTGTGGAACAAGGGCAGGGTGATTCAGAACTCCGACGCGAAGACTTGGCGTCACGATTCGTGCGGCAGCCTGATCAAGCGCGGCGACCACGGGAACGTGAACTCCAGCCACGGTTGGGAGATCGACCACATCAAGCCTGTTGCAAAGGACGGGGGCGACGAGATGTCGAACCTTCAGCCGCTGCAGTGGCAGACGAATCGCGACAAAGGTGATACGTACCCCTGGTCGTGTCCGTGATGCCGCAAATCTGCCCCTCGGCGCCGCATTTTCGCCCTATCGGCGCCTTTGGATGGGGACATACCTTCATCGTCTCAACCCTCGCGAGTGCGCGATGAAGCCCATCGTCGTTCCCACGGATGGCATCCAAGACTGGCAGAAACGTCTCGCCGATCCGATCAAACACTGGCGCACGGGCTATTCCGCGAGAGCTCTGGCCTATGCTTGGGAAGACGCGACGGGCCTCCCGCCTGAGGTCGCGGCCCTACTCAGCCCCCTCGGCAAGATTGAGCTGCTCCTCGCCATCCCCGAGTACGACGTTCCGCTGCCGGGCGGCGAGCGCCCGTCTCAAAACGACGTCTTCGCCCTCCTACGGACGAACGATGGACTGGTGGTCGCCATGGTCGAGGGCAAGGTCTCCGAGTCATTCGGTCCAACGCTCGAGGAATGGCGGAAGGACGCTTCTGCGGGGAAGGCTGATCGGCTTGCCCACATCAAAGCGAAGCTCGGCCTCGCGAGCGACCCGCCGCTCGGCACCCGCTACCAGCTGCTCCATCGGGCCGCGTCTGCCGTGATCGAGGCCGAACGCTTCCACGCACGTGATGCCGCAATGATCGTCCACTCCTTCAGTTCCGAGCATGCATCCCTCGCCGACTATCAGACATTCCTGGTGTTGTTCGGAAAGAAGGGAGGCCCAGGACAGATGGTGACCCTCGGCACGCCCAACGGGATTCGGCTTTGGGCTGGGTGGGCGCAGGGTGACGCGAAGTTCCTGAGAGAGTAGTTCACACGCCATGCCCCCCGACCGCGACTGGCAACTCCGCCTCGCTGCCTTCGCCCGCCTCGAGGAGCTGAAGCGAATTCGGGGCGGTGTCGTCACCGACGAAGACCTAGAGGCCGGCTTCACCTTCGACGGCGACACCGTCAAGTTCTGGAGCAGCCGCCGCGGCATTTGGCGTCCGAAACAGCTCTCGGCCTCGGGCGCCGCTCTGTCGATCACCACGACACCGCCGAAGCCCGGCAAGAAACCGCCCTACGACGACCAGATCGCGTCGGATGCCGACTCTCTCATCTACCGATACGAGGGGGACGACCCACAGACCTGGACGAACGTCGCGGTGCGTGCCGCGATGGAGCAGCACCGTCCGCTCATCTACTTGTACGGTGTCACGCCAGGCGTTTACGACGCCGTCTTCCCGTGCTATGTCGTCGCCGATCACCCCGCGGAGTTGGCCTTCGAGATCGCTGCCGACGTCGAAGGCGTGCGCCTTGATCCCGCCACTGCCGGCATCGACGCGGACGCCGCCCGTCGCCGCTACGGGACTGCGACCGTCAAGACGCGCCTGCATCAACGCCGCTTCCGCGAGCTGGTCGTTTCGGCGTATCGCGAACGCTGCGCCGTGTGCCGTCTGGCGCACGCCGAACTGCTTGACGCCGCGCACATCCTCCCCGACCGTGACGAACGCGGTCGACCCGAAGTCCCGACCGGACTGTCCCTCTGCAAGATCCACCACGGCGCCTATGACACGGAGATCCTCGGCGTCGACCCCGACTTCAAGGTTCACATTCGGAGCGACGTGTTAGCAGAGGAAGACGGCCCGATGCTGTTGCACGGCCTGCAGGAACTGCACGGGTCGCGGATTATCCTGCCGAAGGCGGAGATACTCCGACCGAACCGGGACTATCTGGCCGAGCGGTTCGGCCGCTTCGAAGCGGCCTGAGGCGGGACTCAACCGATGCACCTCTCCGGCACCGAACTGCTGCTGTCCGCCACGGACCTGTCCAACTTCCTGAGTTGTCGCCACCTCACGGCGCTGGACATGGCTACCGCACTGGACAAGCGCAAGCGCCCGTACTGGGACGACCCCCTTCTCAAGATTCTCCTTGACCGCGGCCTCGCCCACGAGAAGGCGTACGTCACATCTCTCCAGGCCAAAGGGCTGCAGACCGTCACCCTGGCGGATGTGAAGGAACGCGACGCAGCGGTCGGCCAAACCCTCGACGTGATGCGCTCGGGTGTGGACGTGATCGTGCAAGGCGCATTGCGCGACGGCCGCTGGTACGGCCGGCCCGATGTGCTGCAGCGCGTCGCAAAACCGAGCGCCCTCGGCGCCTGGTCATACGAGGTGTCGGATACCAAGCTCGCACGCGAGACGCGCGCAGGGACAATCCTGCAACTTGGCCTCTACTCCGAGATGCTAGCGACCGCGCAAGGTGGACGGCCCGAGTACTTCTATGTCGTCACACCCAACCCGACCGTGCCGGTCCACAAGTATCGCGTTGACGACTACGCCGCCTACTTCCGGTTGATTCGCGCTCAGATGGTGGCGACGGTCGCGCAAGACGATGAGGCCATCGCGGCAGCGAACTACCCCGAGCCTGTGGATCACTGCGACGTGTGTGTATGGTCCAGTGAGTGCAACAAGAAACGGCACCGGGACGACCACCTGTCTCTTGTCGCCGGCATTTCACGCCTCCAGCGTCGTGAGCTCGAGTCGAGGGACGTGACAACCCTCACCCAGTTCGCGAAGGTCCCGTTGCCCCTACCGTTCAAGCCGAAGCGTGGCGCCGCGGATACCTACGTCCGGGCCCGCGAACAAGCGCGAGTCCAGCTCGAATCGCGGGGCAAGACTCCACCCATCTACGAGCTGCGACAGTTTGAAGACGGTAAGGGCCTGAGCCGGCTGCCCGAGCCGTCGCCCGGCGACCTCTTTTTGGACTTGGAGGGCGATCTCTTCGCTGCCGAGGGTGGACGCGAGTACCTGTTCGGCGTGGTGACGCTCAATGCTGAAGGCACGCCTTCCTATCGCCCCTTCTGGGCCTTCACTGAACACGAGGAGCGCAAGGCGTTCGAGTCCGTGATGGACCTGATCATGGCATCCTGGGCTGCCCACGATGGGATGCACGTCTATCACTACGCTCCGTACGAGCCAGGCGCGTTCAAGCGACTGATGGGCCGCTACGCGACGCGCGAACAGGAGCTCGACAAGCTCCTGCGCGCGGAGCGCTTCGTGGATCTCTACGGCGTGGTGCGCCAGGGCGTACGCGCCGGGATCGAACGCTACTCGATCAAGAACCTGGAAGTGTTCTACGGGTTCGACCGCGCCGCCGCGCTCCCCGACGCCAACCGCAGCCTCCGCATCATGGAGCAGGCCCTGGAGCTTCACGTTCCGGAGACAGTCGCGCCCAAGGTCCGTGCGGTGGTGGAGGGCTACAACAAGGATGATTGCCTGTCCACGGTGCACCTCCGCGGCTGGCTGGAGCGACTCCGCGCGGAGGTCGAACGTGCAGGTACGCCCGTGCCGCGGCCTGCGCCGCAGGAGGGTGAGGCATCCGAGGCGGTCGATGAGCGAGCCCAGCGAGTCGCGGCGCTACGAGCCCGCCTCTTGGACGGCGTCCCCGACACCCGCGCCGATCGAACCGACGAGCAGCACGCTCGCTGGCTGCTGGCCTACCTGCTCGACTTTCACAGGCGGGAGGACAAAGCCAAATGGTGGGAGTACTTCCGGCTGCGAGACCTCCCCGAAGAGGATCTGTACGATGAGCCACAGGCCGTGGCTGGGCTCACGCACGTCCAGCGGGTGGATGTTGTCCGCAATAAGAAGACCGGCAAACCCACGGGTACGGTTATCGACCGATGTCGGTATCCGGTCCAAGAAATGGAGATTCGTGTCGGTGACGAGCTCAAGACTAAGGAGGGTAAGTGGGGTGACGTGCTGAACGTTGACCGCATCGCGATGACAATCGATGTGAGCAAGGGCCGCAAGCAGGTGGACAATCATCCGACCGCCGTCTTCGCACATACCTACGTGGATACCGGTGTCCTGGAGCGCGCGATCCACGACGTCGGCCAGCAAACGGCGGATGGGCGCCCGCCCCCCTTGGCGCAGGCATTACTTCGCTCGCTGCCCCCAAGGCTCCGGTCCAGCGCCTTTGCGCCCCAGCCACGCGAGCCCGCCGCCGAATTCGCCGTGCGGATCGCGGTCGATCTGGACGAGACGGTCCTTGCGGTGCAGGGTCCGCCGGGATCGGGCAAGACGTACAGCGGCGCCCACATGATCTGCGCCCTGATCAAACAAGGCAGGAAGGTCGGCGTGACGGCGACGAGCCACAAGGTGATCCGCAACCTGCTCAACGATGTCGGCGAGGCAGCGCACGACACGGGCGCGGCCGTGCGGATGGCGCACAAGGGAGATGACAGCAACGAGAATGACGAGGGCGCTTCTGTAACGGCCCTTGGTGACAATGCCGAAGCGCTCCAAGCCCTTCAGTCCGGTCAGGCCAATGTCCTCGGCGGCACCGCCTGGCTCTGGGCGCGCCCCGAGTTTGCTTCCTCAGTGGACGTCCTCTTCGTGGACGAGGCAGGCCAGATGTCCCTAGCGAACGTGCTCGCCATCTCCGGCGCCGCTCGGAGCATTGTTCTGCTGGGCGACCCGCAGCAACTCGACCAGCCGCAACAGGGAAGTCATCCGGACGGTGTCAACGCGTCGGCGTTGCAGCACATGCTGGGTAAACACCAGACGATTCCCCCTGACCGCGGCATCTTTCTGCCGATCACCTGGCGACTCGCTCCCAGCATTTGCTCGTTCACATCGGAATTGTTCTACGAGGGCCGGCTGCAGTCCAAGCCCGGACTCGAGCGTCAGCGCCTGGTCGGTGCCAGCGAGGTGGACGGGAGCGGCCTCTGGGTCGTTGAAGTGAATCACGACGGCAATCGCAACTCGTCGCAAGAGGAGATCGACGCGGTCGCATCGCTGGTGACGCGCCTCACCGCGCCTGGAGTGCGGTGGGTCGCTGAGGACGGTGCCGAAAAGGCCATGACCGGCGATGACATTCTGGTAGTCTCCCCGTACAACGCCCAGGTCAGCCGCTTGCAGGAGCGGTTGGCGTCGACTGGGGCCCGTGTTGGGACCGTGGACAAGTTCCAAGGCCAACAAGCGCCCGTTGTTATCTACTCCATGGCGACGTCTCGGCCCGAGGATGCCCCCCGCGGCATGGAGTTCCTGTATAGCCTCAACCGCCTAAACGTCGCCACGTCTCGAGCTCGCTGCGCTGCTATCGTGGTAGCCAGTCCGCGGCTTTTCGAGCCCGAGTGCCGGACGCCTCGGCAGATGCATTTGGCGAATGCGCTGTGCCGCTTTCGCGAGCTCGCACGACCAGCGCCTCGTGTCACAGTCGAGCACTAGAATGGCGTCGTGACCAAAACCGAGCGCTGGCTCAACCTCCTCGCCTTCCTCCTCGACCGCCACTACCCGGTCCCGCGCGAGGAGATTCTCAGCCAGGTGGAGGACTACAAAGAGGACTGGGTCGGTGGGAGCGACAAACAGCGCGAGTCGGTGCGCCGCAAGTTCGAGCGCGACAAGGCCGAGCTCAAGGCGCTGGGCGTCGTGATAGAGCCCCTCAAGGAGAAAGTCCTCGCCGACCACGCCGGCCAGGAAGTCGAGGCCTATCTCCTCAAGGCGCGCGACTTCTACCTGCCCTATCTCGATGTCCGCGGCAAGCGCGCTCCGCGCGAGCAGCGCTACTACCTCAACACCGTCGCGCTCGACGCGGCCGACGTCCCGGTGCTCCGCCGCGCCGCCGAGCGCGTCGCTGCCCTCCAAGGCACCCCCCTCGGCGCCGCCGCTCTCTCTGCCGTGCGGAAGCTCGCGTTCGACCTCCCGGAGCTGAGCGTGGGCGCCGAAGAGCGGGCCTTCATGCAGACCCGCCCCGGCGAGATCGACCGACAGTTCACGGTTCTCCGCCAGGCCGTCGAGGGCAAGCGGGCGATCCAGTGCCGGTACTACACGATCGGCCGCGACGTGGAGGAGAAACGGGCGATCGAGCCGTACGGGCTCATGCTGTCTTGGGGCCACTGGTACTGCGTGGGCCGCGCCCGCGAGCGCAACGCCCTGCGCGTGTTCCGCCTGGACCGGATGAAGGACGTGAGTCTCGTCGAGGGAGATGGGGGCGCGTTCGTCGTACCGCGCGACTTCCGGATCGCCGCTTACCTGAATCGCGCTCCGTGGGAGCTGTCCGACGAGAAGGCCGTCACCGTGCGCGTGCGCATCGCCTTCCCGCAGTCGCGCTGGGTCATCGGCGAGCGGATCGGCAAGGTCACGAAGCGCGTGACGGATGACGCCGGCAGCGAGTTCGAGTTCGAGGTGCGCGCCGCGGATGCGTTCGTGCGCTGGCTCCTCCCCCTCGGCCGCCACGTCGAAGTCCTGTCGCCCACGAGGATCAAGAAACGGCTCGACGACGCCCGCGCGCAGCTCCGCGCCCTGTATCGCTGACTATGGCCGAGACTGCCCAGGCCCAGGCGCCCCGTCTCGTCGAGTTGATCGCGTGGTTGTCACAGAGTGACAGCCCGAAGCCCGTCGCCTATCGCGCCGCGGCGCAGCACCTCGGCGTGCCCGAAGCGACCCTCCGCGCCGACATCGAGGTGCTGCTCGACCTCTCCGCCGAGCACAAGGACTGGCTCGCGAGCCTGCGCGTCGCCCTCGTCGCCGACGGGTTCGCAATTCACAGCCTGGGCGCCTTTCGGCGTCCCATTCACTTCACCGGAGAAGAAGGACTGGCGCTCCTGCTCGGCCTCGGCGCTGTGCGCGGCGGCCAACCCGTGGCAAAGAAGCTCACCCAGGCTTTGCGCGGCACGCCGCCCGCCGAGCGCGTCGAGACGGCCTATGCGGTCGGCGCGGCGCCGAGCATAGAGCTCGAGGGCGTGCTGGCGGTCGCGCGGCGCGGGCGCGACGAGCGCCGCAAAGGCTTGATCCGGTATTGCGGCACGACCGGCGAGCCGTCGGAGCGGGTGGTGCACGTGCATCAGATCGTTGAGGCGGCGGGCCGCTGGTACGTCGTCGCGTGGTGTGAGAAAGTGAAGGAATTCCGCCATTTCCGAGCGGACCGCGTGCTCGAGGCGAGGCTGCTCGCGCCCGACTTCCGGCCCCAGGTGCTCTTCACGCCGATTCGCCGCCCCGAGGACCTGCTCCAGGCGGAGGAGACCGTGCAGGCGAAGGTCGCGTTCGGCCAGCGCATCGCGCGGTGGCTCGAGGAGCGCTATCCCGAGGGCCAGCAAGCCGCGGACGGGAGGTACGTTGTGACGTTCCGCGTGGCCGATCCGGCGTGGTTCGTGCGCGAAGTGTTGCAGTACGGGGCGGAGGCGGAGGTGTTGGAGCCGGAGAGCTTGAGGGAAGCTGTGAAGGGAGCGGTAGGGTGATATGAGAGGCCCTAGCCTCGATTCGCAGGATGCCTTCGACCTCCTAGTCGCAGCGCCAGGCACTAAGGCGGAGAAGCAACAGTTCTTCCGCGAGCAGTTTGAGGTCAAGGTTGCTAGAACCAATTACGACGTCATGTGGGACCGCCTCGTCGACGAACTAGGCGAGGACGAGGCCGCCGAGGCTGTGTGCTCGCTGGTCCTGTCCTACGCTGACTCGAGGGCGATGGAGCTGCTGGAGCGTGCGGCAAGAGGTCGCTCGGTGAGCCTCCGGCTCAATGAGCCATCCCTTGTCGAGCTACTGTTTGACGCCGACGACGAGCTCACGAAGCTCGGCGAGGTGCTAGCGGATCGACTTCAGCGAGCTCAGTCGCCGGCGCCTGATCCCGCCCCCCTGCCGATGCGGCCCGCGGAGTCACCCAGTCCGACGGAGCCCCCTCCAACTCGTGCGCCGCCGTCTATTGAGGGAGCGAATGTCATTCTACGCTGGTACCGTGCGGATCCCCAGAATCTGGATCGTGTGCCGTGGCGCTGGTCTGTTTGCCTTTACGCGTACCTGCACCCGGCTACGCAGAAGGTACTGTACATCGGGAAGACGGCTGACCTGACAGTTCGGCAGCGGTTTGTTTCTAACTTCAAGCGCAAATTCCACGATCTGTACGCCCGGCTGGGAATCCTCACGGTAGACGTGATAGCTGCCGACATCGAGCTAACCACTAGCGCTCGGCTGACACGTCAGTGGTTGGACGATCTTGAATCGCTTCTGATTTTCAGACTGCAGCCGCCGCTTAACGACAGCAAACGCAAGTCGCGTGGAGCGACGCGACCCGGGACCGTGCTGGTTTGCACGGGCGATTGGCCGCTAGGCGGCGCTCGCTTCGTCGACAGGGGCTGAGAATCTTGGGGTGAGGAAACGACAGTCAAATTACGACAGGGCCATTCTACGGTCACCGCAAGCTGTGCCCCTCCCAATCTCGATACGTCACCTGCCTCGAGAAACGCCTGTGCAACGCTGGCACTCTCTCCAACGCCGATACGCTCCTGAACCCACGTCAGGAGAGTGGCGCTGCGTCCGAGGGCGAAGGGTTGTGGAACTATCGGCCTAGCGGCCGGCGGGACTGATGCACACGGTTCGCGCCATCAGTCCCACGCGGGCCCGCGGAGAAGTCAGCTGGTGAAGCCCCTCGCGCGGTCCACCCTCCCGCCGCCGAGTCTCGAGCCACGTCAAGACGTCCTTGACCTGGTACCGAGGCGTCTTCCGGCCGAGATCGATCCATGGGATCCCCAACCTCTGTACCTGACGGCGCGCGATCTTGAGCCAATCGCCTACCTCGGCTGCTGTAAGCAGCCCGTCCCGCGGGAGCTCCCCGAAGGTGGCGATTGACACGCGTCCTGAGTGGCGTTCCACGGTATCCTCCGTGCGACGAGGGGTTGCATCGATGCGTGATTACCACTTATGGACGCGGTGTTCTTCAGACACAACCCCACCACTGCGCTGAGGACTGCGAGTCCGCTGCTCTCATCTAACCCTGCTTCGCGGCAGGCATTTATGAAGCGCTTTGCCGAGGTGTTTGCCACTCGGGCACAGGCGGAGGGGGAAGCCCAGGGCTGGCACGCCCACGGTCTGGAGGTGGCTTAGCGCCGAGGTGTTGGACGGGGGGTTCGCGCAGGCTAAGCCCTGTCCCTTGGCGGGTTACCGTGCGGTCCGCCGCCCACGCTCTCCAACAAGCATCGCACTGCAAGCGCTCTGAGAAACGCTTGTAGGCGCCCGCTGATGAGTCACCGCGGGGCCCTTGCCAATCCATTGGTTTAGTATTAGTCTTGTGTTTAGTATTTACTAAACATTAACTATTAACTAAACCATGCTTCGAGAACCTGCTCTTTCGGGCCTCAGTCGGGAACACCTTGTTAAGGTGCTCTCAGACCGACTTCGGTTACGCTTACGCCCTTTGGATTCAATGAAACGCGGCGGGCGGATAGCTCCGCTCGCTCGCGACAAGGGATTCGACCTGGCCTTCGAGCTTGAGGGAGTCGGGCAGCGGCGGCGTCTCTATGTCGAAGTAAAGCCCCGGCTCCTGCGTCAAGACATCAACGCATTCCTTGCGCAATCCAAGAAGGTTCGTCGCGTAGATCGCGGTGCCGTGCCGCTATTGCTAGTCCCTCGTTTGAGCCATCGAAGCAGGGAGGCGCTGCGTAGAGCGGGCGTCAACCATGCGGACCTACGCGGCGTTCTCTTCATCCGGGATTTGGGGCTCTACGTTGACTTGCAGGCTCCTGAGCCTGAGAGCAGCTGGCCATCCCTTCAAAGCCTTTATCGGGCCAACCGGATCAATCCATTTGCAGACAAAGCATCCTTCGTACTGCGTGTTCTCTTCGACTCTCCCAAACGCGTCTGGCGGATTACAGAGGCTAGCGAGCAAGCACACCTTACCAAAGGTTGGGTGTCACTCGTCGCCACGGAACTCGTTCAACGAGGGTACGTCGAGCGAGTGGATACTGGCATTCGTTTGGTGAATCCCGTCAGCGTCCTAAAGGACTGGAGCGCCGTGTACTCCTGGCGGCGAAACCGAATGGAGTCATATGTCGCACCATTTGAATACCCAGAGCTGCGTTCCAAGGTGTCCACTGAGCTTGGGCAGCTGAAGTGCGATTGGGCGTTCACGCTTCTCGCCGGGGCGGATCAGGTTGCAGGGCATGTTCAACACGACCAGGTGCACGTGTACGTCGCTCCCGTCGCGTACGGAGAAGTCCGCTCGGCTCTTCGCGAAAGCCTCTACTTGGAGCCGGTCGCTCAGGGGGGGAACTTCCATCTCTTGGAACCGTACTATGCGAAGTCCGCCTTCTATGGTCGCCGATCGATCGGCGGCATCAATGGCGTGTCTGACCTCCAGCTCTATTTGGACCTTGTTGACTACCCTGTTCGTGGAGCTGAGGCGGCCGCGATGCTGCTGCGTACACGGCTTCGCCCAGCACTCGGTCTGAATGGCAGTCAACTCGCCGAGCTTGTGTGACGGGCTCTAGGGGAAGGCTTTGATCAGTGCACGCGAAGCGTTTGCGCGGACAATAATCGCCTTTGAACCGTATGCTTCTCAAGTCGTGTTCATCGGCGGCTGGGTTCACGCAGTCTATCTGGCGGACGCCGGGGCGCGTGAGCGCCCCGTTCTGACGGATGATATCGACATCACGATTCCACCTCGGTTGTTGGCGGAGGGGCGTCCTGGGCTCATTGAGCTTGCTGGCAATGCCGGCTTCGAAATCGATCCGGTCTCGCAGATGGGAGGGCCGGTTCGCCTGACTCAACCGGGGTTGGGCGCCTCCGTAATTGATCTCGACCTGATCACAGAAGCGCCGAACCCCGGCGCAGCAGTGGTCGTGGACGGACAACAGGGCCTCGTTGCACAGGGTTTCCCTGGGCAGCAAATGCTCTTGGACAACTCAGATTGGAAGGAGGTTGGGCGAGAGATCCACGAGCTGTTGGTCCCATCCAGGAGGATTAGGGTCCCGATAATCCATGCTTACGCTCTACACAAGGGTCTCTCCTCCATTACAAGAACGCGGCTTCCCAAGCAGGCCAAGGACCTCGTTTACCTACACGAAGTCTTGCGACACCCAGTCCTTGGGCCAGCTGCGACTACAGGTCTTAGGGAACTGGCCGTGCGTTATCCCGACGCGTGGGCTCGCTGGAGAGAGCATCTCGTTCGCGTTGCCGATAACGCGTGGATCCTAGCGGAGATCGCCGAACAACTCATCAATGCTGATCGCGCCCAAGGTGAACGAAGCGTCGTCTCGGCTACAGTAACAGCCCGGCTAAGACGTGTCCTGGCGGAAACCGCGTAACAGACGTGCACGGTCGGCAGCGGAAACGGTAGCGCCATGTTCGGGCTTGTGACGAGCAGGTATCAGCGGCCGGAGTATGAGCCGTGCCTGCATCGTCGCTTCCCTGCCATCTCCCTGCCCCGGCGCCACACTTCCACGTCTCTATCCTCCCTCGCCATGTCCACCTCCACTTCGAGCACGAGCAGCACGAGGAGGAGCAGTTGCAGGACGAGGAGGCGCAGCAGCGGGACGACGAGGCGCAGCAGCACGACAAGGAGCAACAGGAGCAGGACGAGGTGGAGCAGTTGCAGGACGAGGAGAAGCGGCAGCGGGACGACGAGGCGCAGCAGCACGACAAGGAGCAACAGCAGCAGGACGAGGTGGAGCAGTTGCAGGACGAGGGGAAGCGGCAGCGAGATGACTAGGCGCGGCAGCACGACGAGTAGCAGCGGTCCGAGGACGAGCGGCCGGAGCACAAGGGCCCAGGCCTGCCGACGATGGGGTGGCTACGTACTGCGGCAAACCTTGCGGCAACGCGCTTTCTAATCGTGAGCGACAGAGCCGATTCGGGCCGCGCAGCGGATGACCAATCCGCGCACCGCACCGCTTGGTATCGACACTTCACCTTCGTCGTGAAACGCTTGCAAAAAGCTGGCGCCTCTCTCGTAGATCAGATTCTCTCCTGACAACTCATCAGGAGAGTCGACCAGAACTCTTTGCAAGCGTTTTACAGGCGTTTCTCCGGACATGAGCGGACACAGAGGTCAGACCGACAGGGCGCCGATGCTCGTCGGGACGCCACTTCCGGTCATTTTGTCTGTTTTTCGAGCCCTGGGGCCGGCGCTCTGGATCAGGAGAGTCCTGGTTCGATCCCAGGAGGGGCAATCACAGAACGGCCGCGATTCTCGCGGCCGTTTGTGCTTCACCCCTCCCGGGTTTCTTCAGTTCCCCCCTGCGATCTCGTCCGCCAGCGGCTTCGCGTCGTACACCCGGCGCAAGGCCTCGAGGATCCCCCGCACGTCGACCCACACGGACCGCCCCTTGAGCTCCGTATAGAGGAAGCGGTGCGGCAGGGCCTCGATGTTCTCGTCGAAGATCAGCCCCACCACCTCGCCGTCCCGGTTCACGATCGGACTCCCCGAGTTGCCCCCGATGATGT
>Ga0326597_10001862_pt1 | contig 32577 bp, 28 predicted proteins | sample RVTome_12_FD_203789 | JGI IMG/M metagenome (GOLD analysis project Ga0326597, IMG submission 203789) | Soil microbial communities from uranium-contaminated site in the Upper Colorado River Basin, Wyoming, United States - RVT100D185 | ecosystem: Environmental > Terrestrial > Soil > Contaminated >...
GGTCAAGCGCCGGTGCGCAGCGATATGGCTGTGCAGCGCCGCGCCGCTCAGCCCGCGCGCCAGAACCTGCGCCCGCGCGGTGATGCCCAGCCGTTCCAGCAACACGCCCTGCGGCACCAGCGCCGAGGTGGCAGCACCGGCGGCGCGTGCCGCCGCCGCCAGCGGGGCAAAGGCGACATGCGCGGTAAGGTCGGCCTTGCCGGGGGCCTGCAACGGGTCGCAGGGCGCGTGGCCGCGCAGCGCCTGGAAGGTGTCGCCGCGGCTGATCCAGTCGCCGTAGTCGATGATGATCGCGGCGCCGCCGTGGCGCGCGATGCGCCCGGCAATCTCGCCGATTGCAGCCTCGGCCGGGGCGCAGGTCTCGACCACATCGCCGGGCTGGGTGTCGGCCAGCCGCGGCGCCAGCGCCGCCAGCGGCAGCGCCGGCGCCAGCCCAAGCACCAGCCTGCCCGCCGAAAGCCCGACCTGCCGCTCGGCCCAGCCAGCCCGCTGGCGCACGAACTGGCGAATCGGCAGGGCGTCGAAAAACTCGTTGGCAATCAGGTAGAGCGGCGTTTCGGGCAGATCGGCAAGACGGTCGTGCCAGGTCGGCAGGTGGTCCGCGAGCCGCGCGGCCTGTGCGGCGCGCAACAGTGGCGATGCCTCGACCAGATGCACCCCGGCGGCCGCGGTGAACCCCGGCACCCGCGCCGCCGCGCGCAGCGCATCCGCCATCAGCGTGCCGCGCCCCGGCCCCGGCTCGGCCAGCACGATGCGCCCGGGCGCGCCCTGATCGCGCCAGGCGTGCGCCAGCGCCAGCCCCAGAAGTTCGCCAAACATCTGGCTGATCTCTGGCGCGGTGGTGAAATCGCCCGCGGCACCCAGCGGATCGCGCCCGGTGTAATAGCCGTGTTCGGGATGCAGCAGGCAGGCGACCATGAATTCGGCCAGCGGCATCGGCCCCTCGGCGGCAATGCGCGCGGCCAGCAGGCGCGCCAGCGGGGTCACCGCGCGCCTCGTGCCCGCCACAGCAGCCACAGCCCCGCCGCCAGCATCGGCAGCGACAAAAGCTGCCCCATGCTCAGGCCCCGGCCTGCAAGGCTGATGACATGGCCAAGCGGATTGTCGGGGGTGATGTATTGCGCATCGGCCTGACGGAAGAATTCCACGAAAAACCGCGCCGCGCCGTAGCCGGCCAGAAACACCCCCAGCAGCCGCCCCGGAAAGCGCAGCGCGCCACGGCGCAGCAGCACCAGCAACACCAGCCCCAGCAGCAGCCCCTCCAGCCCCGCCTCGTAAAGCTGCGAGGGGTGGCGCGCGCAGGCGCCGACGACGCCGGGGCAGTCCTGCGCCGCCGCGCCCGGGAAAATCACCCCCCAGGGCATTATGGTGGGGCGCCCCCAGAGCTCGGCGTTGATGAAATTGGCGATGCGGCCCAGCATCAGCCCAACCGGCGTCGCGATCGCAAAGGCATCGGCCAGGCGCAGCGGTGCGACGGCGTGGCGCCGACAAAACCACAGCCCCGCCGCGACGACCCCCAGAAAGCCGCCGTGAAACGCCATGCCGCCTTGCCAGACCTTCACGATTTCAAGTGGATGCGTCAGGTAATAGCCGGGCTGGTAGAACAGCACATAGCCCAGCCGACCGCCCAGCACGACACCGATGATGACCGCGGTCAACAGCTCTTCCACCGCCTCGGGCTGCATCGGTGCCGTGCCGCCCCAAAGCCCGGGCCGCCGCATCAGCGCCAGCAGGATGCGCCAGCCGATCAGCAACCCGGCGATATAGGCCAGCGCATACCAGCGCAGCGCGAAGTGAAACCCCCAGAGCGTGATGGAAATGAGTTCGGGGCTGATCTGCGGAAAGGCAATGGCGGCGTTCATGACGGCTCCTTCGGCGCCGAGAAAGACCCCGCAGCCGCGGCGAAGTCAACCTTGAGCTTTGCCGCGGCCCCGCCCATATAGGGCCTGACCCGGCCCGTTCGGGGCCTGAAACGGATTGAGGAGGCCGCCATGCAAGCGCCCAACAGGTTCTTCGACGAGATGTCCAAGCTGATGACCAACGCCATGGGCGTGGCGCAAGGCGCGCGCAGCGAGGCCGAAACCGCGCTGAAAGGCTGGATGGACCGCTGGCTGGCCGATCGCGATTTTGTGACGCGCGACGAGTTCGAGGCGGTCAAGGCGATGGCGCAAAAGGCGCGCGAGGAAAACGCGGCGCTGCAGGCGCAGCTTGATGCGCTTGCCGCAAAACCCGCGAAGGCGCCCCGCGCGAAGGGCTAAGCCCGGTTGCGGCGGCAGCGGCCTCCGGCGGGGGTATATCTGGCAATGAAGAAGCTGCAGCGATCAGGGGCGCAGGCTCTGGCGCAGGCGGCCGTCGGCACCGTAGAGCAGCACGTCGCCGGCGCGGGTGACGACGACGGTGAAGCCCTCGGCAAAGGTCAGCGCGGCAATTTCGGCGCCGGCGGGCAGGGTGATGCCGGCGGGCAGCGCCGGCAGCGGCACGGCCGGGGCCGCAAGGCGGATGACAAGCAGCGCCACGATGGCTAGAAGACCGGCGATCATGGTGGCGGTCAGCACCGTCACCAGGCGTTTGATGTAGCGCAGTTCGGGCGGCAGCGGTGCCGGCGCGGGCGGCCTGGAAGGCAGATCGGACATGACGGCACGCATCCTTGAGGTGGTGATCGGGCAAGACCCGCCCGAGCGTCTTGATAAGGCGCTGGCGCGCGATGTGCCAGAGGCGGCGGCGCTGTCGCGCTCGCGCCTGGCGCGGCTGATCGCGCAAGGCGCGGTCAGCCGCAATGGTGCCCTGGTGCGCGATCTGAAGGCGAAGGTGGTGGCGGGCGAGGTCTATGCGATTGCCATTGCGCCGGCGCGGCCGGTGGCGACCGAGGCGCAGGACATCGCGCTGAATGTGGTCTGGGAAGACGCCGACCTGATCGTGATCGACAAGCCCGCCGGGCTGGTGGTGCACCCCGCCCCGGGGTCTGTCTCGGGCACGCTGGTCAACGCGCTGCTGCACCATTTCGGCGGCCGGCTTTCGGGGGTCGGCGGCGAGGCGCGGCCTGGCATCGTGCACCGTATCGACAAGGAGACCTCGGGCCTGCTGGTGGTGGCAAAATCGGATCGCGCGCACCACGGGCTTGCGGCGCAGTTCGCCGCGCATACGGTGGCGCGGCGCTATCTGGCGCTGGTGCACGGGCTGCCATCAGCCGCCGACCCGCGGCTGTGCGGCATCCGCGGCGCCAGCTTCGAGGCCGCCAACGTGCTGCGCATCGAAACCGGGCTGGCACGGCACCGCAGTGACCGACAGCGCCAGGCGGTGTGCTGGGAAGGCGGGCGCCATGCGGTGACGCGGGCGCGGGTGCTGCAGGCTTTCGGCGCGCCGCCGGCGCTGGCGCTGCTGGAATGCTGGCTGGAAACGGGGCGCACGCATCAGATACGCGTGCATATGGCGCATGTCGGGCACGGGCTGGTGGGCGACGCGACCTATGGCGGGGCAAGACGCGCCTCGCTGCGCGCCCTGGGCGGGGCGGCGGCCGCGGCGGTCGCGGCCTTTCCGCGCCAGGCGCTGCACGCCGCAACGCTGGGATTTGCGCATCCCGTCAGCGGCGAGGCGCTGGAATTTGCGGCGCCGCTGCCGCCCGACATGGCCGCGCTGCTGGCGGCGTTGTCAGCGTCATAACGCCGTGAGCCGGCCCAAATTCGCTGTTGTGCGACGGAAACAGGCTTCATGATGCGTTCAGCAATCGGTGTTAGCGACGCGAGCGATTGCGGCGCCAAGCCTTGACCACGCCGGCACCATGCCCCATGTTGTCTGATCCTCGAGCAGGGAGAAAGGTCGAAGATGACCAGTTACGCGAACCTTCCAGCGCCCAGCCCGGAACAGGGGCTGAACCGCTATCTGCAGGAAATCCGCAAGTTTCCGCTGCTGGAGCCGGAAGAGGAATACATGTTGGCCAAACGCTGGGTGGACCATCAGGATGCCACCGCGGCGCATCGCATGGTGACCAGCCACCTGCGCCTTGCCGCCAAGATCGCCATGGGCTACCGCGGCTATGGCCTGCCGCAGGCCGAGGTGATTTCCGAGGCCAACGTGGGCCTGATGCAGGCGGTGAAACGCTTTGACCCGGAACGCGGCTTTCGCCTGGCGACCTATGCGATGTGGTGGATTCGCGCCAGCATTCAGGAATATATCCTGCGTTCGTGGAGCCTGGTGAAACTGGGCACCACCTCGGCGCAGAAAAAGCTGTTCTTCAACCTGCGCAAGGCGAAATCGCGCATTGGCGCGCTGGAAGAGGGCGATCTGCGGCCCGAGCATGTGGCGCGCATCGCGCATGACCTCAGCGTGACCGAGGATGAGGTGGTGGCGATGAACCGCCGCCTGTCGGGGGGCGATGCGTCGCTGAACGCGCAGGTCGGTTCCTCCGATGGCGACAGTTCGGCGCAGTGGCAGGACTGGCTTGAGGATGAAAGCGCCAATACCGCCGAAGCCTATGCCGAGGCCGACGAGATGGAGGCGCGCCGTGCGATGCTGGTGGCGGCGATGGATGTGCTGAACGAGCGCGAGCGCGATATTCTGATGCAGCGCCGGCTGCGCGACGAGCCGGTGACGCTGGAAGAATTGTCCGGGCAATACGAGGTCTCGCGCGAGCGCATCCGCCAGATCGAGGTGCGGGCGTTCGAAAAACTGCAGGAACGCATGCGCGTGCTGGCGCGCGAAAAGGGCATGCCAATCCCGGCCTGAACCGCGGCGGCGGTGCCTGTGTGGCGCCGGTATCCGGGGGTATCGCTGTGCCGGTGCGCGCGGGCTTTCAACTTGCCGCGGCGCGCGCTAGATTCGTGCTAGCGGTAACGGGGAGGGGCGGCGATGCAACCGGTAAACTGGGGCGTGCTGGGCGCGTCGCGCTTTGCGCGCGAACACATGGGGCCGGCGATCCACGCGGCGCGCGGCGCGCGGCTGGCGGCGCTGGCAACCGCCGACCCGGCGCGGGCAGCGCCGTTTCGCGAATTCTGCCCCGAACTTCGCGTGCATGACAGTTACGCGGCGCTGTTGGCCGACCCGGACATCGAGGCGGTCTATATTCCGCTGCCGAACCATCTGCATGTGGAATGGTCGCTGAAGGCGCTTGCGGCTGGCAAGCATGTGCTTTGCGAAAAGCCGATGGCGATGGCGGCGGGTGATTACGGCGCGCTGATCGCGGCGCGAGACGGCGCCGGGCTGCTGGCGGCCGAGGCCTATATGATCGTGCATCATCCGCAATGGCAGCGCGTGCGCGACTGGATCGGCGCCGGCGAGATCGGGCGGATCGAGCATGCCGACGCGCATTTTTCCTACGACAACCGGGCCGACGTCGCGAACATCCGCAACCGGCCGGAAACCGGCGGCGGCGGCATTCGCGATATCGGGGTCTATGCCTATGGTTCGGTGCGCTTTGCCACCGGGGCTGAGCCTGCCGAGTTGACGGCGCGGATCCGGCGTGAAAATGGCGTCGATACCTGGGCGCAGGTGATCGGCAGCTTTGCCGGGCTGCAGGACAGTTTCAGCTATGCCGCGCTGACCTCGATGCGGCTGTATCCGCGCCAAGAGGTGGTGTTTCAGGGTGAGGCCGGGCTGATCCGACTGAGCGCGCCGTTCAACGCCGGTATTTTCGGCGAGGCGCGGGTGGAGATGTTTCGCAAGGGCCGGCCCGAACTGGTCGAGCGCTTCCCCGGCGTGCGCCAGTATGTGCTGCAGGTCGAGGCGTTCGGGCGCAGCCTGCGCGAGGGCGTGCCCTATGCCTGGCGGCTGGAAGATGCGCGCGGCACGCAGGCGATGATCGACAAGGTCTTTGCCAGTGAGGGCTGAGGCGCGGCGCGCGCCTCAGTCGGGCAGGGTTTCGGCCAGATAGCGCGCCATGTTGCCGCCCATGACCTTTTCGATCACCCGCGGGTGCAGGCCGCTGTCCAGCAGCGCCTGCGTCAGCACCGCAAGGCGCGAAACGTCGAAGCCGGTCTTCACCGCGCCGTCGAAATCGGATCCAAGTGCGACGTTGTCTTCGCCCAGTTCGATCACCGCGGAAAAGATCGCATGCGCGACGCCGGTGGGGGTGGCGTCGCAGGTCGCCTCGTCCCAGAAGCCAATGCCGACGATGCCGCCCTTGGCGACCACCGCGCGCAGCAGATCGTCTTCGATGTTGCGCGGGGTTTCGCAATGGCTGCGCAGCCCGGTGTGCGAAACGATCGGCCGCGTGCCGGCAATCGCCAGCACGTCGCGCACCATTTGCGGGCTGGCGTGGGCAAGGTCGATGATTATGCCACGCGCCAGCATCTGCTGCACCACCTCGCGCCCGAACGGGGTGAGGCCGGTTTCCGGGCCGCCGTCGCCATGCAGCGAGCCGCCAAGTTCGTTGTCGAAGAAATGCGTCAGCCCGATCAGGCGAAAGCCCGCGTCGTAAAGGGTGCCAAGACTGGCCAGATCGCCTTGCAGCGCGTGCCCGCCCTCGGCGCCCAGAATACCGCCGACGATCTTGCTGCCTGCCGCCCACGCCGCCAGCACCGCGACAAGGTCGGCCTTGCTGCGGACCACGCGAAGCTCATCAGGCGCGGCGGCGGCGGCGGCGTTCAGCCGCGTCGCCTGATCGAGCGCGCGTTCCAGCAGGCTGAACCAGGTGCGCGGGGGGCGTAGCTGGCCGATCATCAGCAGCGTGATGTCATCGGGGGCATCGGCGGCGTTCTGTTCATAGTTCAGCCCGCGTGGGCTTTTGGTTACCGTGGTAAAGACCTGCAGCGCCACATTGCCTTCGCGCAGGCGCGGCAGGTCCATATGGCCGCGGTCCCAGCGTCGGCGCAGGTCGCGATCCCACAACAGCGTGTCAGAATGCAGATCTCCGATCAGCAGGCCGTCATGGAAAGCCTGGCCCTCGGGTGCCACCTCCCAAGGGTAGGTCAAGGTGGTGTTCATGCCGCGTTCGGCAATGCCGGGGGCAAGGGTGAAGAACCCGGCGGCGCCCGCCGCCGCCAGCACCGCGGCGCCACCGAAAACCCACCGCATAACCCGCATGCCCTAAACCTCCAGTGCTTCAAGCTCGTCGATCAGCCCGGCGATCATGCCCAGCCCTTTGTCCCAGAAAGCCGGGTCAGTGGCGTCAAGCCCGAACGGCGCCAGCAGATCGCGATGATGCTTTGATCCGCCGGCGCGCAGCATCTCGAAATACTTCGCCTGAAAATCGGGCAGACCCTCGGCATAGGCGGCGTAAAGCGCGTTCACCAGACCGTCGCCGAACGCATAGGCATAGACATAGAAGGGCGAGTGCACGAAATGCGGCACATAGGCCCAGAAGGTTTCATAGCCCGGCATGAATTCGAAAGCGGGGCCAAGGCTTTCGGCCTGCACGCTCATCCACAACGCGTTGATGTCATCGGGCGTCAATTCTCCCTCGCGCCGGGCGGCGTGCAGCTTGCATTCGAAATCGTAAAACGCGATCTGGCGCACCACGGTGTTGATCATGTCTTCCACCTTGCCGGCCAGTAATTGCTTGCGCTCCGCCGGGGTTTTGGCGGCGTCAAGCAGGCGGCGGAAGGTCAGCATTTCGCCGAACACGCTGGCGGTTTCGGCCACGGTCAGCGGCGTCGGGGCCAGCGTTTCGCCCTGCGGTGCGGCCAGCACCTGATGCACGCCGTGCCCCAGTTCATGCGCCAGCGTCATCACGTCGCGCGGTTTGCCGAGGTAGTTCAGCAGCACATAGGGGTGCACGTCGGTCACCGTGGGGTGGGCAAAGGCGCCGGGCGCCTTGCCGGGTTTCACCCCCGCGTCGATCCAGCCGCGATCGAAGAACGCCGCCGCGATATCGGCCATTTCCGGCGCGAAGGCGGCATAGGCGCCCAGCACGGTGTCGCGCGCCTCGGCCCAGCCGATCAGCCGCGGTGCCTCGGTTGGCAAGGGCGCGTTGCGATCCCAGATCTGCAGCTTGTCCAGCCCCAGCCATTTGGCCTTCAGCGCGTAATAGCGGTGCGACAGTCGCGGATAGGCGGCCACCACCGCATTGCGCAAGGCTTCCACAACCTCGGGTTCGACATGGTTGGAAAGGTGGCGCGAAAACTGCGGCGTCGGCATCTTGCGCCAGCGGTCCTCGATTTCCTTTTCCTTGGCCAGCGTGTTGTGCACGCGGGAAAACAGCTTGAGCTGCGCGCCGAATCCCGCGGCCAGAGCCTGCGCACCGGCCTCGCGCCTGCTGCGCTCATGGTCGGTCAACAGATCCAGCGTTGCCTCAAGACTCTGGCTTTCGCCGGCGACAGTGAAGCTCATGCCCGCCAGATGTTCATCGAACAGCCGGTTCCAGGCTGCGGCGCCGACCACCGACTGGTCATGAAGGAACTTTTCCAGCTCATCCGACAGCTGATAGGGGCGCATCGCGCGCAGCCGGTCGAAAGCGGGCTTGAAGCGCGCCACGGCGGGGTCAGCAAACACCGCCTGATACCGCGCTTCGTCGATGCGGTTGAATTCGAGCGCGAAGAACACCAGCGGCGTGGTGAAATTGGTGATGCGGTCCTGCAGGTCGGACATCTGCTTGGCGCGCCCGGCGTCGAGCGTGTTCTGGTAATAGCGCAGTCCGGCGAAGGACATCAGCCGCCCGGCGATGTTCTCGATCGCTTCGTTGCGGGCGATGCACGCGGCCATGCCGGCGGCGTCAAGCGCGGCCAGCCTGCCTTCGTAGTCGGCGGCGAAATCGCGACACGCAGTTTCCAGCCAGGCCAGGTCGCGGGCGATTTCGGGGGCGTCCGGCGCGGCATAAAGGTCCGAAAGATCCCATTCGGGAAGATCGCCAAAGGCATTATGGCCGGCAGCGGAGTCGGCACCGTGAAGCGGGCGGGGCAGGGGCATGGCGTCCTCATTTTTGCTATGCCCTCAGATAGGCCGTTGCGACGGGCGCATGCAAGGGCGGTGCTGCCGGGGCGCACATTTGCGCTGGTCGCCGCGCCTGCCCGCACCGCCCGCCCGCACCGCCTGCCACCAACCACCAACCGCTGAATATTTGTGCACATGCTCAATAACTCACGGGAACGCGGGCGCAATCGCACAGCAGGCCGGTTTGAACGCTTCCCCCACCCGGGCCCGTTGCCTAAGCTTTGACCAAAGGCCGAAGGAATCAGCCGCGATGGCGCACCCCTATTTCAACGAGATGTATCAGGGCGATCAGGTGCGCCCGCCCTATGCGCAGTTGGAAGACTGGATGCGCGCCATGCCGGCCGAGTTCCGGGCGATGAAACAGGCCGAGGCCGAGGCGCTGTTCAGGCGCATTGGCATCACCTTTGCGGTTTACGGCGAGGGCGGCGACCCCGACCGGCTGATCCCGTTCGACATGTTCCCCCGCGTCTTCACACAGGCCGAATGGCGCCGGCTGGAACGCGGCATCAAGCAACGCGCGCGGGCGCTGAACGCTTTTCTGGCAGATGTTTACGGGCGCGGCGAAATCATCCGCGCCGGGCGCATTCCGGCACGCCTGGTCTATCAGAACGCGGCCTATGAACGCGCAGTGGCCGGCTTTGCCCCGCCGCGCGGCGTGTTCAGCCATATCGTCGGCATCGATCTGGTGCGCACCGGACCGGATGAATTCTTTGTGCTGGAAGACAACTGCCGCACCCCCTCGGGGGTCAGCTACATGCTGGAAAACCGCGAAATCATGATGCGCATGTTCCCGGCGCTGTTTCGCGAAAACCGCATCGAACCGGTCGATGGCTACCCCGAACTGCTGCGCCGCACGCTGGCAAGCGTGGCGCCTGCCAAGTGCGAGGCCGAGCCGACGGTGGCGATCCTGACACCGGGGCATTTCAATTCGGCCTATTATGAGCACAGCTTTCTGGCCGATCTGATGGGCGTGGAACTGGTCGAGGGGGCCGATCTGTTCGTTGAAGGCGGCTTTGTGTGGATGCGCACCACCGAGGGGCCAAAGCGGCTTGATGTGATCTACCGGCGCATCGACGACCCCTATCTTGACCCGCTGTGCTTTCGCCCCGACAGCATGCTTGGGGTGCCGGGGCTGATGGATGTCTACCGGTCCGGCGGGGTTTCGATCGCCTCGGCGCCGGGTGCGGGGGTGGCCGACGACAAGGCGATTTACACCTTTGTGCCGGAAATGATCCGCTTTTATCTGGGCGAAGAGCCGGTGTTGCAGAACGTTCCGACCTGGCAATGCGGCAAGCCCGACGATTGCCGCCATGTGCTGGAAAACCTTGCCGAACTGGTGGTGAAAGAGGTGCATGGCTCGGGCGGCTACGGCATGCTGGTGGGGCCGCGCGCCAGTGCCGCGCAACTGGAGGCCTTTCGCGCCCGGCTGATCGCCGACCCCGGCAATTATATCGCGCAACCGACGCTGGCGCTTTCCACCACGCCCACCTTCGTCGAACAGGGCATCGCGCCGCGGCACGTCGATCTGCGGCCCTATTGCCTGGTGGGCGAGCGGATCGAACTGGTGCCGGGCGGCCTGACGCGGGTGGCGCTGACCGAAGGCTCGCTTGTGGTGAATTCATCGCAGGGCGGCGGCGTCAAAGATACCTGGGTGCTGGCGGAGTGATGCAATGCTGAGCCGCACGGCGGAAAACCTTTTCTGGATCGCGCGCTACATTGAGCGCGCCGAAACCATGGCGCGGCTGCTGGAGGTGGGGGCGCGCATCGCGCTGATGCCGCAGGCCGGCCACGGCTACCGCAACGAATGGGACAGCCTGTTGCGCGCCTCGGGAACTGCCTCGGGCTTCGCGCTGAAATACGGCGACCCAGTGCAGCGCAACATCGAGAGCTATCTGTTCTTCGACCGCGACAACCCTTCGTCAATCGCCTCGTGCATCGAGCGCGCGCGCGAAAACGGCCGCATCGTGCGCACCGCGCTGACCACCCAGGTGTGGGATGCGCTGAACGCCGCGTTTCAGGAAATGCGCGCGCTGGAACGCCAGCCGCGTTCGCAACTGGAACTGAGCCGCCTGACCGAATGGACCATGCGCCACGCCGCCATGCTGCGCGGCGCCATCGACGCCACATTGTTGCGCAACGACGGCTATGACTTTCTTGGCCTCGGCTTTGCGCTGGAGCGCGCCGACAACACCGCGCGGCTGATGGATGTGAAATACTACGTGCTGCTGCCGCGGGCCGACCTGATCGGCTCGGGTCTTGACAACTACCAGTGGCAGACGTTGCTGCGCGCGCTGTCGGCGCACCGCGCATTCCACTGGGCCTATGGTGGCGAAATCACCGCCGGCAAGATCGCGCACTTCCTGATCCTGAACCGGCAATGCCCGCGCTCGCTGGTGACCGCCACCGGCGCCGCGGTCGAGCATCTCGACCGTCTGGCGCGCGGTTATGGCCGCAGCACCCCGGCGCAGGCAGGTGCCCGCGGCCTGTTGGGCCAGTTGCTTGAAACCGCGGTCGAAGAAGTGTTCGAGGAAGGGCTGCACGAATTTCTTACCCGGTTCGTGCGCGACATCGCGGGGCTGGCAGCCATGGTGCAGCAAAACTACCTGAGCGGAGAGGCGCGATGATCCTGACCGTCAGCCACGCCAGCAGCTACCGCTACTCGGCGCCGATGCGCGGCGCGGTGCAAAGCCTGCGGCTGTTTCCTTCGCGGTTCAATGGGCAGCGCGTGCTTGACTGGCAAGTGGAAGTGGCGGGCGGCATTCGTGGCGGCAGTTTTTGCGACGGCGCCGGCGACCGGGTCGAAGGCTGGTCGCTGCGCGGGCCGCTGAGCGAGGTGACGGTGCAGGTTACCGGCCGGGTTGAAACGCACGATCTGCATGGTGTGTTGCAAGGCCACCGCGAATCGGTGCCCGCCGCCGCCTATCTGCAGCCCAGCCCCGCCACCGCAGCCGATGCGGCGCTGCGTGCGTTGGCGCAGCAGGCGGCGGCCGGGGCGGCCGACACGCTTGATCGTGCGCACCGGCTGGCGGCCGCGGTGCATGGCGCCATCGCCTACCGCCCCGGTGCCACGCACGCCCATACCACCGCCGCCGAAGCCGTCGCGCTTGGCGAAGGCGTGTGCCAGGACCACGCGCATGCGCTGATCGCCTGCGCGCATGCGCTGGATCTGCCGGCGCGCTACGTTTCTGGCTATCTGTTTTCCGATGCGCAGGGTGCGGCGCATGAGGCCGCGCATGCCTGGGCCGAAATTTGGGTCGAAGGGCTCGGCTGGGTCGGGTTCGATGCCGCCAACGCCTGTTGCCCCGATACCCGCTACATCCGGCTTGGGTCGGGGTGCGATGCGCGCGAGGCGGCGCCGATCCGCGGGCTGGCGCTGGGGCAGGGCACGGAAAGCCTTGAGGTTGCGGTTGCGGTCGGCGCAGCGCAGCAATAACCTTGCCGGCGCAAGCGGGGGCGGGGGCGGGCATGACCTATTGCGTGGGGCTGTTGCTGAACCAGGGCATGGTGCTGTTGTCCGATACCCGCACCAATGCCGGGCTCGACAACATCGCCACCTATACCAAGATGTTCAGTTTTGAACAGCCGGGCGAGCGCGTGGTGACGATCGTCACCGCGGGCAGCCTGTCGGTGACGCAAACCACCATGGCGCGGCTGCGCGAGGCGATCGAGGCGCCGGATGCAAGCGCCGAAACCTCGATCATGCAGGCCCCCACCATGCTGAAGGTGGCCGAGATCGTCGGCAACACGCTGGCCGGGGTGCGCAGCGACATCGAGGGCAAGATGAACGCCGCCAAGGTCAGCGCGACGGCCTCGATGATATTGGCCGGGCAGCGTGCCGGCGGCGCGATGCGGCTGTTTCTGATCTACCCCGAGGGCAATTTCATCGAGGCGACCGAAGACACCCCCTATCTGCAGATCGGCGAGCACAAATACGGCAAGCCGATCCTCGACCGCGTGGTGCGGCCCGATACCGGGCTTGCTGATGCGCAAAAGGCGGTGCTGCTGTCGATGGACAGCACGCTGCGCTCGAACCTTTCGGTCGGCATGCCGCTGGATCTTGCGGTGATCGAGCGCGACGCCTGCCGCGTCACGCTGCGTCGCCGCATCGAACCGGGGGACGCCGGATTTGCCGCGATGAGCGAGGCCTGGTCGCGCGCACTGCGCGAGGGCTTCAGCCGCATTTCGATCTGAGGCGGCAGCAAGGGCCTCCGGCGGGGATATTGGGTCAAGGAAGATGGCTAGCCTATGGCAAAATATCCCGCGCGCCGCGTGCTCAGGCTGGGGTTGGCCTTAAGGGTTCGCGTCGAACAGCGCTGCGACGGCGGCATAGAAGGCGGCGCGGCGCGGCGGGGTTTCCATCATCACCTCATGCTCGCCGCCGTCGAATTGCAGCAGACGGGCGCCCGGCCACCGGGCCACGCGCGCACGGATCGCCGCCGGGTCGACGATGCGTTCGTTGCTGCCGAGCGTGGCCAGCGCGGGCAGCCCGGGCGAGGGAATGCGCGAGAGCGCGCGGCATTCGGCAAGCGCCTCGCGCAGCCAGCGCATCGTTGGCCCGGCCAGCGCAAGCGCCGGCACGGCAGCCAGGTGTTCTTGCTGAAAGGCGAACATCGCGGGATCGGTCGTCAGCATGTTGTCGGCAAACGGCGCTTCCTGCACATAGGGCACCGGGCCGCTTTCGGGGGCGTAGCTGGCGCCGCGGCCAAGCGCGCAGTTGAGCGCGGTGACGATGCGTGCCACCGGGCGTTTCCACGCCGGGATCTGTATCCCCCACATCGGCGCGGAAAACGCCGCCGCGGCGACCGGCAGGCCGTTTTGCAGCGCGCGCAGCCCGATCGCGCCGCCCATCGAATGCGCCAGCAGCTGCCAGGGCCGCGGCAGCGCCAGTGCCTGGGCCAGTGCCAGCAGCGCCGCCACATCTTTCTGGTAATCGGCAAAGGCCACGACGTGACCGGGCAGCGGATCGGCCAGCAGGCGGTCGGACAGGCCCTGGCCGCGCCAGTCCAGCGTCAGCGTGGCCCAGCCCCGCGCTGCCAGTTCGGTCGCGGCCGGCCCGTATTTCTCGACGTATTCGGTGCGGCCGGGAAACAGCAGCACGGTGCCCCGTTCGCTGCCCGCGCCGCGCCACAGCGCGGCGCGCAGGCGCAGCCCGTCGCTTGCCGCCAGCCAGACCGCGCGCCCACCGCCGGGCCCGCGCGCAAGCCCCTCGTGCAGCGGCGCGGCCTGCATCACCCCAGTGCCGAGGCCAGCTGCATCGCCAACCCCATCGAGCCGTCCACCTTGAGCTTGCCTTGCATGAAAGCCATGGTCGGGTTCATGTCGCCGCTCAGCAGCCCTTCGAAGGTTTCGGCGCTGGCGGTCAGCGTCACCTCGGCCTCGTCATCACCGGCACGCACCCCTGCGGCATCGGCGATGATCGCGCCTTCGCCCTCGATCACGAACTTTGCCACGCCGCCAAACCCGCCACCCAGTTTCTCGCCCAGGGTTTTCATGGCCGCATCCAAGACTTTGCTCATCCGTTCCTCCAAATGTGATCGCGCGGCACTCGCTTTTCGGCGCGAATGCGCTACGTTTTTGTTATGCGCAGAATGTTGGCAAAGCTCAAACATATCGTTGCGGCATTTGTCGCGATGCTGGCGCTGGCGCTGCCGCTGGCGGCGCAACAGCCGGTTTCGCATCTGCCCGACGACCGCGCGGCGGCGCTGGAGCAGCTTTTTGCCGAACTGGCCGACCCTGAAAATAGTCGCTGGCAGCGCACCGAATCCGATATCCGCAGGCTCTGGTCGCAATCGGGATCGGCCGCGATGGACCTGCTTTACCGGCGCGCCGAGGCGGCCCTTGATGTCGATGACCCGGTGCGGGCGATCGAGCACCTGACCGCGCTGACCGATCACGCACCCGATTTTGCCGAAGGCTGGCACCTGCGCGCGGTGGCCTTCTACAAGGCCGGCGAAGTCGGGCCGGCGCTGGACGATCTGGCGCATGTACTGGTGCTGGAGCCGCGGCACTGGATGGCGCTTTCGGGGCTTGGCACGATTCTGGAAGATGTCGGCATGCAAGACCGCGCGCTGCGGGCGCTGCGTGCCTCGCTGGCCTTGCATCCGCATCAGGATGACGTCAAAGACGCAATCGCGCGGCTGGAGCGCGAAAGCACGGGCCTCAGCCTGTAAGCCAGGGAACAGCGACATGGCTGCGGCGCGGATCACGGCGGTCCTTGGGCCGACGAACACCGGCAAGACGCATCATGCGATCGAGCGGATGCTGATGCATCGCAGCGGCGTCATCGGGCTGCCGCTGCGGCTGCTGGCGCGCGAGGTTTACGACCGTATCGTCAAGGCCCGCGGCCCTTCCGTGGTGGCGCTGATCACCGGCGAAGAGCGCATCGTGCCCGAGCGCGTCGCCTATTGGGTCTGCACCGTCGAGGCGATGCCGCAGGAGATCGGCGCCGATTTCGTGGCGATCGACGAGATCCAGCTTTGTGCCGACCCCGAGCGCGGGCATGTCTTCACCGACCGGCTGTTGCACGCGCGCGGGCTGCTGGAAACGATGCTTCTGGGTTCCGACACGATGCGCGGCGCCATTGCGGCGCTGGTGCCGGGGGTTCAGTTCACCCGGCGCGAGCGCTTTTCAACGCTGAGCTGGGCCGGCGCAAAGCGCACCGGCCGCATGCCGCCGCGCAGCGCCATCGTGGGGTTTTCGGTCGATAGCGTCTATGCCGTGGCTGAACTGCTGCGTCGCCAGAAGGGCGGCTGTGCGGTGGTGATGGGCGCGCTGTCGCCGCGCACGCGCAACGCGCAGGTGGCCATGTATCAAAACGGCGAGGTCGATTATCTGGTCGCCACCGACGCGATCGGCATGGGGCTGAACCTCGACATCGGGCACGTGGCCTTTTCTGCCACCGCCAAATTCGACGGCCGCCGCATGCGGCAGCTGTTTCCGCACGAGATCGGCCAGATCGCGGGGCGCGCCGGGCGGCACATGCAACCCGGCACCTTCGGCGTGACCGGCGAGGCGCGCCCCTTTGACGAGGGCTTGGTTGCGGCGGTGGAAAACCACCGGTTCGCGCCGATCCAGCGCCTGCAGTGGCGCAACCCGGCTCTGGAGTTCGGCAGCGTCGAGCGGCTGATCGCCTCGCTGGAGGTCGCCCCGGCGAACGAATGGCTGCAGCGCGGGCGCGAGGCCGATGACGTGATTGCGCTGAAGACCCTGGTGGAATTGCCCGAGGTGCGGGCGCGGCTGCGGCACCCGACGGATCTGCGGCTGCTTTGGGATGTCTGCCGCATTCCCGATTTCCGCTCGGTCTCGGGCACCGAGCACGCGATGCTGCTGGCGCGCATCCACGGCTTTTTGCAAGACCCCGGGTTCGTGCCATCGGACTGGCTGGCCGGCCAGATCGCGCGGATCGACAAGGTGCAGGGCGACATCGACGCGCTATCCAAGCGCCTGGCCTTCATCCGCACCTGGACCTATGTGGCGCAGCGCAAGGGTTGGGTGCATGACGAAAGCCATTGGCGGGGCGAGACGCGCGCTGTAGAAGACCGGTTGTCGGATGCGCTTCACACCGCACTGACGCAACGCTTTGTGGACCGGCGCACCTCGGTTTTGCTGCGCCGGCTCAATCAAAAGGAGACCCTCGTGGCCGAGGTGAACGACAAGGGCGACGTGAGCGTGGAAGGCGAGTTTGCCGGGCGGCTGGAAGGTTTCCGCTTCCGCCTGGATGCCACCGCCTCCAGCGACGAGGCGCGGATGCTGGCGCGTGCCGCCTATGAGGCGCTGCGCCCCGAATTCCATTTGCGCGCCGACCGCTTTTACAACGCCCCCGACACCGAGATGGATTTCACCGAACAGGGCGGGCTGATGTGGGGCACGCTGGCGGTGGGCAAGCTGGTGCGTGGTGCCGATGTGCTGCGCCCCGCGGTCGAGGCCTTTGTCGATGAGGACGCCGGCGAAGCTGTGGCGGAAAAGGTTCGCCGCCGGCTGCAGCATTTCATCGACCGCAAGGTGGCGGCGCTGTTCGAGCCCTTGCTGGCGATGAGCCGCGACGAGGCATTGACCGGGCTGGCGCGCGGCTTTGCCTTCCGGCTGGTCGAAGCGCTTGGCGTGCTGCCGCGCGACGGCGTGGCCGCCGAGGTCAAGGAACTGGATCAGGAAGCGCGCGGCGCCCTGCGCAAGCATGGCGTGCGCTTTGGCCAATACACGATCTTTCAGCAGGCGTTGCTGAAACCCGCGCCGACCCGGCTGCGGCTGGTGCTGGCTTCGCTTTGGGCCGGGCTCGACAGTTTTCCCGAAAGCCCGCCGCCGGGGCTGGTGACCATTCCCAACCTGCCCGAAGTGCCGAAAAGCCATTACACGCTGGCCGGATATCACCCCGCCGGCGCGCGTGCGATCCGCATCGACATGCTGGAACGACTGGCCGATCTGTTGCGCGGCCAGGACAGCCGCGCGGGGTTCGAGGCGGCGGCGGAAATGCTGTCGATCACCGGCATGACGCTGGAACAGTTTGCGCATCTGATGGAGGGGCTGGGTTACCGCGCCGAGAAGGCCGAGCGCGTCAAGGCCAAACCCGCCGCCCCTGTGGTGGTGGCGCCGCCACCGCCCGATGCCTCGGGCAACCCGATCCCCGAAGAGGCCTCGCCGCTGACCGAGGCGGTTGCCGCGGTGGCAGAGGGCGGGGCCGAGTTGGGGGCCGAACCCGAAGTGCCCGAGATGGAAACCTTTTATACCTTCAGTTGGGCGCCACGCCCGCGCCCGCCGCGCCATGGCGCGCGCCCGGGGCGCGACGCTGGCGACGGCCGCGGTGAGGGGCGCATGGAAAGCCGCAATGAAGGTCGGGGCCGCGGCAACCGTTCGCCGGGCGGGCGCCAGCAGGCGGCCGCCGAGGGTCAGAGCGCGCCAGCCGCACCTGCTGCCGAGACTGCGCCCGAGGCAGGTGCGCCGCAGCCGCACCGCGACCGGGGCGACAGGCCGCCGCAGGGCGAGGCCGCGCGCGGCGATGCGCCGCGCCAGGATCGCCCGCGCGGCGACGCGCCGCGCCAGGATCGCCCGCGCGGTGCCAAGCCGGGCGGCAAACCCGGTGGCAAGCCGGGCGACAAGCCTTATGATCGCAAGGGCGGCAAGCCAGCCGCGCGGCGCGACGAAACCCCCCGGGTGTTCGAGGCGCATCCGCCGCGCCAAGGCAAATACGACCCGGACAGCCCGTTTGCGATACTGGCGAAGCTGCGCGATCAGGAATGACCCCGCAAGCCGGCCTTGCTGCCCGGATCCGGCTCGACAAATGGCTTTGGCAAGCGCGGCTGTGCAAGACCCGTGCCCTGGCCGCAACGCTCGTCGCGGCAGGGCGGGTGCGCATCAACGGGCAGCGCACCGACAAGCCGGGCCGCCATATCGGCGCCGGCGATGTGCTGACGCTGGTGCAGGGCGGGCAGGTGCGGCTGCTGCGCGTGCTGGCGCCCGGCGGCCGGCGCGGCCCGGCACCTGAAGCGGCCTTGCTTTACGCCGAAGTTGTGCTGCCGCAAGGCGGTGAAAACCAAGAGCCGCTTGAATGATGCGCCCGACGCCGCTAGGTAACCGGCAAGAGTTGATCCCCGGAGGTGCTTCATGACCTATGTCGTGACCGACAGCTGCATCATGTGCAAATACACCGATTGCGTCGAGGTCTGCCCGGTGGACTGCTTTTACGAGGGCGAGAACACGCTGGTGATCCACCCCGATGAATGCATCGACTGCGGCGTCTGCGAACCTGAATGCCCCGCCGATGCGATCCGGCCGGACACAGAACCGCATATGGAAAACTGGGTCGAGTTCAACCGCAAATATGCCGATCTCTGGCCTGTGATCACACGGCGCAAGGACCCGCTGCCCGACGCCGAATCGCATGACGGCGAAACCGGCAAGCTGGAAAAATACTTCAGCCCGAATCCCGGCACAGGCGACTAAATGGCGACCGATTCGCGCGTTTTGCACCGCCTTGCGGTGGGTGCGCGGTGGTTTCTGCGGCTGCAAAAGACTTAACCCTTTGGCAGGCATGGCAGTTTCTGCTGTCGCCGCGCGAGGCGCTTTGAACCGCGTAATTTTTGTGCTACATTCGCGTCACAATCTAACATGGAATCCGGACCCCTTGCGGGGCTGTTTGTCCCGCACAGCCATCTCAACGCAATCTGACCCGAGATGGGGGCCTTGGTCCCCTGCGGGTTGTTGACGCTGTGACAAGGGGGGCGGCGGCCCGGCACCTGCGAGGAAGCACCTGAATGAACAAAACCAGACGAAATGATTTTCACCCCAACGAATTTGTCGTCTACCCCGCGCATGGTGTGGGCCGGATCATTTCGATTGAAGAGCAGGAAATCGCCGGGCTGCGGATGGAACTGTTTGTCATTTCCTTCGAGAAGGACAAGATGACGCTGCGCGTGCCCACGCACAAGGCGCTCGACATCGGCATGCGCTCGCTGTCTTCGCCCGATATCGTTTCCAAGGCGCTCGAAACCTTGAAGGGCAAGGCCAAGGTCAAGCGCGCGATGTGGTCGCGCCGTGCGCAGGAATATGAACAAAAGATCAACTCGGGCGACCTGTTGTCGATCGCCGAGGTGGTGCGCGATCTTTACCGCAACGACGACCAGCGCGAACAAAGCTATTCCGAACGCCAGCTTTATGAAGCGGCGCTGGAGCGGCTGACGCGCGAGGTGGCCGCGGTTTCGGGCACGGACGAGTTGGGCGCCGCGCGCCGCGTCGGCGAGGTTCTGGTAACCCGCGCCGCCTGATCAGCCGAACGGCTGAAAAGCCGCGGCCCCTTGCGGGTCGCGGTTTTTTTGCTATCGACCGTAGTGACGTTTTCGAGGTGCATCATGTTGCGCGCATTTGCCTGTGTTTTCGACGCCGCCACCGAGCGCGCGCTGGCGCCGGGCGAGGTGCTGTTTCGCACCGCCGACACGGTGCGGCAAATGATGATGGTGCGCGCGGGGCTGGTGATGCTGGAGCGGGTCACCCGCACCGGCGGGCGCGTGGTGCTGCAGCAGGCTGGTGCCGGCGCCGTGGTTTCCGAGGCTTCAGCCTATTCGCCCAGCTATCATTGCGATGCGGTGGCGGGGCCCTATGGCGCGCGTGTGGCGCAGCTGCCGGTGGACCAGTTTCACGCCCGGCTGGGGGCCGACCGCGCCGCGTCTGACGCCTGGGCGGCGGGGCTGGCGCAGGCGGTGCAGGCGGCGCGGCTGCGCGCCGAATTGCGCAGCCTGCGCACGGTATCGGACCGGCTTGATGCCTGGCTGGGTGAACAGCAGACCCTGCCGGACCGCGGCCACTGGCAGGATCTGGCCGCCGAACTGGGCGTCAGCCGCGAGGCGCTGTATCGCGAACTGGCGCGCCGACGCGGCGTGGCCGAGGCCTGAAGCAGCCCGCGTTCATGCAAAATCGCGGACCGCTGCAGCCGTTTCAGCGCAAGCGCATCTGACCCGCCAGCCGCAGCGCAGCTTTCGCGACGGGCCTCAGCAGCCGTTGTTCTCGCGCCATTTGTCTTCGTGGCCAAGCGCCTTGGCAAGCGCCGGCACCGCGCTGCAATCGATCGCGGCAAGGGCGGTGCTTTCGGCTTCCATGCCGGGGGCCGCTGCTGCCGCGGCGCCGGGGCCGAAATAGCGCGGGCTGCGCATTCCCGCCACCACCGGCGATAGCGCGATGATGGCCGCCAGTGTGGCCAGCACCACCGCGCCCTGCGGCCAGCCCAGCCGGGTGATCGCCGGCCGCGGGCCGGGCATGTCGCACACGCCGCCGGGGCACAGCCGGGCCTGGCCAGGCCAGATCGCGTTGTAAATCGCGCAACCGACGCAGATGCCGAACGAGGTTTCGAAGAACAGCAGCAGGATGCAGGTGACACAACCCAGCAAGGCCACTGGCCCGGCTTGGTTCAACCACAGGTTCCAGACGATCATGAACAGCGCGATCGCCAGTCCAAGCGCCCAGGCAAAGCGTTTCTGTGCCGCGCCGACGTAATCGGGCGCCTGTTTGCGCACCATGAAGCGGCCAAGGATCAGGCTGGGTGCAAAGCGCGGGTTGACCAGAACCCGGATCGTGAAATCCAGCGTGAACACCAGAATCACCATGCGTGTCATGGTGAAGCTGCCGTTCAGGAACGCCTGCGAAAAGGCGATCAGCCCGACCAGCAGCAAAATGCCCGCGCCAGCCCGCGCCTCGCGTTCGTTCACCACCGCAATCGGGTAGCCTTCGACCACCTCGCCAAATTCGAAAATGCGCGCCATCTGCCGCTCTCCTGCCATGTTTCAGGCCGAGCAATAGGGCTGTTCGCAATCGGCGCATATGACACCAATCATATGCACGAAATTGCATTCATTCCGACGCGGGCGGCGTGGCGGGCTGTGTGGCGGGCGCGGCAGCGGGTGGTTTGGTTTCGCGCTCCAGCAGCGCGTTTTCCAGACCACGGTTCAGCGTGCGGCTCAGCTCCATGTAGTCGGCGTTGTCTTCAATCGGCACGCCGGGTTTCCAGACCTGCGCCAGATCGCGCAGCCCCTCACGGTCGAAGCGTGAATAGATACGCGTGGCCTCGGCTGCCTCAAATTCTGATAACCCCACGTTTTCCAGAACATAGCGCCCTGCGCGCAGTGAGCTGTCGAACATTTCGCGCACGATGTCATCGGCACCAAGGCGGTGCAGTTCGAACACATGCACGCGGTCGCGGGCGCGGGCGATGATATGCAGATCCGGGCGGATGCGGCGCGCGTAGGCGACCAGCCGGTTGGTGGCGCCCTGATCGTCAAGACAGACCACCAGCACGCTTGCCGTCTGAATGCCCGCCGAGGCCAGAAGGTCGTGCCGCGTCGGGTCGCCGAAATAGGCCTTGAAGCCGAATTTCCGCATCAGCTGGATCGTCTTGAGGTCGTTGTCGAGCATTGTCGTCTTGAAGCCCGACATGCTGACCATGCGGTTCACCGTCTGCCCGAAACGCCCGACCCCGGCAATGATGATCGGGTGGCGGTCGTCGATCGCGTCGGGCTCGCCGGCGGCACCCGGCGGCGTCAGACGCCTGGCCAGCCAGCCCTGCGCGATGAACAGCAGCGGGGTGGCCAGCATCGACAGCGCCACGATCAGCAGCACCTTTTGCGCCAGCGCCTCGGGCAAGATGCGCTGACCAAGCGCGAAGGAAATCAGCACGAAACCGAATTCACCCGCTTGCGCCAGCCCCATCGTCAGCAGCCAGCGGTCCTGCCCGCGCAGCCCGAACAGCCAGCCCAGCAGATACAGCACCCCCGCCTTCAGCGCCACCAGCGCCAGCACCAATGCGATGATGTTGGCGGGGTTCACCAGAAACGGCGCAAAGTTCATGCCGGCGCCGACGGTAATGAAAAACAGCCCCAGCAGCAGGCCCTTGAAGGGCTCGATGTCGCTTTCCAGCTCATGGCGAAATTCGCTGTCGGCCAGCACCACGCCGGCCAGAAACGTGCCAAGCGCCGGTGACAGCCCCACCAGCGTCATCAGCGATGCAATGCCAACCACGATCGCCAGCGCCAGCGCGGTATTGATTTCGCGTAGCCGGGCGGAATGCACGAAACGGAACAAGGGGCGGATCAGGTAATGCCCGCCCGCGATCACCGCCACAACCGCCGCCAGCGTTACCAGTGTGACGCCCCAGGCCGGCAGATCGGCAATGAAGCGGGTGGCAGCGCCGCTGTCGTTTTCGGCGCGCGCCACGGCGCGCGCCCCGGGCAGCGCCAACAGCGGCATCAGCGCCAGCATCGGGATCACCGCAATATCCTGCGTCAGCAGCACGGCAAAGCCCGACCGCCCACCTGCGGTCTGCATCAGCCGCTTTTCCGTCAGCGTTTGCAGCACGATCGCGGTTGATGACAGCGACAGCACCATGCCAAGCGCCAGCGCGATGCGCCAGCTTTGCCCCATTGCCAGCACGATCAGCGCGATCAGCGCCATGGTGAGCACGATCTGCAGCCCGCCAAGCCCGATCAGCTTGTTGCGCATCGCCCATAGTGCGCGCGGTTCCATCTCCAGCCCGATCAGGAACAGCATCATCACCACGCCGAATTCGGCGATGTGCTGCAGATCGCGCATTTCGCTGCCGGCAAGGCCAAGCAGTGGCCCGATCAGCAGGCCGATCAACAAATAGCCGAGCACCGAGCCAAGCCCAAGCCGCGTCGCGACCGGCACCGCCACGACCATCGCGGTCAGATAGAGCGTGGCTTGAAAAAGGAAGCTTTCCATTCTGCCCCTTGGCTGCGTGGCGGTGCCGTTGCCCGGGCCGGCTGCGGCCCCGTCGGGTCGCGGCCGCACGATACGAAGCAAGCAGCGGATGCAGCTGCAAGCGTAAAGCATGGCATGCATGGCGCAAGCCAGATCTTGTGAAAAATGCCTGCGCGATACGGGTTTGCGCGGTCGCCGCCTCAGTTTCCGGCAAGCAGATGAAGCACCAGCGTGCGGCCGCTTTTCGCATAGCTGAGCTGGCTGGTCGAGATCGCCACCACCTGCCCGCCATCGACCCGGTCGCCAACCTCGACGGTTTGGAACCGACCATTCGCCAGGCGCAGCAGCGCGCGGCGGCTGCCCGCGGCGCCGAACACGCCCACCAGTGACAGCTCGCCCAGATTAAGCGCATTCGACTCGGTCGCCTGCCGCGCCACTACCGGCGAAAAGCCGCTGTCGGCGGCGGTGGCGTCTGGCTCGGGTTCATCCATGGCAGCGGCGGGGGCGGTTGCGGGGGCTGTGGCGGGGGCCTGCGAGGCAAGGCTTTCGCGCAGCGCCCGCGCCACGGCATCGCTGAAATCACGCGGCCGGGTTTGCGGGCGTGGCGAGGCGGCGACCGCAAGGCGTGTGGCGCTGGCCAGGCCTTCGGCAAGGCGTGCTGCCGCGGCGGCCTGGGCCGCGGCAGCGGCACGGGCGCGTTCGGCGACGGCGGCGGGGCGGGGCGTCGGGCGCAGGGCGGCAAGTGCAGCGCGCGCCGCCTGCGCCTCGGGCGACAGCGCCGGGGCGGCAGCAGGTTCTGCGGCGGTCTCGGCGGCAGGGGCCGGGGCTGTGTCGGCGGGGGTGGTCGCAGCGGCTGCGGCTGTATCTGCCGTCAGCGCCGCCACAGCTTCACCCCCGGCAGCTGCGGTTGAGGCGGCGGCCAGGTCTGGTGTCGTCGGGACCGCGGTGGCATCCGGTTCCGCGGCGGTCGGCTCGGGTGTGGCGGGCTCAGGTGCCGGCGGCTCGGGCGCGACGGGTGCTGCCAGCGCGGCAGGGCGCGGCTGCGGGCGCAGCCCGGCCAAGGCGGGGTCGGCAAAGGGAGGTGGCGGCAGCGCCGCGGCCGCGGCGGCGGCAGCTTGCGCTTCGGCAGCGGCCTGTGCGGCGGCGACGATCTGTTCGGGGCGCGGCGGCGGCACCTGCTCGGGCCGGCCGGCAAACAGCGTTGCGCCGCCGGGCAGCGGCACGCCTTCGGTGGTGGCGACCAACGTGCCGGGCAGCGGCTGCGCCAGCGCGGTCAGTTGCGCGCTGTCAAGCGCGGCAAGCGGCGCAAAGGGCAACGCCGCCAAGGCCAGATCGGCCGCCGTATCCGCCAGCACCCCGGGCGCGGCGCTATCGGCAATTTCAGCAGCACTCGAAGTTGGCGCCGACGGCAGGGGCAGCTGATCGGGCTCAAGCGGAATGCTTGGCGTCGCGGGGGTGGCGAGGCGCAGCGCTTCGGCAGCCGCTGCGGAGGCGGCCTCGGCTTCGGCTTTGGCTAGCGCCAGCACCTCGGCGGCAGCCTGCGCTTCGGCTGCGGCTTGCGCTTCGGCAGCGGCTTGCGCTTCAGCTGTGGCTTGGGCTTCGGCCAGCGCCAGCGCCTGTGCTTCGGCTGCAGCCTGCGCTTCGGCTTCGACCTGCGCTTGCGCGGCAGCCAGCACCTCGGCGGCGGCTTGGGCTTCGGCCAGCGCCAGCGCTTCGGCAGCGGCTTGGGCCTCAGTAGCGGCTTGCGCTTCGGCCGCAGCTTGCGCCTCTGCCGCGGCCGCTGCCTCAGCCAGTGCTTGCGCCGCAGCCTGCGCCTGCGCCTCTGCCGCGGCCTCTGCCTCAGCCAGTGCTTGCGCCGCAGCCTGCGCCTGCGCCTCTGCCGCGGCCTCTGCCTCTGCCTCAGCCAGCGCTTGCGCCGGTGTTGCTTGCGCCACCGCTGCGGGGTTTGCGATGGCGGCGGCGGGTTGGGCGGTGGCGGGCGAAGTGGCCTGCGGCACCGCAGCCAGATCCGGCGCCGGCGCAGGCGCCAGCACCCAGGACCAAAGCGCAACAATTCCCACCAGCAGCGCAAACGCCAGTCCGAGGCGCATGCCGATCCGCGCTGTCGTGCCCTGTGCGCCGGGCATGCGCGGCGCACCGAACACGGTGTGCGCCGCCGTGGCGGCAGCTTCGGGCAGCTTGTCGCGGCGGCTCAGGATCCGGCGGGCCAGTTCGACGCCCGGCTGTGCCGCTGCGGAAAAGCTGCGCCCGGGTCGCGGCGGGCGCAGCGGGGCCGGGGAAGCGACGCTGCTGCCGGTTTCGCGCGCTGGCGGCGCGGCAGGTCCGCCGCCGGCGGGCTTGGCTGCCGCAGCAAGCGGCGCCTGGCGTGCCACCCCCGGCAGCGGCGTTGCTGGCCCCAGAGGTGCGCGCGCTGCGGCCAGCCCGGGCAGCAGCGACGCTGCCGCCGCAGTCGGGCTTGCCGGGCCAAGCGGTTGGGTTCTGGCAGGGCTCGGCCCCGGGTCCGCTTCGGGCGGGCGCGCGGCCGCGCCGGGGTTCGCCGTGCCGGTCGCAACAGGCGTGGTGGTGGCTGGCGCAATGGGTGTGGGCGCTGCGGCCCCGGGTGCCTGCGTCGCGACACCGCCGGGCTTTGGCGTCGCATCGCGGTGCGCGGTTGCCACCGTGTCCGCGCCGACCTCGACGCGCTTGATGCGCGGTGCCGCGCCGGTTTTGCCGCCGCCGGCCGCGGCAGCCTTGGCGCGGGCTTTTTTGCGCTTGCCCGCAGCCTTGGTCCCGCCAGCGCCCTTGGCTACAGGCGCCTGATCGCTTGCGAGCCTCGGGTGCTGCGGGGGCAACGCTGTTGCCGCGGCGGCTTGCACCTGGGTTGGGGCTGGTGCCGGGCCGACCGGCGGCTCGGGTCGCTGCGCTTCGTCACCTTGCGAGCCGGGCGGTGGCGCATCGCCGGCGGGGACGATGTCGGCGTCATTTGCCGCCTGGACGGCAGCGGGGGCAGAAGCGCGGGTTTCAAGCACGTCACTTGCCGCCGCGTCAGCTGCGGGTTCGGGCAGATCAGGCGCGGCGGCAGGTTCGGCATCGGTGTCGGCTGTGGCGATCTGGGCGGAACTGGCGGAACGGTGCGTATCGGCATCGCCAATTGCCGAATCCTGATGGCCGGTTGCGCTTGTTTCAGGCGGCGGGGTCGCGGCGCTGTGCAGGGCAGCGACGGGCGCGACATCGGTTGCCGCGCGCAGCGAGGGGGGAGCCGCGGCGGTTGGGTTGCGGTCACTCGCCGCGCCGTCGCGGGGCTGCGGCGCTGCCCCGGCAGTGTCGGCCAGCGGGACATCTGCGGCAATTGCTGCCGGCCCGGGCACAACGGCGCCTTCGGGCTGCGGAGCGAGAGGGGCGGAAAGCGCGGCAAGGGTTGCCGCCTGGTCGGTGGCCGGTTCGGCAGGCGGGCCTTGCGGCGCGGCGTCGGCCGAAGCCCGCTGCAGTGCGTCGGGCGGCGCCGCGCCGGTGGCATCGTCTGGCGTGGTGAGCGCGATTGCCAGGATCTGCAGCGGATCCTGGTCGCGGTCAAGCCGCGCGCCCTCGGGCAGGTGCGTCGCGGCGGTGCTGGTCAGGCCGAAGAACGGCTCGCCGGCAAAAGCGCCCGGTGGCGGGATCGCCACGAACGACACCGGGTTGAAGCGGAACTGTTCGGCAAAGGCCTGCGCCTCGTCCAGCGTCACGCGCGCAGCCACGGCCACCTTGACCGTGTCACCGGTGCCCGACCAGTCGAACACCAGATCGGCGGCCGGGTAGGGGGTGCGCCCCTCCAGCGCGCGTCTGATCTGTGCCCGCCGGCTGGCGGCGTCGGGGCCGGGCGCCTCAAGCTCCAGATACAGAACCTGCGATTCGGGGATCACGATCTTGCTGACAATGCCCTGCGGCACCAGCCCCAGCGCTGTGCGCCGCAATTCCCCCAGCGCCGCGCCCAGATCGGGCGCGTTCAGCGCCACGGTGCCCAGATGCATCCAGCCGGCACGGGTGCGGTGCAGCAGGCCGATGCCGTCATGCGTGAGGTTGAGCGCGAAAGCGGGTTTCATGCCAAGCGTCTAGCACAGGATCATAGCGGCCCGAAACCGCGGTTTGTGGCCACTGCCGTGCTAAAGCAGAAATCTGCGCAAGGGAAGGCGGCGCCGATCAGCTTTCGCGTTGGCAACGCCGCCGCGATCGGCAAGGGTAACGCGGCCGGCACGGGAGAGGTTTCATGAAGACGTTGCGGATGGTTCTGGCGGTGGTGGGGCTGGCATTGGTGCTGGCGCTGGCTTTGCTGCTGTTGTCGCAGCGGCTGGCGCCTGCGGCGGGCGGCGGCGGGGTGATCAAGGTGGCGGGCTCGGGCCAGGCCGAGGCGTTGCCCGACATGGTCAGCTTTACCGTCGGGGTGCGTGCGCGTGCCGATACCGCGGCAGCAGCGCAGGCCGAGGCCGCACGCGCCATGGCGCCGGTGATGGCACGGCTGCTTGCCGAGGGCATCGGCGCCGACGAGATTCAGACGCAGTCATTGGTCGTGCGGCCGGTCGCATCGGGGTTGTTCGCGCTGCCGAACCCGCCGCAGGAGGCGCGCAGTATCGTGCGGGTTCGCAGCAGGCTGACACCTGGCCTCGGGCAGCTGCTTGCCGATCTGGGCGCCGCCGGGGCCAATGATTTCGGCACGCCGGGGTTCTATCTGGAGGACACCGGGCTGCTGTTGGACACGGCGCGCCGCGCGGCGGTAAAGGAAGCGTTGGACAAGGCCGCGGTATTGGCCGAGGCCGCCGGAATGCGCGTCGGCGCGGTGTTGCTGCTGCAAGATGGCGACGTCGATTACCTCGGCGCGGGCGGCGACGCGATGCCCCTTGTGGTTGGCGAAAGCGATGACGCCTCGCTGCCGCCGGTTGTGCCGGTATCGCCGGGGGTCGTGTCGCGTTCGGCCTCGGTGGTGATGGAATTTTCGCTGATCCGCTAGCCAAGCTGGCGGTGGCCCGGGGCGACCAGGCCGCCCGCCGCTACGCCGTGGCCGCGGCAAGCGCCTGGTCAAGATCGGCGATCAGGTCGTTCGCATCCTCGATGCCGATCGACAGCCGCACCACGTTCGGCGCCGCGCCGGCGGCGAGCTGCTGTTCCTCGGTCAGCTGGCGATGTGTGGTCGAGGCGGAATGGATCACAAGGCTGCGGGTATCACCAAGGTTGGCGACGTGGCTGAACAGCTTGAGGCTGTCGACCAGCTTGACGCAGGCGTCATAGCCACCGCGCACCGCAAAGGTGAACAGCGCCCCCGCGCCTTTGGGCGTGACCTTCGCCACCCGCGCGTGCCAGGGCGACGATGGCAACCCGGCATAAGTGACGAACTCGACCCGCGGATCCTGTTCCAGCCAGTTTGCGACGCGCACGGCGTTTTCGACGTGACGCTGCATGCGCAGGCTCAGCGTCTCGATCCCCAACAAGGTGTAATGCGCGCCCTGCGGGTTCATCGTCATGCCCAAATCGCGCAGGCCCACGGCGATGGCATGGAAGGTAAAGGCCATCGGCCCGAGAGCGGCATGAAAGTTCAGCCCGTGATAGGCGGGTTCGGGGGCCGCGAGGCTGGGGTATTTGCCTGAGGCTGACCAGTCAAAATTGCCGCTGTCCACCACCACGCCGCCGGTCACGGTGCCGTTGCCGGTCAGGTATTTGGTGGTCGAATGCACGACCAGCGTGGCGCCTTGTTCGATCGGGCGGCACAGGTAGGGCGTGGCCAGGGTGTTGTCCACGATCAGCGGCAGGCCGGCCTCGGTCGCCACCGCCGCCACCGCCGGCAGATCGGTGATATAGCCGCCTGGGTTCGAGATTGACTCGCAAAATATCGCGCGGGTGTTGTCGTCCACCGCCGCCGCCAGCGCCGCGAGGTCGTCGAAATCGACGAACTTCGCCGACCAGCCGAATTTGCGGATGGTGTTGGAAAACTGCTGGATGGTGCCGCCGTATAGCCGGGTTGAGGCCACCACGTTGCAGCCCGGCTGCATCAGCGAAAACAGCGCCAGAATTTGCGCCGCGTGGCCCGAGGAACAACACACCGCCCCGGCACCGCCTTCCAGCGCCGCCACCCGGTCGGCCAGCGCCGCCACGGTCGGGTTGGTCAGGCGCGAATAGATGTAGCCCACCTCTTGCAGGTTGAACAATCTGGCGGCGTGGTCGGCATCGCGGAACACGTAGGCGGTGGTCTGGTAAATCGGCACCTGCCGCGCGCCGGTGGCGGGGTCGGGCTTGGCGCCGGCGTGAACTTGCAGCGTGTCAAAGGCATAGGCGGTCATGGCGTGCTCCTTGCAGGTTGTGCCAGATCTAACGCCGCCGCAGCCGCCGCGCAACGCCGCCTACCGGGACGCAACGCACAAGTCACGGCGAGGGTGCGGGAAGCTGTTCCGAAGTCGGGCGGATACGGCTGACGTTCATGCCGGGCCACGCGCCGCAGTGGAACAATGTGCCGGATTGTGGCGCTGCGCGCGGCAATCCGGTCCGCGCGCTGCGCCAAATGCGCCCGCTGTTGGCGGGCCGCGCGCAGACGCTCGCGGCCCGGCACCCAGTTCAGGCGGCCTTGGCGTTGCCGCCTGCAAGCGCCGTCGCCTCATCTGTGGCAGCCTCGATCAGCTGTTCCGTGCTGGCCGCGGCAAGGGCGCCAAGCCGGCCCGCAGCTTCGGTGTAATCGGTTCTGGCGCGGGCGACGAAGTCGGCGCAGCAGGCGACCGCGGCGTGGCTGTCTGAGGCGCGGGCAACATCGGCCAGCAGGGCGCGGTCTTGCTTGAAGCGGCCGCACAGAAAATCGAGCAGTTCGATGTTCTGGCGCAGGATCGGGTCGAACATCTTTGCCTGCGCGCGCAGCACCGATGCCAGCATCGCGTTCAGATGCGCGGCATCAGGTTGCGGCGCCATTGCTGCAAACGAAATTTGGGCGGGTTTTTCTGTGGCCATGGCCGTTTCCTCCAGTGATCGGCGTGATCGCCAGTGCCCTGGGCGGAGCGGCCCGGGCGGCGGTGCGGGGCGCGGTGGCTGCATGTGGCTGCAGGCCACGGGGTTGCGCCCGGACACCTGCATAACACGAATCCCGCGGCGCTGCGTTGACGGGCGTCAACGGCAACGGGCTGCAGGCGGGAAATTGCCAAGGCCGGCGGCGACCGCCACGTGACAATCGCCGAGGCGCCGGGTTTGCGGCCCCGGCCTAGTCCAGCCCTTCCAACACCTCTTTCAGCGTGCCGATCAGCTGGTCGATCTCGGCCTTTTCGATGATCAGTGGCGGTGACATGGCGATGATGTCGCCGGTGGTGCGGATCAGGATGCCCTTCTCATAGGCGTTCAGGAAGGCGGTGAAGGCGCGCTTGGTGGGCTCCGCCGCGATCGGGTCAAGTTCCACCGCGCCGATCAGGCCCATGTTGCGGATGTCGATCACGTGGCGGGTGCCGCGCAGCGAATGCAGCGCCTGTTCCCAATATGGCGCCAGTGCCGCGGCGCGCTCGAACAGGCCCTCTTCGCGGTAGGTTTCCAGCGTGGCAAGCCCCGCCGCCGAGGCGATCGGGTTGCCGGAATAGGTGTAACCGTGAAACAGCTCGATCATGTGCTCGGGGCCCTGCATGAAGGCGTCGTGCACCGCCGCAGTGGTCAGCACCGCGCCCATCGGGATCACACCGTTGGTCAGGCCCTTGGCGGTGGTCATCAGGTCCGGAGCCACGCCAAAATGCTGCGCGGCGAAGGCCGAGCCAAGCCGGCCGAAACCGGTGATCACCTCGTCGAAGATCAGCAGGATGCCGTGCTTTTTGGTGATCGCGCGCAGCCGTTCCAGGTAACCCTTGGGCGGCAGCAGCACGCCGGTCGAGCCCGCCATTGGTTCCACGATCACCGCGGCGATGGTATCGGCGCCGTGCAGCGCCACGATGCGTTCCAGCTCATCCGCGAGATTGGCGCCGTGTTCGGGCTGGCCGCGGGTAAAGGCGTTCTGTGCGGGCAGATGCGTGTGCGGCAGGTGATCGACACCGCCAAGCAACGTGCCGAACATCTTGCGGTTTGAGACGATGCCGCCCACCGAAATACCGCCGAAGTTCACCCCGTGATAGCCGCGCTCGCGGCCGATCAGCCGCGTGCGCGCGCCCTCGCCCCGGGCGCGGTGGTAGGCAATCGCAATTTTCAGCGCCGTTTCAACGCTTTCCGAGCCGGAGTTGGTGTAAAACACATGCTCCATGCCGTTCGGCGCGATGTCGATCAGGCGGTTGGCAAGCTCAAAGGCGATCGGGTGGCCCATCTGGAACGCCGGGGCATAGTCAAGCGCGGCTGCCTGCCGGGCGATCGCCTCGGTGATCTTCGGGCGGCAGTGACCGGCGTTGCAGCACCAAAGCCCCGCGGTGCCGTCGAGCACCTGGCGCCCGTCCGAGGTGGTGTAATGCATGCCCTGCGCCGCCACGAACATGCGCGGCGCCTTCTTGAACTGCCGGTTTGCTGTAAAAGGCATCCAGAAGGCATTGAGATCATTCGGGTTCGGCTTGCGGTCAAGCGCCATGCGATTCTCCCTGGGTTCGCCGCATGGCGCGCCTTGCGGCGGCACCGGCGGCGCGCATGCGGAATTTGTTTGACCATATGGTCAGACAACACGCTATCAGGAAGGCTGCGCCAGTCAAGGACCGGCGGCGGGCCGAGGTGATCGCGCCGTTGCGCCGCGCGCGGGGCTGCCGTAAAGCCGTAGCAAGAGGAGCCGAATTTGCCGCAGGCCAAAGCAGATCCACAGCCCCCGCCGCGCAGCCGCATCCAGCGGCGCAACCGCGATGCCATCCTGCAGGCGGCGCTTGAGGTGTTTTCGGCGCAGGGCTTTCGCGGCGCCACGCTGGACCAGATCGCGGCGCAGGCGGGGCTTTCGAAACCCAATCTGCTTTACTACTTCGCCTCGAAAGAGGCGATCCATCTGGAGCTTTTGAACGGGCTGATGGATCTGTGGCTGGACCCGCTGCGGGCGCTGGACCCGGGCGGCGAGCCGCTGCAGGAAATTCTGGCCTATGTGCAGCGCAAGCTGGAAATGAGCCGCGATATGCCGCGCGAAAGCCGGCTGTTCGCCAATGAGATCGTGCAAGGCGCGCCGCGCATGCGCGATGCCATCGAGGGCGAGCTGAAAACGCTGGTCGATGCCAAGGCGGCGCTGATCGCTGGCTGGGCCGAGGCCGGGCGCATCGCCCGCGTCGATCCCTATCATCTGATCTTCTCGATCTGGGCGCTGACCCAGCATTACGCCGATTTCGACGCGCAGGTGCGCGCCGTGCTGGGCCCCGGCCACGACCCTTTTGCCGAGGCCGGCAACCACCTTGCGACGCTGTTCACCCGGCTGCTGCAGCCCTGAGGTGCCGGTAGCGCGCGGCGCGATCATGCGCCTTTAAGTTTTGCAACCCCTTACTGGCCGCCGATCAACAGGGGCGCTGCGGCGCCGATCCGGCTGGAAGGACCAAACATGACCAATCCGTTCAAGACCCGTTCCCCCTCGCTCAGCGGCCCATCAACCGATCTGGTGCCGGT
>Ga0326597_10001863_pt1 | contig 32575 bp, 27 predicted proteins | sample RVTome_12_FD_203789 | JGI IMG/M metagenome (GOLD analysis project Ga0326597, IMG submission 203789) | Soil microbial communities from uranium-contaminated site in the Upper Colorado River Basin, Wyoming, United States - RVT100D185 | ecosystem: Environmental > Terrestrial > Soil > Contaminated >...
GAGGTGGTCTTTGTTCGAGAGGAAGCTCGTGTTGCCGCTCGCCTGGATCGTGTACTCGCCGGCGCCGATGACGGTCGCGCGGATGCCGGAGGGCGAGCTCGCTATCAGGTGGGCGAGGCCCTGGTCGTCGAAGCGCTTGCGCAGCCCCTGGCCGAGCAGCGGACCGAGGTCGCCGTAGGCGACCTGATCGCGGCCGTAGACGTATTCCGAGACGCCACCGGAGAAGACGACGCGGTCGATCCCCTCGAGGCCGACGTGGGAGTCGAGCATCGGCGTCAGCATGAGGCTCTCGGTGAGCGCCGAGGGCGGTCGCTTGAGGATGAGGTCGAAGAGGCAGTCCATCATCCGCTCGCTGAGCGTCTCTTGCAGCGCCGGCGTCGCCTGGGCGCCGAGGGCGAGGTCGGCGCCGCCCTCGCCGAGGATCATGCGCGCCGGCCCCTCGATCCGCGTGATCGCTCCCGCTTCGTCGAAGGCGATGAGGCGGGCGCCGACCTCGATCGCGGCGGTCTCGAGGACCTTGCCCTTGTCGATCAGGGTGAACTTGGTCGTGCCGCCGCCGACGTCCACGTTCAGCAGCCGCCAGCCGTTGTCCTCGGAGAAGGCGGCGGCGCCGGAGCCGTAGGCGGCGAGCAGCGCCTCGTGGTTGGGACCGGCGGAGACGCAGATGAACTTGCCGACGTGCTTGGAGAACATCTCGGCGATCGGCTGGGCGTTCTCCTTCTTCAGAGCCTCGCCCGTAACGACGATGGCGCCGCTATCGATGTCGTCCGGCTCGACGCCGGCGAGCTTGTAGGCCTCCTCGATGAAGGTCTGCAGGGCCTCGGCGTCGATCAGCGTGCCGGCGACGTAGGGCGTGAGGAGGATCGGTGACTGGAATAGGACCTGGCGGTCGGTGACCCGAAAGCGGCTCGAGAAGCCCTCACGCCGCAGCGTCAGCTCGGAGAAGATCAGGTGCGAGGTGGAAGAGCCGATGTCGATGCCGACGCTCTTCTGCTTGAAGACCTCCAGTCCGAGGATGTCCTCCGATATCAGGCCGCCATCGTCCCGTTCGGTGTCGTTGGTGCTCTCACTCATCCGGGACGAACCTCCTTGCCGGCTAGCCGGCGCTTACGCTCTCCCTGGCGGCCTGCTGCTCCGCCGCCGTCGGTGCTCGGCCGCGGGTCTCGGCCACGGCCTGCCGCGTCTCCGCGGCGATCTGCCTCTCCACGGGCGGCGCGTAGTCGACGCGGTCGTTCTTGACGCTCTTGTCGGCGGCCGTGATGTGAAGAATCTCCAGCGGCTCTTCGCCGGCGGCCTCGAACCAGTACGGCACGCCCTTGGGGATGAAGACGCCCTCGTTGACGCCGGCCTGCGTGATCAGCGTGTCGCCGTAGCCGTAGAAGTTGGCCTTGCCGCTGAGGACGAGCCAGGTGGAGTCCAGCGCCGGGTGGGCGTGCATGTTGGTCTCGCCGCCCTTCGGCTGGACGACCTGGACGCCGACGCGCAGGAGCTCGCTGCTGGCCAGGCCGACCGTAACCTTGGGCCGGTCGAGGAGCTCGGGCCTCTCGTACTTCAGGGGCAGAATCTGACGCGCTTCGGTTTCGGTGGCCATGGCATACCTCCTAAAGCGTTTCAGCTCGGAGCCGGCCGCCGCGCGAATGAAGCTGCGCGGTGGCTCCTTCGGCTGGCTGGCGCATTCTAGAACGATACTCTCAAGGCTGGCAAACGGGTCGCGCTCGCAGCGGCGCCGGCGGCCTTCGCCAACGCCGCCGCTCTAGGCAGCGGCCGGTTTTCCAGGCATACTGGCGCCGCACAAAGGCATACGCAGCTAGTCAGGGAGCAGGAGATACGATGACCAACACCACACCCCAGACCCAGATCGTCAACGAGCTCAAGACTCAGGTCGCGCAGTCCTGCCGGATCGTCGGCCTCAGCGGCGTCTCCCTGGGAACGCTCGGCCACGTGAGCGTGCGCATTCCCGGCACAGACCGCTTCCTGATCAAGGGCCGGGGCGCCGACGTCGAGGGCATGGAGTACGCCACCGAGCGCGACGTGATCACGATGAACATGGCGGGTGAGGTCCTCGAGACCCGCGACGGCATCGGCGCGCCGGCCGAGACGTCGATGCACCTGGCGGTGTTCCGGGAGCGGCCGGAGATCCAGAGCGTCATCCACGGCCACCCCGACTGGATCGTCGTCCTCACGAGCGCCGGCAAGCCGATCGTGCCGATGATCAACGCCTACGACGGCGGCTCCTCGGCCCGGCTCGTAAGCCAGGGCGTCCCGATCTACCCGCGCAGCATGACGATCACGAACGACGAGCTCGGCGTCGACATGATGAAGACGATGGGCAAGAGCAACGTCTGCCTCCTATTCGGCCACGGCATCTGCGTCGCCGGCAGCAGCGTCGAGAACGCGACCTCCACCAGCCTCAGCATCTACGAGCTCGCCCGCCTCAACTACCTGACCTACGCCATCGGCACGCCGCAGCCGGTGTCGCCGGAGGACATGCAGGGCCGGGGGCAGCCGCGCGCCCCTCAGGTGGACGCTCAGGGGCGTGCCGCGACCCCTTCCGGCGTCTCCTCGTTCTGGCGCTATCAGATCAAGCGCCTGCCCGAGATCCCGCAGGACCCTTACGCATAAGCGACGGGCGCACCTTCGCGGCGACTCCGGGGTTTCGGCCCCGGGCCGGAAGGGTCGGCGCTCGCGGTCGGAGGCCATTCGATACGGCCTCGACCCGGGGCAATTGCGCCGCGGCTCGCCCTGGCCGAAGCGCGCTTGACCACGCCGGGCTCGCCGACGCAACATAGGCCAACCGTATAATAACCAGTGATCAAGATCCTCTGGCGGCTCATCCTCCACTGGCGGCCTTACCCGGTCGCGGTCCTCCTCGCATTCGCCTCCGTCTTCGGCAACCTCGGCTTCACGCTGGCGACGCCGTCCGTCGTCCGCTACGCGATCGACGAGGGCATCAGCGGCGGCAGCGAAGGGGCGCTGATCTTGGCGGCGGCGCTGATCATCCTCCTCCAGACCGGCCGCGGCGTCGCCACCTACGGCCAGAGCTACGTCGGTGAGTACCTCTCTCAGCACGCCGCCTACGACCTGCGCAACCGTCTCTACCGCCAGATCCAGTCCCTGAGCTTCTCCTTCCACGACCGCTCCCAGACGGGCCAGCTGATGTCGCGGGCGACGGCGGACGTCGAGAACGCGCGCCTCTTCCTCGACACGGGCCTGACGCGGATGGTCCTCATGGTCTTCCAGTTCGTCTTCGTCGCCGGCCTCATGCTCCTCCTCAGCTGGCAGCTCGCGATCCTGATCTTCATCACGTTGCCGCTGATCTCCTGGGTCTCGATCACGACGACGGCGAAGCTGCGGCCGATCGCCCTCGAAGTGCAGCAGCATATGGGCGCCTACGCCGCCGTCCTCCAGGAGTGCCTCTCCGGCATCCGGGTGGTCAAGGCGTTCACGGCCGAAGAGCACGAGTTCGAGCGCTTTCGGCGGGCCAACTGGGCGGTGCGGGAGCGGAGCCTGCTCTCGAACCGGATCTCCGCCTTCCGCCAGCCGATGATCATCTTCTTCGTCGAGTTCCTCAACGTCGGCATCCTCGCCTACGGCGGCAGCCTCGTCATGGACGACCAGATCACGATCGGCACCCTTTTTGCCTTCACGCAGTACCGCCTCCAGCTGGCTCAGCCGGTGCGCCAGGTGGGCATGCAGCTGCAGGGCGCCTCGCGGGCGGCGGCGGCGGCGGAGCGGGTCTTCGAGATCATCGACACGACCTCGGAGGTGATGGAGAAGCCGGACGCGGTGCCGCTGACCGACGTCAAGGGGCTGGTGCGCTACGAGAACGTCAGCTTCGGCTACGGCAAGGATTTCCCGGTCGTCAACGAGGTCGACATCGAGGCGCGGCCGGGTGAGACGGTCGCGCTCCTCGGCCCGATCGGCAGCGGCAAGACCACCGTCCTCAACCTCTTGCCGCGGTTCTACGACCCGGTTTCCGGCCGCGTCACGATCGACGGCACCGACGTCCGCGACGTCACCTTCGCCTCGCTGCGGGCGAACGTCGGCATCGTCATGCAGGAGGCCTTCCTCTTCAACGCCACGCTGCGCGAGAACATCAGCTACGGCAGGCCGAACGCGAGCGAGCCCGAGATGATCGAGGCGGCGAAGATCGCCCGCCTCCACGACTTCGTCATGACCCTGCCGGAGCGCTACGAGACCTGGGTCGGCGAGCGCGGCATCACCCTCTCCGGCGGCCAGCGGCAGCGCGTCGCCATCGCCCGGACGCTGCTCCTCGACCCGCGGATCCTCGTGCTCGACGACTCGACCTCGAGCGTCGACATGGAGACCGAGTACCTGATCCAGCAGGCGCTGGCCGACCTCCTCAAGAACCGCACCGCCTTCGTGATCGCCCATCGGATCCAGACGGTGCGAAACGCCGACCAGATCCTCGTCCTCAAGGACGGGCGCATCGCCGAGCGCGGCCGCCACGCCGACCTCATCGCCCAGGACGGGCTCTACCGCGAGATCTTCGACGCCCAGCTGCGCGATCAGGAGGCGCTCGCCCAGGCGCAGGCGCAGGGCGGCCCGGAGGAGGTCTCGCGGCCATGATGTGGCTCGGCGGCCGCCCCGGCGAGAGCTGGAACCAGTCCGGCAACTCGCCCCGCGGCAGCCTCGCCCAGAGCGACGAGGACACGGGCAAGATCTTCGATTGGCGCGTGATCAAGCGGCTCTTCGCCTACATGCTCCCTTACAAGAAGCACGCCGGCCTCGGCTTCGCCTCCATGGTGGTCCTCCAGGTCATGCAGATCGCCCAGCCGCTCCTCGAAGGGGCGGCGATCAACCGGGTGGTCGCCGGCGACCGCGACGGGCTCTTCCTGATCACCGGCATCTACCTCGGCACGCTGCTCGTCGCCTGGCTGGCCCAGTACCAGCAGGTCTATCAGATGAGCTGGGTGGGCCAGCACGTCCTCTATCAGGTCGCCAGCGACATGTTCCGCCACATCGTCCGCCTCTCCGTCAACTTCTTCGACAAGAACGAGACGGGCCGGGTCATGTCTCGCGTCCAGAGCGACGTCAACATCCTCCAGCAGATGCTGAGCAGCGGCCTGATCCAGACCCTCGGTAACATGCTCTCGCTGGTCGGGATCATCGGCGCCATGTTCCTCCTCAACTGGAAGCTGGCCGCGATCAGCACGACGGTGCTGCCGGTCTTTATCCTCTGCATCATGGTCTGGCAGGTCTACGCCCGGCGCAGCTTCCGCGGCGCCCGGGCGGCGATCTCGGTCGTCAGCGCCAACCTTCAGGAGAACGTCAGCGGCGTGCGCCTGATCCAGAGCCTGGGACGGGAGAGTCAGAACTTCGAGGCGTTCGAGAAGGCCAACGCCGAGAACCTGCGCGCGAACCTGTTCGCGACCCGGATCGGCGCGATGACCCAGCCGATGGTCGAGATCATCTCGGCCCTGTCGCTGGCGCTGGTCGTCTTCTTCGGCGGCTCGATGGTGATCAGCGGCGCTCTCTCGATCGGCCTCCTCTACACCTTCACGCGCTACGTGAACCGCTTCTTCGAGCCGATCCGCATGCTGACCCAGGAGTACAACCAGCTCCAGCGCTCCGCCGTCGCCGCCGAGCGCATCTTCGAGGTCCTGGACACGGACGACGAGATCAAGGACGCGCCCGACGCGATCGATCTGCCGCCGATTGAGGGCAGGATCGACTACGACGGCGTCGACTTCGCCTACGCGCCCGGCGTCGACGTGCTCAAGGACTTCCGGCTCGCGGTCGCGCCGGGGGAGCGGGTCGCCTTCGTCGGCCAGACCGGCGCCGGCAAGAGCACGGTGGTCAACCTCCTGCTGCGCTTCTACGACGTGACGGAGGGGCGCATCCTGATCGACGGCCACGACCTGCGCGACGTGACGAAGGAGTCCTTGCGGCGCCAGATCGGCATCGTCCTCCAGGAGCCGGTGCTCTTCTCGGGGACGATCGCCGATAACATCCGCTACTCGCGGCCGAGCGCGTCCGACGCTGAGGTCGAGGCGGCGGCCCGGGCCGTGGGCGCCGATGAGATGATCCGCCGCCTGGAGCACGGCTACGCGACGGAGGTCAACGAGCGTGGCGTCGGCCTCAGCATCGGTGAGCGCCAGCTCATCGCCTTCGCCCGCGCCCTCTTCGGCGACCCGCGCATCCTCATCCTCGACGAGGCGACGGCGAACCTGGACACGGCGACGGAGCTCACAGTCCAGCGCGGCATCCGCAGCCTGACGGCGGGCCGGACCTCGCTGATCATCGCTCACCGCCTCTCGACGATCCGAGACGCCGACCGGATCGTCGTCCTCGAGATGGGGCGGATCGCCGAGGTCGGCAGCCACGACGAGCTCATCGCCCACGGCGGCATCTACGCCCGCCTCTACTCGCTCGGCTTCCAGCACGCCGCAACGCGGCCCGTCGCCGCCGGCGGGCCTGCCGAGGCCGCGGGCGACGGGGCCGCTCAAGGCTGAGGCTCGTTTTGGCCCGCCTGCCGCCGTTCGCTAGAAGAAAGACCAGAACCGCTGGCGCAGTGGCTCGATCCAGACGAGGACGATCAGCGCCCAGGCAAACGCCGCCAGGGGCCAGTCGGGCAGGGCGCGGCGTGGGAGGAGCCTCGCGGGCAGCGTCGGGCGGGCCAGGCTTAGACGGCCTAGGTAGCGCGGCAGCAGCAGCCATACGGCCACGAAGACGACGATCGCGTAGACCCAGCCCGCGAGGATGTCGACCAGGTAGTGCTCGCCCATGTACATCCAGGTGACGCCGCCGACGAGGGCGTAGACGAGGACCGGTAGGCCGCGCCAGCGCCAGAGGTGGAGGCTGATCAGCGCCAGGAGGAGGGGCGCGGCAGCGTGCAACGAGGGCATGGCCGCGACGTGGTTGGGGCTGAAGTGCTGGAAGGCGAGGGAGAGCGACTCGGTCTGGGGGAGACTGGCGAGGGTGCGGATGTGGACGCGCTCGATCGGCTGGATGAGGCCGTCGCCGCTCGCCAGCCAGGGGGGCGCCGCCGGATACAGGTAGTAGGTCACGAAGCCGGCGAAGAAGAGGGCGAGCACGGCGGTGATGAAGCGCCAGTAGACCCTGCGGCTGCCCAGCCAGAGGAGGAAGGCCATCATCACCGGCGCAACGAAATGGGCCATGTAGAGCAGGGTCGCCAGCCAGTCGTAGAGCGTGACCCGCGTTTGGAGGAAGCGGTCCTGGAGGATCTCCGGCGCCGTCCTCGCCGCCCCGAGCAGCCAGCGGTCGGCGTCGATCAGCTCCTGGACGTGTACGCTTTCCTGGAGGTCGTCCGCCAGGCCGCGAAACGCCTCGTAGACGAGGACGAGCAGGAGGAGCGGCGTCCAGTCGATCAGGAAGCGCCAGCCGCGACCGGCGAGCACGCTCGCGAGGAGAAGGGGCGGGATCAGGAAATCGGGTGTCGGCCAGGAGCCGCGGCTGATCAGGTACAGGAAGGCGGCGATGAGGTAAACGACGGCCAGCGCCGCTGCCGCCGCCCGCGCCCGGGAGCCGGCGCGCCGCTCGGCGCCGGCCGCCGCCCGCTCGGACGTCGAGAGCTCGATATTCGCCGCCGCGTCCATCCCCCGCCTCCTCCCAGGTCGAAGCGATTGCAGCGTCCAGACCCGGACCCAGGCGCCAGTGCAGGCACTGAGTATAGGCACAACCACGACCGAAGGGGCCGTCGCCAGCTACCGCCTCTGACAGAAGCGCCGCCAGGCGTTAGACTCGATCAGCCGGCGTCGGCCGGAGCCTGAAAGGAGCGTCGATGGCATCCCTGACTGTCAACGGCGAGGAGCGTCAGCCCCTCGACCTGAACCGCAATCTGCTGAGCTTCATCCGCTTCGAGCTGGAGCTGACCGGCACGAAGTACGGCTGCGGCGAGGGCCTCTGCGGCGCCTGCACCGTCCTCGTCGACGGGCGGCCGCTGCGCTCCTGCGAGACGACCGTGGACGCGGTCCTCGGCAGCTCGATCACGACGATCGAAGGCCTCGCCGCCGGCGGCGACCTCCACCCCGTCCAGCAGGCCTTCGTCGAGGCGTCGGCGATGCAGTGCGGCTACTGCATCCCCGGCTTCATCATGGAGACGGTGGGGCTGCTGAGCCGAAACCCGGCGCCGTCCAGCACTCAGATCCGCGAGGCGCTGGCCGAGAACATGTGCCGCTGCGGTACCTATCAGCGCATAGAGCGCGCCGTGGCGCAGGCAGCGCTCCAAATGGGCGAGGCGCCGCGATGACCGACGTGGCTGCCAGCCCGACCGGAGGGCTACGGATCAACGGTCGCGTCGGCCTCGGCTTCCCACCCCGGCGCAACACTTACACGAGCGTCGCTTATAGCAACGCCCAGCCCGATACGGAGACGGCGACCTGGCTCGTCGTCCGGCCCGACTCAACGGTTACGGCCTACGCCGGCAAAGTCGAGTACGGCCAGAGCATTCGCACCGGCTTCGCGATGGAGGTCGCGGACGAGCTACGCCTGCCGCTGGACGCCGTCGAGGTCGTCCTCGGCGACACCGACCTCACGCCCTGGGACAACGGTACCTTTGGCAGCCAGTCGACGGCGCACACCGGCCTCCAGCTGCGCAAAGCGGCGGCGACGGCCCGCGAGGCCCTCGTCGAGCTCGCGACCAGCAAGCTCGACCTGCCGGCGAGCGAGCTCGTCGCGCGGGACGGCCGCGTCAGCTCGCGTCGGGACGCGAGCCGGGGCGTCTCCTACGGCGACCTCGTCGGCGGCGAGCTCAGCGACCGCGAGATCGACGACGAGGTCGTGCTCACGGCGCCCGAGGACTTTACGGTCATGGGCCGGCCGGCACAGCGTCTCGACGCCATCGCCCGCGTCACCGGCGCGGCGGTCTACTCCCAGGACGTCATCGTGCCCGGGATGCTGCACGCGAAGATCCGCCGCTCACCCGCCTACGGCGGCAAGGTAGGCAGTGTCGACGTCACCGCCGTCGACCAGCTGCCCGGCGTCGTGAGGGTCGTCGTGGACGAGGAGACGGTCGCGATCCTCGCCGAGTCGGATGAGGAGGCGGAGGTCGCCGGCCGTAGCCTGCGGCCGCGCTGGCAGGAAACCGAGGACCAGGCGTCGCACGACGACATGCCGCGGCTCCTCAAGGAGACTGCCCACGACCCCGCCGTCACGCAGGAAAGCGGCTCGCTGGCGGAGGGCTTCGCGCTCGCGGAGCGGACCCTCGAGGCGACGTACTACGTCCCTTACGTCTCCACGGTGCCGATGGAGCCCAAGGCGGCCGTCGCGCGCTGGGAGGACGACGGCAGGCTGACGCTGTGGGCGGGCGGTCAGCGGCCCTTCGGCCTGCGGGCCGAGATGGCGCAGGCCTTCGCGATCGACGAGAGTCGGGTCCGCGTGATCGCGACCGAGGTCGGCGGCGGCTTCGGCACGAAGAGCTACTATCCGGTCGCGCTCGAGGCAGCGAAGCTCGCGAAAGAGGCCGGCCGGCCGGTCCGCGTCGCCTACACGCGCGCCGACGAGATGACCTGGGGCAACTTCCGCCCCGCCGCCCTGATCGAGATCAAGAGCGGCTTCATGAGCGACGGCCGCATCGTCGCCTGGGAGTTCAACGCTTACCACGCCGGCCCGTCGGCCAACATCGGCCGCCGCGGCTCGGACGGGCCCTACGACGTGCCCCACGTCAGGGTCAGCGTCGCCTCTTCGGACAGCCCGCTGCGCAGCGGCTCTTACCGCTCCCTCGGCGCCGCCGTCAACCACTTCGCCCGCGAGTCGCACATGGACGAGATCGCCGCCGACCTCGGCGTGGACCCGGTGGCGCTTCGCCTCCGGAACCTGAGCCACCCGCGTTTCCGCGGCGTCCTCGAGCAGGCCGCCGCGCGCTTCGGCTGGACGCCGGGCGCGGCGCCCTCCCGGCGGGGCATCGGCTGCGCCCTCGCCTTCGATGTCGGCAGCTACGCCGCGGCCTGCTTCGAGCTCGATGTCGCCGGCGCCGAGGTCAACATCGGCAGGGTGGTCCTCGCCGCCGACTGCGGCCAGATCGTCAATCCGGTCGGGGTCGAGAACCAGGTCGAGGGCGCGATTATGATGGGCATCGGCACCGGGCTCTACGAGGCGGCCGAGTTCCGCGCCGGCCGCCTCCTGACCTCTTCTTTCGCGCGCTATCGCGTGCCGCGCATGCTGAACCTGCCGCAGATCGAGGTCGTGCTCACCGGCGACCAGAGCCTGCCCTCGACCGGCGCCGGCGAGGTCGGCATCGTGCCCGTAACGGCGGCGATCGCCAACGCCCTCTTCGACCTCACGGGCCAGCGCATCCGGGAGCTGCCGGTCCAGCCCCGTCTCGGCAAGAGCGGCGCCTAGCGGCGGCTGGCGACGAAGAAGACGCGCCGGAAGGGATAGACGGTCCCGGCTTGCGTCCGCGGGTAGGCGGCCCGGAGCTTCGCCGCGTAGATCGACGTAAACGCGTCCCGTTCGCCCTCGTCGAGGAGGGTGAGGATCGGCTGCAAGGACGTTCCCTTCACCCACTCGAGGACCGGGTCTGCGCCCGGCAGCACGAAGTAGTAGGTCGTCTCCCAGGCGTCGACTTCGAAGCCGAGGCCGAGGCCGAGCAGGAGCTCGACGTACCAGGCCAGGGGCTGAACCGCGAAGCGGTGCCAGTGGGCCAGCTTCGCCGCCCAGAGCCCGCCGCGCACCGTCTCCTCGAGCAGCTCGTGCGAGGGCAGGACGTGGCTGAACGGCATCTGGACCGCGAAGACGCCGCCCGGATTCACGAGCGCCGCCAGGCGCGGGAACAGCGCCGCGTGGTCGTCGACCCACTGGAGGGCGGCGTTGGCGAAGATCAGGTCGGCCGGGTCGGCGTAAGCCTCGATATTGCCTTCGACGAACTCGAGGCGGCCTGGCAGCGTCTGGGCGTAAGCGCGGGCGAGCATCTCGGGCGAGCTGTCGAGGCCGGTGACGCGGGCCGCCGGCCAGCGGTCGGCGATTGCGCGCGTCAACTCGCCGGCGCCGCAGCCGAGGTCGACGACCCGCCGCAGCGGCAGGTCGGCGGCGATGCGCTCGAGCAGGGCGAAGAAGGGCCGCGAGCGCTCATCGCTGAAACGGGCGTACTGGGCCGGGTCTCGCACGGGCAGGCCTCCTCTCGACGCTCGAGCGAAGGCTAACACCGCCAATCCTCGACAGCCAGCCTCGCGACGAGGGCGCAGCCGCGCGCCTGCGGCGGGGCTTGTCAGGGCGGTCGGAGGCGTTAGCATAGCGGCAAGGGCCCACATGCCCAAGGGGCGCTCACATGGTTGATCGAATGACGCCCGCCGAGGAGTGGTGGCGGGAGCACAAGGTAAGCCTGCCGACGGGACAGCGCGGCCGCTGGGCGATCGAGCACTTCAAAGTCGAGGCGGGCACGCGGCTGCCGTACTTTCGGGTGTATGGCCAGGACTGCCCGCCGGGAACCTACACGCGGCTCGTCTACTACAAGGACGGGCCGCCGGAGATCGCCGAGACCCTGGACGACATGGAGAACCCGGCCGGCCAGAGCTTCATGACCGACACGCCGGGCGAGATCGAGGACCACGCTGACGTCATGGCCGAGATCCGGCGCCGCGGCGGTCGCGTGCTGATCCACGGCCTCGGCCTCGGCCTGATCGCCAGGTTCGCGCTCGATCAGCCCAACGTCAGCCATGTCGACGTCGTGGAGCTCGATCAGGACGTGATCGACCTCGTCGCGCCCCACTACCGGGAGGAGCGGCTAACGATCCACCGCGGTGACGCTCGGAGCTACGAATGGCCGGCCGGCTCCCGCTGGTCCGTCGTCTGGCACGACATCTGGGGCGACTACCGGGTCGAGAACCTGGAGGAGATGGCGAGCCTCCACCGTCGCTTCGACGCCATGGCGGACTGGCAGGCCTCCTGGTCTGAGGAGTTCCTCATTGGCCTGCGCCGCGCGGAGCAGCGGCGTTTGGAAAGAGGCGGCTGATGGCGAAGCGTAAAGCAGACGAGGCGATGCTCCTCCATCCCGCCGCGATCGGCGAGATCGACCGTGGCGCCGGCGTCAAGACGACCCCGCTCGTAGGCCGCTGGAACACGCGCGCCGGCCGGCTGACGACCGGCAGGACGACGTTTGGGCCCGGCACCGAGATCCCGCTCCACACCCACAACGTCGACGAGACCGTCATGCTTCTTCGCGGCGTGGCGACCGTCAACATCGACGGTCGGGCGCATGCTGCCCGGGCCGGCGACGTGACCTGGATCCCGGCCGGTGTGCCGCACAACTTCCGCAATCGCGGCGCCGGCGAGATGCAGATCTACTGGGTCTACGCCGGCCGCGACGTCAGCCGAACGATCGTCGCGACGGGTGAGACCTTCGAGCACCTCTCGGAGGCGGACCGCCGGCTGGCGACAAAACCGGCCGCCGGTCCTGCCTGATGAGGCGGCGATCCGTCTATCGACCCTGTCGATGACCGACGAGAGGCAGTGACGCGGGCCGTGCCCTTCCAGGGCGTCCGTCTCGGGCGCTTACACCTCGCGGCGCTGGCCGCGGTCGTCCTGCTCGGCGCCTGCGCCTCCGCCGCCGATCCGTACGCTCCCACCGCCACGAAGACCACGGCTGCCGGCGGCGTTGCTGCCACCGGGAGTAACCCGCAGGGCAGTCTGCCCGTCTCGGCGGCGGCGACCTGCGAGCCGGTCAGGGCGACGCCGGCGCCCGGCCTGACGCCGGAGCCGGAGGGCAGGCTCTGCCCGCCGATCGACGTTCCTACGCCCCCCATCCGTCCGGCGCCGCTGCCCTCGGGCCAAGACGAGCGCCTCCAGGCCCTGCTCGATGACGTCCTGGCGCCGGCGTCGCAGGCTTACGGCGTTTACGTGAAAAACCTGGCCGACGGCAGCAGCGCCGGCGTCAACTTCGACAGGGTCTACCGGGCCGCCTCCCTGTTCAAGCTCTACGTGATGTGGGAGGCGTTCCGTCAGGCTTCCCTCGGCAGCCTCAGCTTCGAGGAGGTGTTGGAGGTCGCGCCTTACTATGCGGCGTTCGAGCTCGGCACGAACGCGGTCGAGGCGGGGGACCTGGTGACGGTCGCCGAGACCTTGCGGCTGATGATGTCGGTTAGCGACACGCCGACGGCCGTGCTCCTCCAGGACCGGGTCGGCGTCGCGAACATCAACCAGGCCCTGCGGGCGCTCGGCATCGAGAATAGCGGCCTGCCCTACCCGGCGGACACGGCCGCGACGGCACGCGACGTCGGCGTCTTGCTCGAGGCGATCTTCGAAGACGAGGGAGTCAGCGAGACGGCGCGGGCGGAGATGATCGCGCTGCTGCTCTCGGCGGAGATCGACCACGGCCTGCGGGCCGGCGTTCCGGCGACGGTGGACGTTGCCCACAAGACCGGCTCGCTGGCGATGGTCCTGCACGATGCCGGCGTCGTCTTCTCGCCCGGCGCGACCTACGTGCTCGTCATCCTCTGGGACCGCCAGGGAGGGCCGAGCCTCATCGAGGCGGTCTCTCGGAGCGTCTACGCCTACTTCAACCCCGGCGATTAGCCACGCGACGGCGCCGCCGCTCTGATCGGCCTATGCGGGTACGGGGGTCGCGCGCTTTGCTAGTGGCTGTGGCCCGGCGGCCGCGGCGCCTTCCGGCTCGCGACCGGCACGCGCCGCGGCGGCTGGAAGCCGCCCGTTGGACGCGGTCGCTCGGGCAGAGGGCGCAGGTAGAGATAGGTGCCGGCTCGGCGGGGAAAGACCAGCGGTAGACGCTCGGCGAGGAGGTCAAGCAGCCGATTGGACCAATGCTCTGTCAGACGGGGGATGACGCGCGAGTTCAGCAGCGAGCTGGTGCCAAAGAAGGTGAGGGCGGCGAGGAAGGCGATGCTCGGCGCCATCCAGAGGGCCGAGTCGAGGGCCGTCCCCAGGGTGACGGAGCCGGCCGACGACATGACGGGCACGATGACGAACCAGCCGAAGTGGAGGTCCTTGACGACGGCCCAACTCCGGCCGACCGACCGGCTGCAGGCGCGGCCGATATCCGACCCCACGGCGCGGACGAGGGATGCCTTTGCCCTAAGCATCGCTGCCTCCGTCCGACCAGTCGACGGCTAGCCGACGGCTCGCGGAGCGGCGAAGTTCTGCGACGAGTCTGCCGCGTTTGAAGGCTATGTGTCGCTTGGCGTCAATGATCACCACCTCCAGAGTCGCCGAAGGCGCCGCCATGCAGCGTCGTCGAGCTTATGCCTCTGTCAGTGGTCTACGGGGTTAGCTGACGGGTTAGGACTGACAGTAACTGTCCCTCCTGCTAGGCAGGATGCACCCCTGGCGGCTGGTTCCCCCGCTCTTTGAGCAGATTAGACCGTGTCGGGTCGGTTATCGCCTCCGCGATCATAGCCGGGAAGATCGATCTGTCAACCCCGCGCGTCGCCTCATTCGGACGGGACGCCGACGCCCTTCTTGCCGACGATCTCGTCGAAGGACGGCTTCGGCATGCCCGGCACCCAGGTAGCGTCGCGCAGCTCCAGGCGGTTGCCGCTCGGGTCGTGGAAGTAGAGCTCCCGAGCGGTGAAGTAGCCGCGCTCCCGGTAGACGAGGCTCTCGACGTGCACGCCCTGGTCGAGGAGCAGGCGGCAGCCCTCCTCGAAAGAGGACGGTTCGACCGTGGTGCAGCGGTGCGTCCTGGGTCGCGCGCCCGAAGAGGGCCTCGCTGCGCTGACAGAGGAGGATGTTGTTGCCGTCCACGCGGAAGCAGGCCATGCGGCCGCCCGGCAGCCTGCCCGCGTTCTCGAGGCCGAGCACGTCCTCGTAGAAGCGCTCGGACTCGTCGAGGTCGTTCACGGGTATCGACCAGTGGGTAACGCCTTCGATCTTGATCATCTCGCCCTCCTGACGCCGGCTAGCGCTGTGCTCACAGGGCCGGCGGGCGGGTTGACGGTCGCCGCCATCTAAGCCTATGATGCATTCCTAAATAAGTACATGCTAATATGAGACTGGCGGCCTGGAGCGGATCAGGCTCGCCGGTAGCCTGGGAGAGGACACTGGCAGCACGCGAGCTTGAGCTGACCAGCCGACCCGTTTGGCGAAGCCGACCCCTTCTCGGCCAGCTCCTGCTTGGCATCGCCATCGTCGCCGCTCTCGCTCTTTTCGTGGCGCAAAGCCTGAGCTTCTCGCAGCTGCGCGAGGCCTTCGCGGCGCTGCCCCAAGACCCCCTCACGGTCGCACTCATGGCCGCCGGCTACACGGCAGCCTTCTGGCTGCGGGCCCTCGCCTGGCAAGCCCTGCTTTCGACTCGGCTCAGCGTCGGCCGCCTCTTCTCGATCCTCCAGGCGAGCCTCTTCCTCAACCACCTGCTGCCGTTCAAGGTCGGCGAGATCGCCCGTCCCTACCTCGCGGCGCGTCGCGGCATTCCCGGCCCGGAAGCGACGACGAGCGCGGTCGTCGCCAGGCTCGCCGACTTCGCCGCCCTCGCGGCGATCGCGGCCGTCGCCCTGCCCTTCGGCGTAATCCCCTCGGCGGCCGCCGTGCCCGTGGCCGGCTTCGGAGCGACGCTCCTCGCTGCCGGGCTGCTCCTGCTGACGCTGAGGCGATCCATGCCGGCCTTCGCGCCGGCCGCCTTTAGAGAGCGGCTCCTGAGCGTCCAGGCGGCGCTGGGCCGGATCACGCCGCGGCAGCTGGCGCTCGCCTCGCCGCTCGTGCTCGGCAGCTGGCTGCTGGAGAGCTGCGTTCTCTACGCCACGGCGCACCTCCTCGGCGCCGACGTCTCGCCGGCGACGGCGATGGGAGCGACGGCGGTGACGATCCTCTTTCAGGTAGTCCACCTCGCGCCCGGCGGACTCGGCGTCTACGAGCTGAGCATGACCTCCGTCCTTACGCTGCACGGCATGCCGGCGGCGGAGGCGCTGACGCTGGCCCTGGTCGCCCACGGTTTCAAGTTCGCCTACTCGTTCAGCTTCAGCCTCCCCTTCGCCGTCAACGAGGGCGTCGCCGCTCTGCGGGGCGAGCGCGACCGGCCGAAGACGGCTTCTCGCCTCGAGATCGTCGTCGCGCGGCTGTGGAACGTCTTCAACGAAGGCAAGCCGTTCACGCCCGTCTTCGGCCTGCTCCTGCTCCTCGCGCTGAGCCTGCCCGAGGCCGGCCGGCCGGCGTACTGGCTGAGCTTCGCGGCGGCCCTGCTCGCCGTGGTGCCGCTGGCGGTCGTGCTCTTCCGATTCGACTTCCCGTTGAAGCTGCGGGCGGCCCTCTGGGCCTACCTCGCCCTCTTTCTCGCGGCCTTTCGCTTCGTCGACGTCTGGGCCGTAGGGCTCACGCTCGCTGCCTACCTGACGTTCACGGTCTTCGTCTGGGGCACCGTCTATTACCACCTGCGCATCGGTACGCCCTGGACGAACTTCCTCCGCTTCTGGCGCCTGGTCCTCGAGAACCCAGACCCGACCAGCGGCAACTTCCAGGAGCAGGTGCCGAAGCTCCTGATCCTCGTCCTGAGCGTGGCCTACCTCACAAACGACCGCGGGCCGATGCCGGTCATCGGCATCGAGGCCTTCACGCTCGGTGTCGCGGTCTCGGCGCTGCTCCTCCACCAGTGGCTCTTCCGCTGGGTGCCGCCGCTGCCGCAATCGCCGGCGCCGGTTCCGGGCCCGGCCCCGGCGCGCGTCAGCCGCCGGTTCATCGTCATCGCGATCGACGGCTGCCGCGCCGACCGGCTGGTCGAGGCGGCGACGCCGTGCATCGACCGGCTGCGGGCGGAAGGCGCCGACTATCGCAACGTCAGCACCGTCTACCCGGCCCGCACCGTCACCTGCTTCGCTTCCATGCTTACCGGGGCACCGCCGCGAGTGCACGGCATGCGGAGCAACTTCGTGCCCCGGCTCGGCGTGCGCTGCGACAGCATCTTCGCGGCACTGAGGCGCGGCGGCCTCAGCGGCAAGCTCGTCGGCATCGCCCATCTGATCGATGCCTTCGGCGACGACGTGCGCAGCGTGACCGCCGTGATGGACAACGACGACATCGATGACGCGCTCGTCGAGCAGGCGAAGCGGGTCATGACGGCCGAAGACCCGGAGCTCCTCGTGCTCCAGCTGCTCAGCGTCGACCAGACCGGCCACGCCCGCGGCAGCTACTACCCGGAGTACCTGCGCCAGATCGAGCTGACCGACCGCAAGATCGATGCCTTCCTCGCCTGGTGCGGCGAGCGCGGCTACCTGGAGGCTGCGACCGTGCTGGTCACGGCCGACCACGGCCAGGGGATCGGTATCGGCGGCCACGGCCACATGAGCCCGCCGGAGATCAAGGTACCCTGCGTCCTCTGGGGCGCCGGCGTCGCGGCCGGCGCCGTCGTCGACGAGCCGCGCTTCGTCACGGACATCGCGGCGACGGTCGCCCGCCACCTCGGCGTCGCGGCGCCGCGAGAATCGGTCGGCAGCCCCCTCCTGCCTCCGTCTCCGGCGACGAGGCAGCCAATCGTTTACATAATCCCGGCCTTTAACGAGGAGGAGAGCCTGCCGGCCGTCCTCCGCCGCCTCGCCGAGAGCGCCGCGGCCGTTTCGGAGATCGAAGTCGTCGTCGTCGACGACGGCTCGACGGACGCGACGGCGGCGGTCGCGCGCGCCCACGGCGCCCGTGTCGTCCAGCACGAGCGCAACCGCGGCCTTGGCGCCGCCCTGCGCAGCGGCCTGCTCGCGGCGCGCCGCCTCGACGCGCGCGCGGCGGTCTACCTCGACGCCGACGGTGAGTACGACCCGGCCGAAGCGACGCGCCTGCTCGCGCCGATCGAGAGCGGCGCCGCCGACTACGTGCTCGGCTCGCGCTTCCGGGGACATGTAGAGGGCATGACGCTCGTTCGGCGCGGCGCCAACCGCCTCTTCAGCCTGCTCCTCTCGTTGGTCTGCGGCCGCTGGATCTCGGACGGCCAGACGGGCTACCGCGCCTTCTCCGCCCGCGCGATCGCCGTCGCCGAGATCAACCACGACTACAACTACGCCCAGGTGCTGACGATGAACCTGCTCCATAAGGGCCTGCGTCTGCAGGAGGTGCCGGTCTCCTATCGGCGGCGGCGCCGCGGCCGCTCTTTTATCCGGGTCGATTACCTCTGGCGGGTGCCGCTGGCCATGACGCGGGAGCTGCTGAGCAGCTGACGAAAATCCTTGGTGTCGAGGTTCTGAAGGAAGGGTCGATAGATGAGAGGGACTGGACGATTCACGGCGGTCGCGGCCGTTGCGCTGGCAGCGATTCTAATGGCTGCCTGCGGTGGCGAGGACCGGCCCGGCGTCGACGTGATCGAGGACGGCACACCGTCCGGTAGCGGCTCCAGCAGCGTTTCGGCCAGCGGCGGCGGCCCGACCTCTGGCACGGGCGACCTCTACGTGCCGGTCAGCAACGTCGATTCCTACTTGAGCATGGCCGCCGACCTGCGCGACATCCGCGTCATCATGGCGCCGGCCACGGCGGGCAACGCCGTCGACTGGGCGGCGGCGAGCGCTATCTACGAGAACGGCAAGAACCAGGAGCGCCCCGACGGCCTGCGCTCGCTCGCCAGCATACCGAACGAGGCCGTCCACGCCGTCTTCCCGGACGGCGCCGCAGTCTACGGCGAGGCCGACTTCATCAACGCGATCGTCCGCGACGGCCTCAGCGGCAGCGGCCGCGGTGCCGGCCTCTCGGACAACGCCCGACGGCAGCTGGTCGACAAGGGCATCCAGATGCTCCTCTACGCCAAGGCGCTCCAGGAGATCGAGTCCGCGAGGACGCGCGTCGCCGCAGGCAACACCGACGATGCCAGCGGCGCCCCCCACGCCGTCGATGAGGCCTGGGGCGCCATCGCCGGCGTAGCCGAGGCCGACGGCAGCCGGCCGCACGGCCTCCTGAGCACGGCGAGCAGCCGCGAGGCGAACTTCGGCCTCGACGGCAAGCTGCGCCTGCCGCTCGAGGAGGCGCTGGTCGGGGCGCAGGCGGCGGCCCGCGCCGGCGACTTAGACGCCTTCAACGCGGCGGCGGCGGAAGTCAGGGGCCACCTCAACGCGACTTTCTACCTCGCCAGCCTGCGCTACGCAACGAGCCTCCTCGGCGACGAGACGGCGGCGGACCGCGAGGTCCACCTCGCGGAGGGTTGGACCTTCTTCCAGACGATCCGCGCTCAGGTCGCCTCCGGCGGGCCAACCGCGGCCGAGACCGTCGTCGCTGCCTACAGCCGCGAGCCGGCGTCGCCGTACCCGGCTAGCGAGCGGGACGCCGTCTACGCCGCCCTCAACGAGATCGCCGTGCTGGCGGCGCTCGCCATCCCCGACGACCTGATCGTGCATAACCCGCCGCAGTAGCAACCTGGACCTGCTGGAGACTTGCATGAGACGAATACCCCTTCTTGCAGCAGCGCTCGCCCTGACGGCCCTTGCCGCCGTTCTCCTGACGGCCTGCGGCGGCGGCGACGACCGGCTGACGATCTACGCCGGCCGCTCCAAGAACCTGGTGCAACCCCTTCTCGAGCGGTTCTCCGAGGATACCGGCATCTCGATCCGGGTCCTCTACGGCGACAGTACCGACCTGGCGTTGGGCATCCTCGAGGAGGGCCAGAACAGCCCCGCCGACGTCTACTACGGCCAGGACGTCGGCGCTCTCGGTGCGCTGAAGGCGGCAGGAAGGCTCTCGGAGCTGCCGCCGGCGCTCCTGGCGATGGTCGACCCGGCGTTTCGCTCGCCGGACGGGCTCTGGGTCGGCATCTCCGGCCGTCAGCGCGTCATCGTCTACAACACGGACGCCGTCGATCCGGCCGAGCTGCCCTCGTCGATCCTCGACTACACGGCACCGGCCTGGGAGGGACGCCTCGGCATCGTGCCGCGCAGCGACGGCTTCCCCGAGTTCGTGACGGCGCTGCGTCTGATCAACGGCGAGGCGTTCGCGCGCGGCTGGCTCGAGGACCTCAACGCCAACGATCCGACCGCCTACGCCAACAACATCGCCGCCATTCAGGCGGTGGCCAACGGCGAGGTCGACGCCGCCTTCCTCAACCACTACTACCTCTTCCGCTTCCTCGAGGAGCGCGGCGCGGACTTCAAGGCGCGCAACTACTACTTCGCGGCCGGCGACGTCGGCGGCCTCTTCCTCGTCGCCAGCGCCTCGATCCTCGACTCCGCCCACCACCGTGATGACGCCGAGCGGTTCATCGAGTACCTGCTCTCGACCGAGGCGCAGCAGTACTTCACCGATGCAACGCACGAGTACCCGCTAGTGCCCGGTATCGCGGCCGATCCGGGGCTGCAGCCCCTTTCTCAGATCGACCCGCCCCAGATCGACCTCAGCGACCTCACGGACCTGCGCGGCTCGCTGGACCTGATGCGGCAGACGGGGCTCCTCCCCTAGATGGCGCTCGCGCTCGCTCAGGCCCGCGGTCGCCTGAACCGGGCGCCGCTGATCCTCCTGGCGCTGGCCGCGCTCGTGACGGCAGCCGTGCTCATGCCGCCCGTCTACCTGGTCTGGCGCGCGACCGAGAGCAGCGCGATCTGGGAGCACCTCAGCGACGAGAGCACCCTGCGCGCCCTCGGCCGGACGCTGCTCCTGACCGCGAGCGTCACGGCGACCTGCATCGCCCTGGCGGTGCCGCTGGCCTGGCTCACGGGCCGCACCGACCTGCCGCTGCGCCGCTTCTGGACCGTCCTGCTGGCCCTGCCCCTCGCCGTGCCGTCGTTCGTCGGCGGCTTCGTCATGGTCAGCGCCCTCGGACCCGGCGGCCTCGTGCAGGACCTGCTGGCGCCCATCGGCGTCGACCGCCTGCCCTCGATCTTCGGCTTCTGGGGCGCCTGGATCACGCTCAGCGTCGTCAGCTACCCGTATATTTTTCTCCAGGTCCGGGCGTCGCTGAGCCACAGCGACCCTTCGCTGGAGGAGGCAGCGCGCGGCCTCGGCAACGGTTCCTGGCGGACCTTCTGGCGCGTCAACCTGCCTCAGATGCGGCCGCCGATCGCCGCCGGCGCCCTGCTCGTCGCGCTCTACTCGATCAGCGAGTTCGGCGCCGTCTCCATGCTCCGCTACGACACGCTGACGCCGCTGGTCTACCTCCAGTACACGACGAGCTTCGACCGCGCCGCCGCCGCCGTGCTCGGGCTGCCGCTGATCGCGCTCGCCGTGCTGATCCTCGGCCTCGAGGGCATGACGCGCGGTCGGGCCCGCTACTACGGCGGCGCCCAGCCGCGGCCCGCCCGGACGATGGCGCTCGGCTCCTGGCGCTGGCCCGCCTTCGCCTTCTGCGCGCTCGTCGCGCTGGTCGGCGTCGGCCTGCCGGTCGCGGTCATCCTCTACTGGCTCATCAGCGGCCTTTCGGCCGAAGGCACGACCAGCTTCCTCGCCGAGGCCGCCGTTAACTCGACGCTCGCCGCGGCGCTGGCGGCGCTGGCGGCGGCGACCGCCTGCTTGCCGATCGCCTACCTCTCGGCCCGCCACGCCGGGCGGCTCGCCGGCTTTTTCGAGAAGGCCTCCTACGCCGGCCAGTCGATACCGGCGATAACGATAGCGCTGGCGCTCGTCTTCTTCGCGGCCACCTACGCCACGCCGCTTCAGCGGACGCTTGGCTTGCTGGTCTTCGCCTACACGGTCCGCTTCCTGCCGGAGGCGTTGGGCGCGATCCGCGGCGCCCTCCTGCAGCTCAATCCGAACACGGAGGAGGCGGCGCGTAGCCTCGGGGCGGGCCCGCTGAAGACCTTCGCGCGGATCACGGCGCCCCAGGCCCTGCCCGGCGTCTTTGCCGGCATGCTGCTCGTCTTCCTCACGGCGATCAAGGAGCTGCCGATAACCATCCTCCTCAGCCCGATCGGCTTCGACACGCTGGCGACGGAGATCTGGTCCGCCACCAGCGAGGCGTTCTTCACGCGAGCGGCGCTGCCTTCCCTGACGCTTCTCTTGATCTCCGCCTTCGCGGTGCTGATCATGCTTCGCAGGGAGCGTTTAACGTGACTCAACCGATCCTCGTCTGTCGCGGCCTCGGCAAGCGGTTCGGCCGCACCGCTGCCTTGCGGGGCGCCAACCTCGAGCTCAGAGAGGGCGGCCTGCTGGCGCTGCTCGGTCCCAGCGGCTGCGGCAAGACCACCCTGCTGCGGCTGATCGCCGGCTTCGAGATGCCGGATGCCGGCGAGATCGAGCTCAGAGGCAAGCTGATCAGCTCGGCCAACCACACCGTGCCGCCGGAGAAGCGCGGCGTCTCGATGGTGTTCCAGGACTTCGCCCTCTTCCCCCACCTGAGCGTCGGCGCCAACGTCGCCTTCGGGCTGCCGCGCGGCGCCAACAAGCAGGCCCGCGTCGCGGAGCTGCTCGCGCTCGTCCGTCTCGAGAGCCTCGCGGCGCGGATGCCGCACGAGCTCTCCGGCGGCCAGCAGCAGCGCGTTGCCCTGGCGCGCGCCCTCGCCTCCGAGCCCGCCCTCGTCCTCCTCGACGAGCCGTTCTCCAACCTCGACCCGTCGATCAGGGCCGACGTGCGCGACGAGGTGCGCCATCTCCTCGAGAGGGTGGGCATCACGGCGATGATCGTCACGCACGACCAGGAGGAGGCGCTGAGCCTGGCCGGCGAGGTCGCCGTGATGATCGACGGCGAGGTCCTCCAGGTCGGCACGCCGGGCGAGGTTTACGCCCGGCCGGTCAGCCGCCGGGTCGGCGAGTTCGTCGGGGCGGCGAACATCCTGCCCGGCAAGCTCGAAGACAGGCAGGTCGAGTGTGAGCTTGGCCGCTTCGCCGTCGACGCCGGCTTCAGCGGGCTGGCGGACGTCATGTTCCGGGCGGAGACGCTTGCAATATCGGCCGAAGGCGGCGTCGCGGCCGAGGTGACGGACGTCGATTACTACGGGCACGACCAGATGATCACGGCGCGACTGCGAAGCGGTGCCGAGGTACGGCTGCGGCTGCAGGCGCTGCAGCCGTACGCGATCGGCCAGAAGCTGGCGATCGCGGCCACGGCCGACCCGCTGGTCTTCCCGCGCCAGACCCCGCCTGGATGAAGCTGGCGGCGCTCGCGCGTCGGCCCCGGTTTCGCGGCGCTGTTGCGCTCTTCCTCCTGCTCGCCCTCGTCTACTCCTTCTCCGTCGGCCTGCGGGCGACGCGCGGCGCCTCGATCACGGGGGACGAGCCCTTCTACCTCCTGACGACCCAGAGCCTCATCCAGGACGGCGACCTCTACCTCAGCCAGCAGTACGAGCGCGAGTCCTACCGCTCCTTCTTCGACCACCCGGACGGTCTCTGGCGCCAGTCGGTGCCGACGGGCGACGGCCGCCTCCTGAGCCCCCACGAGCCCGGGCTCTCCGTCCTCGTCATCCCCGGCTTCGCTCTCGGCGGCCTGCGCGGCGCCCAGGTCGAGCTGCTCCTCATCGCGGCGCTGACCTTCACGCTCGCCTTCGTCCTCGTGAGCCTGGAGACGGGCTCGCTCGGGCTGAGCTGGCTAGTCACGGCGGCGGTCGGCCTCTCGGCGAGCGCCTTCGTCTACTCGACGGAGGTTTACCCGGAGCTGCCGGCCGGCCTCTGTCTCGTCCTCGCCCTGCTCCTGCTGCGCCGCGGCGCCGGCGGCGCCCGGGCCGGCATTGGCCTCGCGCTCCTGCTCAGCGCCCTCGCCTGGCTCGGCATGAAGTACGTGCCGCTCGCTGCGCTGGTAGCCGTCGCCTTCCTGGTGGCGTCGGACCAGCGGGGGCGCCTGGTGCTCCTCTCGCTCAGCGCCGTCTCTGGCGCCTTGTACGTCTGGTTTCATCTCGCGGTCTTCGACGACCTCACCGCCTACAGCCTGAACACCGTCTACGAGGGCGCCGACGCCGTCAGCGTCCTCCAGTCGCACGTCGAGTTTCGCGAGCGCGCCTATCGGGTCTGGGGCCTGTTCATCGACCAGCGATTCGGCATCGGCCGCTGGGCGCCGCTTCTCCTGCTCCTGATTCCGGCGCTCGCGTTCCTGCCCAGGTCCGGCCTCGTGGGGCACTTGACGCTGGTGCTGATCTGCGGTCAGGTGCTGATCGCGACCTTCGTCGCGATCACGATGATGGGCTGGTGGTTCCCGGGGCGGCCGCTCGTCGTCGTCCTGCCGCTGTTCCCCCTGGCGCTGACGCCGCTTATCGCCGGCCTGCCGGCCGCGGGCAAGCTCTTCGCGGCCGGGCTCGGCGCCGTCTCCCTCTACGTCACGGTCGCTCTGCAGCGTGCGGTCGCCGGCGCCGAGGTCACTCTCGCCGTCGACCCCTTTGACCTCGACGCGCCCTTGTTCCGCGCGCTGGCGTCGCTCTTCCCGAGCTATCAGCAGTGGTCGGCGGAGACCGTCGTCCTGACAATCGGCTGGCTGGCGCTACTCGCCGTCGCGCTCGGCGCCGTTCTCCGTCGCGCTTACGGCGGCGAGCCCGGCGTCGCCTCAGCCGCCGCGGCGCCGCGGCGGCTCACGCTCCGCGTCCTGGGTTGGCGCCGCGGCTGAGGCCAGCCGCCGCGGCCCGGTGCCGCGCGTTGGCGCTCTGGACCGCCTCCATGATCTCCATCGCCGCGCCGGTCTCGCGGCCGCTGGCGCAGACCGCCGCTACGTCCTTTGGCAGGCATTTGCCATCGTAGCCCCGCGCCGCCGTGACGCTCGTATGGCTCTCGCCGATCCGCCAGTCCGCCGTCCAGAGCTCGCGCGCCGCCTCATAGTCGACGCCGACGTTCTGGCATAGGTCGAAGAACTCGTTGCAGAAGGCGACCTTGAGGGCGAGGAAGGAGTTCTCCATGTACTTCACCAGCTCGGCCGTGGTTGGCGGCACGATGAAGTGGCGGGCCGCCTCCGGGTAGACGCCGGCGAAGAGGTCGCGGACCTGCTCGACGGGGGCGCCGTAGCCGCCGTAGATCAGGAACGAGCGCTGCGACGGGTCGCGATAGGGATGGCCCTCCGACTCGCCGGCGTACTCGGGCACGCAGACGAGCGGCTTGCCGGAGGCGCGAATGAGGCGCTCGGTGGTGCCGATCGAGACCGTGCTCTCGCAGACGATCGCCCGGCGGGGGCTCGCCAGAGAGACGATCTCCTCGACGATGCTGACATCGGCGCTGCCGTCCGCGGCCGCCGGCGTCGGAACGCATACGAAGACGAAGTCCGCCTCCGTGAGGTCGCTCGGCTGACCGAGTCCCTTCGGCGGGTCGTAAGGCACGATCTCGTGCGCGCTTCCGAAGGTGCTGGCCACGTACTGGCCGATAGCGCCATAGCCGGCGATGGTTAGCCGCACCGTTAAGACCTCCAGAGCTCGGGCCCGACGCCGCAATTTTAACACTAGCTAATCTGCGCCCTCGCTCACGGCGACGTGACGAATCAAAGCTGCCGCCGTAACGCCTGAACCGCGCCCTTCGTTCTAAAGGTGAGACGGACCTCTCAAGCAACCTTAGGGAGAAGGCAATGCTCGACGCACTCAAGAATCGACTAAGGAAGGGCAAGCCCGACGAGGACATCGATCGCCTCCAGGGAGACGTGGCCCAGTCGCGAGAACGGCTGAAGTCGGCAGCGCTGGCCCCCGCCGAGCACGCCAAGGAGCAAACGGCGCCGGCGAATGCTGCAGTCAGCTCGCCGACGAAAGCGAGCAAAGCAAGCCCGAAGCGACCGGATAACTGGTCGCGAGCGCTGGATGCGTTTCCCGATCCCCACCGCCGCCGGCCCGGGCGCAGGAACGAGGGCTAACGGCGGTGGTGCGCTGGCTACGCCGACTGTGGCTCCGCCTCTCGACCGGTCATCGTCGGCTGCTGGTGGAGCCGGCCCCCGAGAGAGGCGACCGTCAGCGCCTCGAACGCTTGAGCCGCCGACTAAACCAGGGCAGAGACGGCGCCCTCGGCGGCGGGCCCAGGTCCCTGTCGGAATGGGGCGAGCGGACGCCGGACGACCGCGTCCCGGGACGCGCCGGCGATAGGGCCGACCGGCCGGCTGACTAGACCAGCGTCGGAAACGCTTCCTCGAGCGTCGAGCCGCGCTCGATCGCGCCGCGTGCCAGCCTGAGGCCAGACTCCTGCACAACCTGGCGCCAGTGCGGGTCGCGGCAGAGCTCGACGTCGAGCATGATCTTGTCCATCCAGTCCGTGATCGTGCTGCGGCTGACCTGCTCGGCGGCGCGGTCGGCGAGCACTTCCGGTAGCAGCGGGTCGCGGCGCAGGTGCCGGAGCGGGCTCGGCAGTCGATCTCGCAAACCCGAGCCGCCATCCAGGCCCCGTACCGTCGCCTGGAGGCGCCAGGCCTGGCTCAGCGCCTCGGCCGTCTCATCCACGGAGCGCGGATCGACGGGCAGGAGGCCGTCCCTGAGCTCCGGGTACGCCCCCATGCGCAGGGAGCCGACGATGATCCCCGGCACGGCGCCGACGGCCCTGGTGCCTCTCCGGCGCAGCCGCTGGTTGAACTCGCGGATGAAGGAGGGCTTGTTGTTGACGGCAAACTCCTTCGCCACGAGGTTCATGCCATCGGCGAGGGGGTTTACGAGGCAGATGTCGGACGCGATCTGGGCACCGACGACCTCCGGGAAGGGCTTGTCGGTAAAGTCGACGACGAGCGGCGGCCAGGCGCGGATCGACGGGTCCTGAAGGTCGGCGGCGAACGCGAGCCGCTCCTCTGAGGAGTCGACGATGCCATCCCAGGTCTCGTCGGGCGTCCAGTGCCGGTTGATCTCGCGCACCAGGCTGATGATCTGGCCGTAAAGGTTCCTGTACTCGGGCACGTCCAGGCGGGAGCGCTGTAGCAGCGCCAGCATCTGGACCTGGCCTCGCAGGCGGGGCTGTCGCCTTAGCATGAGGTCGACGGCGGCGAAGCCCTCGATGATCCCCTTGCTCAGGTCGATGCGGTCGGCCCGCAGGATCAGCAGCTTGCGGCCGACCTTGCGCCGCAGGCCCTCTACGTAAGCCAGCGTCATGGCGCCTTCATCGCCGGCCAGGGCCGTGTGCCGCAGCTGGCCGACGTCGACCGAGATCGGGTAGTTCTGGACGAGCGTCGTCCGGCCTTTGTAAGTCACGAGGCCGTTCGCGAAGTCGGTTTCGGCGCCGAGGAGGCTGCGGGCGGCGGCGAGGAAATCGTGGCAGTAGCGGGGGATCTGGAAGCCGATGATGTCGTTCTGGAGGAGGGAGTCGAGCAGCTCTCGCCAGAGCGACTCCGGCATGACCCGCTGCAGGTAGTGGGGCGAGACCCAGGGAATATGAATGAAGTGGTGGAGGAGGGCCTCGCTGCCCAGCTCGCGCAGGTACCTCGGCAGGAGGTAGAAGTGATAGTCCTGGATCAGGATGCGGGCGCGTGGCAGGTCCCCGTACGAGCTGATCATCGACTCGGCGTACTGACGGTTGACGCTCTGGTAGCCATCCCGATAGGCCCGGTCCACGTCGTGGGTAAAGATGATCCGGTGGATCGCCTCCACTTTCACCCAGGGCAGGCGGTAGGCGATCCAGGCCCGCGAATGACGCAGGAAGTCGCGCGGCCCCGGACGGGGAAGGATCGCGTCGCCCATCTCGTGCTGGATGAGCCAGAGCGCCGGGTTGGCGAACTCGTTGTAGAAAAGATTGAAGACCTCGTTCGGCACGTAGAGGTACTGGACCCAGACGTTATCGCCCGGGCTCACGAGGAGGCCGCCTCTCGCGAGGCGCCGCTCCAGCGCCGTAGTCGCCGTCGAGACGATGACGCCGCCGCCGGCGCCGCGCAGGGCGCCGTAGAGGGCGCCGGCGGCGCCGCCGGGCGGCCGCTGCACCTCGGCGCCGGCTTCGGTCAGCTCCAGCGTGAAGATCGACCGGTTGATCGCGACGATGATCGGCTCCTCGCCGATCTTCGCGCGCACGTCGCTGAGCGTCGCGACCGCGAGCTCCGCTTCGACCAGCTTGAGCTCGGCAGCAGAGAGGGCGTCCGCGGCCGTCTCGGCCGAGACCGGCCGGCCGGGCGCGCCGGCTGCAGCCGCGGGCTCGAGCAGCTCTGCCTGCCCGTTCGAGCGCCCGAGTCTCCTGCCTAGGTTACGTAGCCAGTTCATGCTCATCCGACCGGGTTTCGCCGGCGCGACCCTCGCCGAAAGCGCTCGGCTGCCGTGTCTCGCGGTCGGTCCTATTCTCGCACGGCTCCGATGCCGGTACGAGTTAGACGCTCAAGTCAGGCCCCTTGGCAGAGCCGGCGGGCTCGTCGGTGCGGTCGAAGCGGCCGCCTGGGCGGGCTGAGAATCGGTAGCGAACGCGACGCGAGCGTCCCCGCTAACGGCGGCCGTGCTCCTCGATCGGTGCCGTGTGATACTGACGGAGCGCGACTTCTCTCACCGATGGGGGTGCCGGATGGTAGGCGAGGCGGCAGCCCTCGGCTCGGCCGTCCTCTGGGCGATAAGCGCCGTGGCGGTCAAGACCGTCTCCGGCCGCCTCAGCGCTTTCTACATCATGACCGTCCGCACGAGCGTCGCCGCGGTCTTTGTCCTGGTGCTCTTCGGGCTGAGCGGCGGCGACGCGACGGTAGTCCACCTCTCGCTGGCGACGATCGCCGTCCTGCTCGGCTCCGGCGGCGCCGCGATCCTCGGCGACGCCGCCTTCGTCCGGGCGATGGCCGTCGAGGACGTCTCGCGCGTGTTCACGGTGAGCACGAGCCTCTACATCCTCGCGAGCGTCACGGGCAGCGTGATCTTCCTCGGCGAGCCGTTGTCGGCCTTTCTGCTCCTCGGCGGCCTCGCGGTCCTCGTCGGCGCCCGCCTCGTCGTCTACGAACAGGTTGGCGCTCGTCTCGCGAGCGCCGGCCGGGGGCGCCAGCCCGTGTTCGCGCTCTGGCTCGCTGTGCTGGCGGCTCTTCTCTGGACGGCGAGCCTCCTCACGGTCGCGGACGCCCTCGAGTCGGTCGAGGCCCTCTCCGCCACGGCGCTGCGCCTGCCCTTCATGGCCTTCGTCCTCGGCGTCATCGCCGGCTCGCGCGGCGAGCACCGGCGCCGGTCGACCCTCGCGGACCTGCGCCTCCTCGCCATTAGCGGGGCGCTCATCGCCGGGGCAACGACTCTCTTCCTCCTGGCGGCGAAGACGACCAGCGCCGGCACCGTCGCCGTGCTCACCTCGACGTCGCCGATCTTCGTCGCGCCTATGGCCCACGCCTTCCTCGGCGAGCGGCTGACACCGCGCATCGCCGGCGGCACCGCGACCTGCATGGCCGGCATCTGGCTGGCAATACTCTGAAGCGGGCGTTAGGATGGCCTCGAACACCGGACCGCGTGAGCAGGCTCAAAGGAGGCGCTGATGATCATCGATCTGGACTCTCATCTGCGCGAGGGTTACTTCCAGGACAAGGTCTATAAACTGGAGCCGCCCTTTGAGGAGTACACGCCGGTCTGCACCCAGGAAGGCCAGCCCTACGAGCGACGCTTCAGCAGCAAGCTGCCCCGGCTCGGCGGCGCCGGCAGGACGGCGGCGAACACCGGCCGCGAGCCGCCGACGGGGCGCACCTACGGCTACGACCACGGCTACGTCTACGATCGCAAGGTTGGCTGGAAAGGCGGCGCCATCGCCAACCTCCAGGTCGCCGGCTACGACATGAACAAGCGCGTGGAGCTCAACGCCGCGGAGAGCCTCGACAAGCAGCTGATCTTCCCCACCGGCATCTCGGTGCCGGCCCTAACGCCGGGACCCCTTGGCGCCGCCCTCAGCCGCGCCTACAACAACTGGGTTTGGGAGCTGGTGCGGGGCCACGAGGATCAGCTGCTGCCCGTGGGGATCATGCCCGCCGGCAGCCCCGCGGACATGCCGGGCGAGCTCCGCCGCGCCGTGACCGAGCTCGGTTTCAAGGCGGCCCATCTCGTCTGCTACGAAGGCGAGAAAAACCTCGACCACGTCGATTTCTTCCCGTTCTACGAAGAGGCGGAGCGCCTCGGCGTGCCGCTATTCTGCCATCCAAACGGCAACCATGGCTTCATCACGCAGCGGTTCGATAACTTCATGGCGATGCACTGCCTCGGCCGGCCGACCAACTGCACCCAGGCCCTGATGGGCCTGATCTACGGCGGCGTCTTCGAGACCTTCCCCGACCTCAAGGTCGCCTTCTTCGAGGTGACCTCGGAGTGGCCCCTCTACTGGATGCACCGCATGGACGACGACTTCGAGTGGTTCAGGGAGGATCAGGACCGCCACCTGGACATCCACCTGAACCGGATGCCCTCCGAGTACGTCAAGCGCAACTGCTACGTCACGATCGAGGCGGACGAAGTGTCGGCGGCGCTGCGAATGGCCCTGGATGAGATGGGCGAGGACCACCTCCTCATGGCGACGGACTACCCCCACTTCGACTCCGAGTACCCGCACACGGTGGATCACATCCGGGCGAACAGCGTCCTCACGCCGATCCAGAAAGAGAAGATCCTCGGCGAGAACGCCCGGGAGCTCCTGCGCATCTAGCGGTGGCCGTGAGCGCCTCGCCGCGAGATCGAAGCACGCCGGGAGTATGATCGATGCCGTCGTGGAAGCCCGAACGCCGCAGCTCAGCGTGACCTTCGTTGGCGCGGCGCCTGCTTCGGCGACGGATCACGACGTCGCGTGGCAGATCACGAACGATGGACGCGACGCGGTCGAGATCCTCGAGAGCTGGCTGCCGCACGGCCAGTTCTACGCCGACCGGGAGCCCTGCTCGCCGGCGAGCCGGCTCGAGCCCGGCGCCGGCGTCCGGATCGGCCGTCGCGTGCGCTGCGGCGGCGAGGGCGACGAGGTAGAGAACGCGTTCCTCATCCTCCAGCTGCGCTCCGGCGGCGCGGCCTGGCGCCTGTTCACGCGATTGAGGGTAATCAAGGAGGCGGGCGGCGCGGCCCGGCCGGTCGTCGAGGCCGTGACGCTGCAGCCGGTCGGCTTCGCCGTCCGCGAGGCCGAGGCGGGCCCGACGAAGACCTGAACGTCCCCGGAGACGGGGCGCTGGGAGGCAAGAATGGCGCTGAACGAAGACGACCGCTACGCGCTGCAAAGGATGCGGGGCTGATTCGATAACTGAGGGGGCAACCTCGAAGAGACCACGGGTATGGTCTCCAGCGTCCTGAACCTGTCAGCGGCAGAGCTCCTCGAGGTGCTCACGCGTGTTGGCGCCGAGAACGCGGCCGACCCGGAGTACCAGGAGCTGCGGGCGGCTCTGCCCGCCGAGTGGCCGATCTGAGGTCGCGGCCTAGGCGAGCTTCGGTTGCGGGCTTTCGAGATGGAGCGCCCCGACGCCGGCCCAGAACTGGCGCTGTCCGGTCATCGCCTGGACGTGGCCGTCCCACTCCAGCGTGTAGGCCGTAACGCCGAGCTTCACCGCCCTTCGCACCCTCTCCTGGGTCTCGGGGTCGCGCGCGTATCTGCGGATCGCGTCGATCTGGCGGCCGCCGTGGCCGACGTCCTGCTCGGCGTGGAGGCCGTAGGTCTCGGCCGCGTGTGTCGAGAAGCCGTAGTGCTCGGTCAGCGCCTGAAACACGCGGGCCGCGACCCCCTCCGGGCTGCCGTGCTGGGTCTCCTGAAAGCTTATCGCCGCCATGCCCTCCAGCGCCGAGCGGTGGAGGCAGATGCCGTTTATCGTCTCGATCGCGGCGCCCGTGCCGGGCGCGGGCTCGGCCGCGTCGGCGTCTTCGCGGGAGATGCCGGCCTCAGCGAGAATCTGGTACATGATGTCGGCGTGGGTCCTCTCCCCGCCCGCCTCTTCGCTGAAGTTCTCGGTCGCGACGCCGAGCAGGCTGACCTCGTTCGCCTTGGCGGCGTTGACCATGATGTAGCCCCAGTGAATGACGTTCGTGCGGACGCGCAGGTAGTGCTGCACCTCGCCGAGGATGATCTGGTCCCGCGTCCAGCGGTGCTCGACGATCCCCTTGAACCAGGGATGCTCGCCCATCGGCACCTCGTTCGCGTAGGTCCAGAGCTCGTCGATGAACTCGTCCGCTGATTTTGCTGCCGCCATCGCTCGAACCTCCTGCTCGTCTTGTCGCTGGGACTATACGCCCTGGCCGGGCCTAGGTGGCGGCGAAACGGTCGGTCGGCGTGGAGGCTTCCTGCCCTGGAAAGTTTCCGGAGGCCTCGAAAGGCCCCGACTCTAGAGTCGGGGCCTTTCGAGGCTGCGTCGACGCAGCGAGCTAGCTCTTCGAGCCGCTCCCTTCCCACTCCGCATCGGAGCGAGTCCTGACGATGCCCTCTTTGATCTCCTCGGCGTGCAGCGTCTGGGCCGCTTCCATGATCTCGAGGTTGCGCTGGGTGACCAGCTCCTCCTCCTGGATGCCGCCCTTCGCCTCGAGCTCCTTCAGCTCCTCCGCCGTGTGGACGCCGCGCGCGTACTCCGTGAGGACCTTGCGGATGACGACGACGGTCGAGTCGGTCGGCGTCAGGTACTCCGGGACTTCATAGCGGCAGGTGCGCTCGGCGTCGACGTCGGCCCAGCGGAAGTTGAAGTTGTGGCTCCAGTTCCGGACCGGCCAGCTGAGGCCGCGGTGGATCTTGGTGACGATGCTCGGCGGCTCCAGATAGCGCTCGATGTTCACGTAAACGATGCGGGTCAGGTCGCGGTCGACCGGCACCGCCCAGCGGTGGCTGCGGAACTTGGAGGCGCCGCCGGTGCCCTTGGCGGAGATGCTCGGCAGGCGCGTGCCCTGCCAGGCGTCATCGCCGCGCCCCTGGAGCTGGGGACCGTTCTGGCGCTGGCCTGTGCCCCAGCGCTGGTTGGAGTCGCGGCGGTTCTGGCGGCCGCGCTCCCAGATCCAGCTCCAGAGCA